>ERZ1026852.1207-NODE-1207-length-14204-cov-32.384621_pt1 | contig 14204 bp, 9 predicted proteins | sample MGYA00380156_ERZ1026852 | MGnify/ENA primary metagenome ERZ1026852 (study PRJEB33269, sample SAMEA4719792) | human gut metagenome | biome: human-associated habitat; feature: organic feature; material: feces | place: Cameroon | collected 2013-10 ...
TAATCTCAGGAGATATGCCAATAAGGTATTCAAGGGAATTGCCACTGACGGAAAAACAACTTTATCATGAACCTTATTTTTGCCTTGAGAGCATATTGTTTCTTTGATAACAAGCCAAAGGCATTGCAAGGATACTGCATCGAAGACACGAAGCAACTTACATTGTTCTAAGGACAAAATAATCTCTTTCGATTCTTTATATATAGCCCATGTCTGATGGCATGGAAAGTGAATTCACGTATCTGTCTTCACATGCAACTAATCGCTATTTTATCCCGAATTGGGGTAGTACAAAGAGTTTTTTTGATTGTTTTGATGCGTAGAAGGCTATTTTTTGTTTGATAAAGAGCTTTTTTATATACATATTTATAAAAAGACGTCTATATAGAAATTCTTTCGTTGAAAGTTTTATAACTTTGCACCAAAGTTTAATATATTGTATTGATATGACAGATTTAAATAGACTTAAGGTTGTGCTTGTGGAGCAGAAGAAAACAGGCAAATGGTTGGCTGATCAACTTGGCAAATCAACATGTACTGTTAGCAAATGGTGTAGCAATACTGTTCAGCCAGATCTTAATACTTTGAATAAAATAGCTAGACTCCTTAATATTGATGTCAAGGAACTGTTGAATTCAAATAATTAGGCTGTATGGGAGAAATTGCTTCATACATAAACCGACAGTCACGAAACAATTTACTCTTCACTTCAAAAGAGGTTGAAGGTGTTTGTTATGTCGATATTGGAAGGCAATTGGCAGAAAAGATAGAAACTTTTCTGCAAAAGAAACGTTTGGGCTTGATTGCCGAGGATGCTCTTAAAAAGATACTCAGTCAGGGTTCTTGTAAAAATGAAGAGGTTGGTGAATATCTTGCCATCAAGAATATTGGCATTCTGTTTGAACCTGTGCTTCATCTTGATGTAAAAACGATTCTAAAGAATTGGTCACGTGATCATGTTCTAATCGTAAAACTCGAAGGTGAAATTCAAAATGGGATATTTTATCTATCTCCTAAAGCAACCAAATATTTTGTTAACTTAAATGATATAACTTATAAAATCATACAATAATGAAATACAGTGAACTTATCCAATTTGATCCAATTGACGAGATTATCAAGTTCGACAAGTTGGAAAGCGACGATTATAGAGCAAAGCTCGTCAAGAACTTTGTTTGTTCCAGTGCCTTCGAGGAGCGTATCATTCCACAGATATGCTCAAAGTTGGATTTAGGCGCAGCAACTGAAACTAAAGGTATTCAGATTGTTGGTAACTATGGTACTGGTAAATCTCACCTTATGTCGTTGTTTTCTATTATTGCCGAGAACGCCGACTATCTTGATATGGTGCAAAGCTCTAAGGCAAAGGATTGGCTAAAAACCATTGCAGGTAAGTATCTGGTTTATCGCTTTGAATTAGGCAATACACAAGAACTTTGGGATATTATAACATATCGAATAGACGAGGCTCTTGAGCAATGGGGTGTTGATTACTGTATTTCCGATGACGACTCTCCGGCTTCATATACTGATAAGCTTCAAAAAATGATGGCTGCCTTTGAGGAGAAATATCCAGATAAAGGCTTTATGCTTGTCATTGATGAGATGCTGTCTTATCTGAAAGGACGAAGTGAACCAGCCAAATTAAATCGAGACCTTGCTGTATTGCAAGCGCTTGGTCAGATGAGCGACCGCACACATTTCCGCATGGTGTTTGGCGTTCAGGAATTGATTTACCGTTCTCCTGAATTCCAGTTTGCAAAAGATATGCTTTGTCGTGTAAATGAGAGATATGTGGACTTGACAATCCAGAAGGAAGATGTGCAGTTCATCGTACAGCAACGCCTTTTACAGAAGGACGAGCACCAGAAAGCATGGATTCGTCAGCATTTGCAGAAATTCGAAGCGATGTTCCCCCAGATAGGACATAATCTCGACTCATACGTCAATCTTTTCCCCGTGCATCCTACATATTTCGAGAATTTCTCTCTGATACGCATTGGTAAGAGTCAGCGTGAAGTATTAAAAACACTATCCAACAAGTTCAAGACTATCATCGACCAAGAGGTTCCCGACGAAACTCCTGGTCTAATCTGCTATGATTCTTATTGGCAGGATATGATAGGTAATGTGGACTTGAAGGCTGACCCTGATGTCAGCAAGGTCAGTGATATAGTTGAAATTGTTGACCAGAAGATTGAAGATAATTTCACACGTGGCCTCGCTCCTAAGAAAAAGTTGGCTCATCGTATCGTTTCTGCAGCCGCAATCAAAATGCTTCAAGGCGACTTGTCAAAACAGAATTGTGTAACAGCAGATGCTCTTGCTAATGACCTCTGCCATGTTGACATCACCTGCGAGACGTATGACGAACTTGTTGATCTTGTATTTACGAGAATTCTCAAATCCATAGAGGACGCAACTCAGGGACAGTACTTTGAAAAAGGCAATAATGAATACCATCTCCGACTTGAAGGTGGCGTGAACTATGAGAATAAGGTTAAGGTATATGCCGCTTCGATGAGTGACAGTCAGAAAGATGAATATTTTTTCAAGTTCTTGACCGAGATATTCATGCTTGGAGAGCCAGACTATCGTCCGACGTTCAAGATTTGGCCACACGCTATAGAATGGCAGTCGCACAAATGTACTCGTGATGGCTATATATTTATGGGCGACCCCAATAGTCGTTCTACCACACATCCTGAGCAGCACTTCTATATCTACTTTATGCCTATCTTTGATGGAGATAGCGCTAATGTTCAATCGGTAAATGATAGTGTTTACTTCCTTATGGATGGTCTTGACGAAAGTTTCAAGGAGCATGTTTCTTTGTATGGGTCAGCTGTTGCGCTTGAGGGCGATGCTCCAAGCGATGAAAAGCCGAAATACAAGCAACTGCGCGATAAATATTTCAAGGAAGCCCGCAATGCTTTTAATAATCAGTTCTTGCCAAAGACTGTTGTTGAATATATGGGCGAACAGCATCCAATGATTGGAATGCCAGGAGCACAAGCTGATACGCTGATAGACTCTGTTAGCAGCATAACATCATTTATCATGGAAGAACAGTTCTGTGCTGAGAATCCTAACTATCCATCATTCTCTGCTCTTCCTCAGCCTATGACTGCGTCAAACCGTGAGAACCTGCTGCGCTCTGCCCGACAAAAGATTGCCTCGCAGACTACCCAGAATCGTAATGGTGAGGCCATTCTTATGGGACTTGGCTTGTGGGAGGATGGACGTCTTAATACAGAACATTCGCAATATGCTCGAAGCTTAAAACAAAAGTTAGAGGCAAAGGGTGGAAAGGTTCTTAATCGTGATGAGGTGTTGGAAGTGTTCTATCAACCAACAAACGAATACATTTCGTCCGACTTCCACATCGAAGCAGACCTTGAGATGCTTGTTATTGCAACTATGGCACAGCAAGGCGAAGTGGAAATTGTGCTCAATGGAGGCAACAGAATCAACGCAAGCAATATTGCCAACATCAATAGCATTTCAAACCAGGACAACTACACCTTTGTCAATATTTGTCCTCCTAAGGGATTGAATATTGCCCTTATTCGAGAGATTATGCTCGGTATCTTGGGAACAGACCGTACTGCAGAGCTTGACGATCGTGAGAGTAGCGTGTTTGCAGACCTCTGCTCTAAGGCTCAGATGATGGAGAATAAGGTTGTCAGACTTGAACATGACATAAATGGAGGTTATTTCTTTGCTGGCAATATCGAGATTATCAGCGAGGATAAAGCTCGTTCTCTTATCGGTGAGTTTGACCGATTGAAGGGAATGTGCAACCAGATTCAGCGTTACAATACAAAGGCAAAGATGCGCAATATTGAATGGCCTGTGGATGTTGTTCGCACTACGATGACAGAAACTCGCCGTAAAGTAGATGAACTGTCGGTAATGTTGCGCGAGCTGGAAGATTTCAAGCAGATAGTATCATACCTTCGTACAGCTCAGTCAAACATTCCGGAAGGTGATTTCAAGAAGGAGATAACCGATGCCATAGAGCAAATAGCAACCGTTGTTACACAAAGCAAGGGAGTGCGTGACGCATACAAAAATAGTCTGGATGCATTGCGCAATCGCTATGCAGAATGGTATATAAACGAGTATCTGAAGGCTCATATCAGTACTATTGACGCAAGCAAGTTGCAGAGGGTAGCCAATTGTGACAGCAAACGAGTGTGCGATATAGTCAATGAAGCTTCGTTCATAAACCCGATGCAGTATGAGCTATGGAAGCAGAAATTGTCTAAGCTGAAACCAGCAAACCCTGCTGTTACGAAGCAGGCTATCGTCAATATGCCAACGTCGGTTGACGGCTTTAACCCGACATTGCAGGATGGCATATTGCCAAGCATCAGTGAACTGGAGGATGAGTTGAATGAAATATTTAATGGCTATGAATCGCAATTCCATGATGCTCTTGAAGATCCAACAACTCAGCGAAACAAGGAAATGTTGTCTGATGTAGAGAAGACAACCATTCAGCAGTTTGTTGATGGTGACATCAAGCTGGATGTGCAATATGCTCGTCCTCTCATGGAGATAATAAAAAAACTCCAGCATAGTTTTACAAGAGTAGAAATAAGCAATTCAGACATTGCACAGATATTCTCTCGTCCAATGAATAAGCAACAGGCTCTTGATGCCTTCGCCCAGTTTATCGATGATAAGAGCCGTGGACATCGTCCAGAGGATGTGCGAATTATCGTAAGATTAAACAATTAAATGTTATGACAGAACAGAAAAGTCTCTTCCTCGATACGGATTTTGAGGAAGTTCAAATAACTCCACAGCCCGTCACTTGTCTCGGTATGACGTTTGAAAGTGACGAGGCTCGACGTGCGTATTTTCGTGAGGAATTACGAAAAAGACTACCAGAGTTGCGCAAGATTGAAGGTTTCCCTATTGGAGAGGATGATGACATAATCAACCTCTCCGATCCTCCATATTATACTGCTTGCCCGAACCCGTGGCTCAATGATTTTATTGAACAGTGGGAGAAGGAGAAGGTGCAACTTGCCGAGTGTGGTAAGAGAAATGAGAAATTGAAGGTAATGCAACCTTATGCTGCGGATGTTAGTGAAGGTAAGAATAATCCTGTATATACTGCTCATACCTATCATACCTAAGTTCCTCATCCTGCCATTATGCGCTACATCCTACACTACACCCAACCAGGGGATATTGTGTTTGATGGTTTTGCAGGAACTGGAATGACAGGAGTTGCAGCTGGTGCATGTGGCAATGACAATGACGAAATCGCTTCACGAATTAATGCAGAATGGGTCACTCAATTTGGGCATAAACCAAATTGGGGACTTCGGCATGCTATAATTGGTGACTTGTCTCCTTATGCTTCAAATATTGCATACTTTTACAACAATCCTGTCGATGTTAAACTGTTAAAACATGAGGTTGAGCGTATAAAGAAAGAAATGGAAGAGGAATGCGGTTGGATGTACCGTACTACAAATTCCAAAGGTGTCCCAGTTGGCAAAATTAGTTTTGTTAATTGGAGCGATGTAATGGTTTGTCCTAGTTGTGGCAAAGAATATGTTTTTTGGGATCAAGCCATTGACAAAAATAATAAATGTGTACGTGATGAGTTTTCATGCCCTCATTGTGGTTCCACTCAGACAAAAAAAACAGCAAATATTGCAGTTCAAACTTATTACGATGAAGCACTTAATAAAAGTGTAAAACGTGTTGTACAAAAACCTGTTATTGTTGTGGCAAAAGCGGGTAAAGAAAAGATTCAAAGAGAGCCGAATGAATACGATTTTGAAGTACTTAAAAAAATCGATGATTTAAAATATAGTAATTCATTTCCTGTTTCAGCCCTTCCTGTAGGGGCAGAGACTTTAAGAAATGTCCATAGGGGGATTACTCATTCTCACCATTTCTTCACAAAGCGTAATCTAATAGCTTTAGCTCTATTATCAGCAAAAATTGAGCAATCAAAATATGCTCTACCTTTAAGATTCTTATTCACAGGAATGATAGTATTATCTAGTAATATGAATCGTGTTCGTGTAACTAATTTCTATAATAGAGGCAAAGGGAATCTTTCTGGTACCTTGTATGTTCCGTCTTTATCTGTAGAAACTTCTGTTATTGACCAAATAGAAGAAAGATTTAAAACTATAGAGAAAGCGTGTTCAGTTTTATCTTCAACAAAATCAAACGGACAATATATTGGTTCTGCAGATAACTTGACCTTAAAGAATGATAGTGTTGATTATATTTTTACGGACCCACCATTTGGCGCAAACTTAAATTATTCAGAGCTCAACTCATTGCCTGAACCGTGGCTAAAAGTAGTCACCAACAATACTCATGAGGCTATTGAAAATAAGGCGCAAGGCAAAGATTCATATTTCTATCGTGAGATTATGACAAAATGTTTTGAAGAATATGCACGTGTTTTGAAGCCTGGTAAGTACATGACAGTTGAATTCAGTAATACTTCTGCGGCAGTATGGAACTCTATCCAAACTGCATTGCAAAATGTTGGATTCGTTATAGCGAATGTTGCTGCCTTGGATAAGCAACAGGGGTCTTTTAAGGCTGTAACAACCACAACCGCTGTGAAACAAGATTTGGTTATTACATGTTACAAACCTTCAATTAGTATTATTGATGCTATTAATGCTTCAGCTTTGCCAGAAAAGAATGTGTGGAATTTTATAGATGATTACCTGCAGCATTTGCCTGTACATGTTATTAAAAGCAATACAACTACTGCGGTTGTTGAGAGAAACGCAAAGATTCTGTATGACCGCTTGATAGCCTACTACGTTCAACATGGTTATGCAGTTCCTATTGATGCAATAGAATTCCAGAAAGGCCTTAAAGAACGTTTTATCGAGCGTGATGACATGTACTTTACTGCTTCGCAAGCATTGGAGTATGAAGAAAAACGGGCAAAAAGTGATGGTTTCGTACCTATGGCCCTGTTCATTGGAAGCGAAGCTGATGGTATCGAATGGTTGAAGCGCAAACTGGAGACACCAAAGACATATCAGGAACTCCAGCCTGATTGGATGAAAGACTTAGTAGCTCCAAAGAAAGGTGATGTGCTTCCTGGACTTGACGTTATACTTGAAGAGAACTTTATCAAGGGCGATGATGGCAAATGGAGCAAACCTGACCCAGAGAATGCTTCACACCTTGAGCAACTTCGAGGCAAGCGAATGATGAAGGAGTTTAATATTTATCTCGAAGCAGCCAAGAAACCAAAGGCAAAGCGTATGAAGGATACACGTCTTGAGGTGCTGCGCTATGGCTTCAAGGATTGCTACAAACAAAAGAATTATCAAGACATTGTAACTGTTGGAGAACATATTCCGGAATCACTTCTTATGGAAGATGAAATCCTGCTCCAGTATTACGATATTGCAGTATCACGTATATAATATATGAAATATAAAGGCAAACGTGTAGAAATAATAAGTTCGAAGATGTTGTTCGGAAAGGAAACCGTGTGGATTCACATTCTTGAAGACAACACCTTCGAGCAAGTGTTGCGTTCTGATTTGGAGGAAGAGATTACCAGCTCAGAAAACAGTAGCATGGCTTATGTGCGCTATATCTCCATTGCAGCACGCATAAAAGAGGAAATGGCGCAAAAGCGTTTGCTTGCTCCATACGAAAGTAGCTTAATACCTCTTCCTCACCAGATTCTTGTGCTGGAGAAGGTGATGCAGGGTGTGCAGACTCGTTTCCTATTAGCAGATGAGGTGGGTATGGGTAAAACCATAGAAGCCGGACTGGTGTTAAAGGAAAAGAAGTTGCGTGGCGAAATAAAGCGCATTTTGCTGATTGTCCCAAAATCTTCCATGCTTCAATGGCAGACGGAACTCAAAGAGCATTTCAAGGAGCAATTTTATATATATGAAAGCGATTTCATTGCAGGAATGGCTAAGACCTTCGCCGGTTTTGATGCAGAGGAAGAACTCAATTTTTGGAAACAGCACAATCAGATTATTGTTTCTCTTGATGCTCTAAAGCCAATTACTCAGCATGTTGGATGGAGCCAAGAGAAGATAGATGAATACAACAAATATCGCATAGAGGCAGTTGTTGGTGCAGATTTTGACATGATTGTGATCGATGAAGCTCACCGCATGGGAGGTAGTACATCACAAGTGTCACGCTATCAATTGGCAGAAACCGTCTGTAACGCTGTGCCTAATGTTCTTCTTCTGTCAGCTACACCACATAGAGGAAAGAGTGACCATTTTCGAAGAGTATTGCAGTTGATAGACGCTGATGCTTTTGTTGGTGAGGGAATGCCGTCGATAAAGGATATTGAGCCCTACGTTATGCGTTCAGAGAAACGTTATGCCGTAGATTATGATGGCAAGAAGCTTTTCCAGCCTCGCACAACAGTTAGGTTTGACGTACCTATAGACGCTACTAAGCATAGATTACAAAAGGCTCTTTATGATCATGTAACAGACTATGTTCGATACTGCTTCGGCAGAGCAAAACGTGGAAACCGTAACGCAACAGGTTTGGTGATGGTAATGATGCAGAAATTAGCAAGCAGTAGTACAGCAGCCATTCTTGGAGCCATGAAAACACGTCTTTGGCGATTGCAGAATGCCGAATTTGCCGATGACCTCAATGACTATGATGAAGAAGTTATTGATGACTATAGTGATTTTGACACCAACGACTTCACTGTAGACATGCAGAATGGTTTTGCCAATGAAGAAGAAAAACTTCAGGAACTTATCAATGAAGCTCAATATTGTCTTGACAATGAACAGGACGCTAAAGCAACAGCTCTTATCAAGGCTATCTATGAACAGCAAGATAAGTCGGATGAGCCAAACCTCAAAGTCCTTGTCTTTACAGAGTTCCGTCGTACACAAGCTTATTTGCAGGACGTTTTGAACAATGCTGGATTTTCAACAGTATGCATTAACGGAAGCATGGAACTTCAGGAACGGCAGCGTGCACTGGTGAAATTCAAGAATGAAGTCAATGTGATGATTGCAACTGATGCTGCAGGAGAGTCATTGAATATGCAGTTCTGTCATGTTGTGTTCAACTATGACTTGCCATGGAACCCTATGTCAATCGAACAGCGAATAGGTCGTGTGGACCGTATTGGTCAGAAGCACCCAGTAGTAGCATACAACATGCTTACTGACAATACTGTAGATACAAGAGTCTATGAGATTATTGTCGAGAAACTGGATGCAATTCTGGCAGAACTTGGTATTGATAAGACCAGCGATGTGTTAGATTCAACCATAGATATGAAGAAGGTGAATCACCTTTACTTGCAGTCTTTGCTTGATCCGCGCAGATTTGACTTTACAAGTGATAGTTGGTTATATGACATCAAGAGCAAACTCCGTGAATATCATTCAACCGAAGGAGCGTTACCTTCCTTTGACGAGAATATGATTGTTGCAGAGAGTGCTGGTGAAGTTAAGTATAGTCCACTACCAGTATGGCTTGAAGAGTTGATGAGTTTGTACACCATTAGTGAGAAGGGAAAGATTGATAAAACTTTGAATGGAGTATCTACTTATCAAATACATGGTCAGACTGTTGATGCTGTTTTCGATTCCAACCTTGTAGTAGATAATCCTGGTGCTGAACTGATGACCTTGCAGCATCCAGTTGTCAAACGCATATTGGATGAAATAGATGGCAATAGTCAATCTCTGGTGCCTGTCCTCCTCTCAAAAGAGGGAAATGAAACTGCTGGCTACCTTACTATATGGAAAGTATCGGCAAAGAATGCCTATGAGAGCAAAACAACATATATCGCTCAGTTTATTACCGATACCGGACGAGTATTCGGACCTTACGGGAATGACATATGGAATAGGTTGGTGCAAGAAAAGGATTCTTTTGCATATAATGGAGAAACCGTGTGCAAGATAGATTTAGAGAGCAATACTCTGCTGAATAATAATCTGCATGCAACTTTTCATCGTATGGAATTGGAAATCCAAAACAATCTGCAAGGTATGGTCGAAAGAAAACTTCGTGCTTTGGGCTTCGCAGAGCATAGAATCAACCGTATCGGCATTGCGAATATCCGTAATGCCAAAATGCGTAAATTACAAAAAGAAAAGGAAGACTGGCAGAACGCCTTTGCTAAAGGTAGAAGTGTTGTGCCTGACGTAAAACATATATTGACCGTAAGAATCAATGGATGATTTGATTAAAGCATTAGAACGAAGATTGACAATAGCAAGGACACATCTAACTATTGTGCGCAATCCAGATGGTTTTCTTTTACGCCCTGATGTTCAGCAACGGGTGTTGAAAGAATGCCAGTTATTACTATTGCCTATATCAAGTTCAATAGAATTGCGTGTTCGCTATGAATTGATAGATAAACAGTCCTTAGAAAAGGTATGCTATGTCATGGAAAAACAGTTTGAGGTGTTGCCCGATTTGCTAAATGACGTTCAAGCACTTCCTACCTTTTCACTTGCCAATTTGATGCCAGCATGTAATGAAACAGAATTGCGACAGGCTGCGATGACATTAAGTATGGCATCATATATTTATGATAAACATTATACGTATAATTTAACTACAGAACAGACAAGGCAGGTTATAAATGAAGCAATGATGCTTTATGGCGAAGATTCTACATCCATATCCGAGAAACTTCATGCCATAAAGCTTGAATGGGACAAGGTTGAGACAATTGACGAGATAAGCGAGGTTCTGCTTAAAGCAATCGGACATAATGCTTATTCTGCTATAGAAAATACTATTAATGATTTGAATGCAGACTTCCAGAAGTTTGTTGATGATCGTTATTTTAGTTTGTCAAATACTTCACACGTGAAAAAACCAAAGATGGTGAACAAAGTGTTACCATACTTGGCTTATAAGCATGATCGAACAGATAAGATTGCGTTGATAGTTGTAGATGGTATGACCTATTGGCAATATTTGATCCTTCATAGAGAATTAGAGGAAGCCGGGCTTGCACCACGAAAAGACTGTACGTTTGCTTGGATGCCGACCATAACAAAACTCTCTCGGCAGGCTATATTCAAAGGTGAAATACCAAATCATAACTATGTACAGAGTCCCTCGCATGAAAATGAGTTGTGGACGGAGTTCTGGATGAACTATTATGATAATAGTAAACGAATGAACAAGCATGAAATTGTTTATACACATGGCAGTATACAATTGTCTGATATATGTCCACTTAGACAAGCCTTTGTGGATGTCACTCTTGACGACGTAATGCACCATCTTCCGAGTAATAAGGACTTGTTTGATGTAACTGAAAATTGGGCCAAAGATGCCGCAAAAAGTATTCTAGAATTGCACAAACAAGGATTTACAGTTTACATTACAACTGACCACGGAAATGTATACTCTCATGGTTGGCGTAATTTGCTCTCAGAGGAAAAGACTTTCTTGTATAAAAATGAAAGTAGAGGTAAAAGGCATTTGATGTATCAAGACAATCAAGCTATGTTCAATTTTGTTGATTTCAATATTGACATTTGCAAGGACTTGTTAGTGCATGACAAATGGATTGTATGGCGCACAGCAAAATGCTTTAGCAATCAAGATATAATCACACATGGTGGTTCTCACTTTCTTGAAGTGGTCATACCCTTTATTACTATAGACAAATAATGGAAAAGACAGTAGGAATAAACCAAAGAATAAGCATCCCTATCATCGAGATGGCAATGAAGGCTTCACTCGATGGAATTTTCACACCCGAATATGCAGCTGATCTTGCAGCTGGAGAATATCAAGGCGAAAACAGAATAAAGAAGGCTCGTAGCATTATCGGGAAATTGACTTTGCGCAATCCCCTTTTCGACTACATAAAAGAGCAGAGACAAGATTATTTCGAGGCTATAAAATATCCTGGGGACAGAGCCCTTGTCTTCAGTGCATTGATTAATGCGACGTATATGTTTGGATATGACGCTATGTGCATTCTTGGTAAGTTGTTTCATGTGCAAGAGAGAGTTTCTACTCAGGTTATTGTAAATAGGATGTCATCTATTTACGCCTGTAATCGTACTCTCCCCAATGGATTATATTGTATAATGCCGATGTATATAGAGGCCGGACTTTTGAGCCGCCCAGTAACAGGTATATACACTAAGAACGAACTCGATATTAAAACAGAATTTGCTCGAAACATCTATAAGAAATCATTCTTTGTAAACAATCCGATGCTTGATGAAGATTTTTACGAGTGTGATGAAAACTCTTATTTTGAGTTTTGGAAGTGAATAAATATGTAATTTCACTACTGTCCAAAGAAAATATCCCATAAGGTCAACTGACCATCATCGGAGTCATTCTGAAGACATTTTGGTTTAACAATTAGCTCACCTAAGGGTTCCCTTTCGAAGAGGACTTTACCTATGGCAGACGATAATATATAAAGATTTTGATCTATATGATATACTTTCTTTACTAATGGCAAGCAGCAGATAGTCGCATATGGCAATCCAAATCTGCGAGAAAACTACATTCTGGCTCGTTCCGTAGAACGACTTTATATGTAGTAGCTGTTTGATCTATTTGAAGAACCCCATAAAATTCATTGAATATAATCTATTTAAACCACGTCCTAGATTTTTTCTTTGGACAGTAGTGAACATGATTATGATTTATTTAAATATTTATTCTATATGATGCAAACATATCACAACAAACCAAAGAACTGGCAAGATTTTGAATTATTGTGCTACCATTTATGGCGTGCTGAATTCAAATCTACTGTTATTTCAAGAAATGGTCGTCAAGGACAAAATCAGAATGGTGTTGATATTTATGGTACTTTACTTGATGGTAGTATTTTTGGTATTCAATGTAAAGGTAAAGATAATTTTAACAACTCCCAATTAACAGAAAGAGAGATTGATGCAGAGTTAGAGAATGTCTTGTCATTTCAACCACCACTATCTTTATTCGTTTTTGCAACAACATCTAAGCGAGACGCTAAAATTCAAGAATATGTAAGAATAAAGAACCAAGAATACTCGGAAAATCATCATATGCAAGTTGATATCAAATTTTGGGACTGCATAGAAGAAATGATTGAATTTCACAAAGACGTAAGAGACTGGTATGAAGACATGCATTCTGGTTCATATGCTATTGAGATTAAGGCTATTGTTGAGAACGAGCAATTAACCCCCGTCTTTAATCGGGTTAAACGTGATTATAAAATTCCTACAGGAATTAGCGGAGTGGGTTTTTATTTGTTGATGAATCCACCGATACAAGATATATTTCATCAGCAACTTTATAAAAATCATACATGGTGTGAATTTGATATTGAGCTATTAAATGTTGGTGACTCAGTGTTGGAGAATTATAGTTTGAACCTTCAATTCGAAAAATCTGAAGTTCGTGCAATTAGCAATATGAATGATAAATACACCAATAATTTTTGGGAAATAGAAATCAATAAAATGAAAAGTGAAAGGATGGAGTTATTTCACTTTGAAAAGGATGATTTCTCTCTATTATTTGAGCCAAAAGACACAGTACTTGTTCAAAAAGGCGTAAGAAGTTGTCGAATAGGTATATTCCCCAAGCATACAACTTCTGAGATACATATTAAATGGAAATTACTTGCCCGAAATTTTGATGACGAAGGTGTATTAACTATTCCCGTTGTTCCTTCATTTATCGATAAATCTGATATAAAATACGTAAGCAAAATTGAGGATGAACATACAGAAAATGTAATAGAAGAAGGTATTGAATACCTAGACGATATGGATAACGAGTTGTTTTCGCCATCAACCATTGAATTTTGAGCATTCGATCATTTTTCCTCAAACCGTTAAGATAATTCTTACACTGCAGGTCTTTAAGAGAAAAATACAAAAGCGACCACCTTCTTGCTTGTATGAGCAACGACACAGAATAAGGTGATCATCTAAAGCCTTACTATGCCAGTCGTAACTGTTAGCACAATTCCTACAAAGGTAGATTGTTTCAGTTACGATTGGCTTTATTTGTTTTCTTTTGGGTCTGAGCGTATAATCAAAAATATAGTTATGCTGTCGTCTAAATCCCCTTGATACTTCTCTTTGCAGAAGGTGCTTGCTCAACCTATGTATATAACCTACAGTTGTTGTCAACGAAGATAATTAACGTGAGTTCGACGAATTAGAATAAGGTTAATTGTCTATCTATAGTCC
>ERZ1026852.1210-NODE-1210-length-14187-cov-5.480753_pt1 | contig 14187 bp, 9 predicted proteins | sample MGYA00380156_ERZ1026852 | MGnify/ENA primary metagenome ERZ1026852 (study PRJEB33269, sample SAMEA4719792) | human gut metagenome | biome: human-associated habitat; feature: organic feature; material: feces | place: Cameroon | collected 2013-10 ...
TAACCATGCAGATCAAAGAACTAACTGCAAAATATTTATGAAATCATATCCAAATTATAAATTTATTAGATTACTGCGTTTTTTATACCGTCTTCATCCGGATGCTCTTTTACTAAATGACAGATTGTTATCATCACTTTTTCAATATCTAAAGGCTTCGCCAGATGAGCGTTCATGCCCACAGCAATGCACTTTTCAGCATCTTCCCGGAATGCATTTGCTGTCATAGCTATGATCGGTATTGTTTTTGCATCTGAACGTTCTAATGACCTGATTTTCCTCGTAGCTGTATACCCATCCATAACAGGCATCATCAAATCCATCAGAATTGCATCAAATGTTCCTGCCGGTTTCTCTTTAAATAATTCCACTGCCTGCTGTCCATCCTCTGCCTCAGTGACGGAAATCCCCTCATCTTTCAGAAGGAATACCGCAATTTCCCTGTTGAGTTCGTTATCCTCTGCCAGAAGAATACGGCACCCGGACAGATTTCCTTTTGGTAATTCAGACATTTCCTGTACAGCCGCAGGTTCTTTTGCTATTTCAAAAGGTATGACCACACATATGGAAGTGCCCTGATTTTCCACACTATCAATCTGAATAGTCCCACCCATACGGTCAATCAGCTCCTTTACAATGGCCATGCCAAGTCCGGTGCCTTTGTACTGTGACCTGGCTCCCTGATCAGCCTGAACAAACGGCTGAAATATATTCTTCAGGAAATCCTCTGACATTCCGATTCCTGTATCTTTTATAGTCACATCTACCAGCACTCTTTCATCAGATTCCTTCTTTTCTTTCAGGAAGCAATCCACAGAGCCATTTTTACGGTTGTATTTAATACTGTTTGTGATCAGATTTAAAAATATCTGTTTTACATGCAGGGGACTTCCCATAAGATTCGGATATGGAATCGAATAAGGAGCATCCATAAAATGAATCGTAATACATTCTTCATCTGCCCTCATCTGTGCAATGGTTTCCACCTCATGAAGCAGCTCCGGCAGGTAAAAATTTTCTTTTGCCAGTTTTGTTTTTTCATTTTCCAGTTTACTCAGTTCCAGTGTGTCATTGATCAGTGACAACAGATGGTCTGCCGCTACTCTTGCCTTAAGGCGGTTGGAATCCACCAGTGTCCTGTCCTCCGGGTGCTTCATGCAGATATCCATAAGCCCGATAATTCCATTTAATGGTGTCCGCATATCATGGGACATTCTGGAAAGAAAATCTGATTTACTCTGGTTTGCTTTTTTCTCGCTCTCCAGGGCAATGGTTTTTTCCACCAGTTCATTTTTATCCAGAATCAGATTCCAGTGTTCGATCATCCCATCCGGTTTGCGGATCTTATGCCCCCTGTCCTCAATATATTTCCAGGATCCATTTTTGCATTTCATGCGGTATGTGATCTCATAATGATCCGCTTTACTATACTGCTCCAACGCCTGTGCGATCCCCTGTTCCAGATCGTCCGGATGTGCCAGGTCAGCAATCGTCCCTCCAGAAGCTTCCATCAGTTCCTCCGGGGTATCATATCCCAGCATCTGTGCAAAATGTTCAGAAACATACTTAAAAGAATATTCAGGATCATCATTGCTGATTTTTACACCACCCGGCAGAGCAGACATGATCATATCCAGTTGATGCTGAAGTGCCTGGTTTACTTTTTGCAGGGCATCTTTATAAAAACGCTCTTTCTTCACGATCTCATCTACACTTCGGAAACCAAGGAACGCAAAATGGCTGTCTTCCTCGTACTCTTTTACAATATGTGCCTGGAAGCAGGACAGGCCTGCCCCATTGGGTGACGTCTCAAAGGAAAAATGATACTCATCTTCTGTTTCAAAATGCTTTTTAATCACATTACTGTCAAGTTCCCGGCGCATTATATCACGAAATTCCGGAAGTGCAAATGCACAGGCATAGGCATCCACATAATCTGAAAATGTTCTCAACTCTTCACGCTTCTGTGCATGATTTGTCGCCTGATTAAATACAAACTCATACTCATCAGTATCCAGATTTAAAACAAAAGCTGTCGTATAATCACGGCTCAGTCCTGACAGAATTCTGTTCTTTTTCATCAGTTCCTGCTTATAAGCAATTTCAACCTGTTTTTCCTCATCAATCTGCCGGACAGCATACAGAACATTTGTAACCTTACCGGATGGGTTCCGTTTTTTCTCAATAAATCTTGCCTGATGCCAGGAGCCACTTTTCGCCCGGTATTCGACCGCAATACTTTCCGTGTCTTTCAGCCTGTCAGCCAGCGTCGATGTATCAAGGAACTCTTTCATCATTTCCTGATGCTCCCCATCAACAATTGTATTGATGGCGTGCCGGAAAGCTTCTTCCGTTTCTCCATGCCTGCCTGTAAGTTTATGTATCTCGTTGCCGGCAGATATTTCTTCATAAGTTCCTGTTTCCAGATTTATCTGGTAGATCAGCCAGTATAATTTACTGATGGAATCAATGATTTCCCCATTCAGGTTTGCTGTTTCCAGTGCCTCCTCAAGTTCTGCTTTCTGTCGTTCCTGTTCCTCAATAATGTCATCTATATACCGGTATCCCATGACTGCTTTAAATCCCGGAATATTCTTCAGCCGGGCGATCTGGACTTCAAAATGTGTCTGACCTGTCGGGTTCGGACGACAGCGGAAGCAGTAGGAGAATCGTTCATGATGCTCCAGATATTCCATCAGATAATCCAGGCTTAATTTTTCTATAAAATCAGGTGCCGATTCCGGGACAACAAAGTATTCAAAAAAACAACGGATATGAAAAGAAAAAGATTGGTGACTTGACTGGATCTGCAGTTCTGTTATCACTGCATTCGTATCATATTCCTGCTTCACAGGAAGGATCAAATCTTTCATCAGATCGCAGTAATAAACAGATGTATAATCAATACTTAATACATCCAGTATATTCTTCTCTTTCTGCAGCTCTTCCAGGCTTTTTTCCAGATTATTGTGCTCCTGCTCCAGCACCTTCATCATTCTCAGGTTTTCACGGACACTTCCCAGATGGCATCCCACATCGGATAACAGATTCATGGACATCCTATCCTGATTCAGATCCGGGTTATCCAATCCGATAAAGCCTATAAATTTATGATTTGTATAAATTGGCACAGCAATCAGGGAATGAATATTCTGAGGCTTTAAAATTTCATATTCCTGTGGGGGTTCTTCTGCGATTTCTTCCAGGTCATAAATGATGATATTTTTCTTCTGGATAAATGTCTCTACCCAGTTCTGCATCAGGCAGGCGGGAACTTCCTGGAGATTCTGTATCTGTGGTTCAATTCCTGCGGCACACCATTCAAATGTATTTTTAAAACTATCCTTTTTTTCTGAACTCCATTCAAAAATATACGTTCTGTCTGCTGCTGTATATTTTCCAACACTCTCCAGTATAGATGGTATCATGTCATCCAGTTGTTTTTCATTCTCTGCCTGACTCATAGAAGAAATCTTATGAAGGATTTCATCCATGTAATGCAATTTACTTTTTATATCATCTTTATATTGTTCCATATCACTTTTCCCCGGTTTATAATTATTAGCTGCTCCTGAAATAAGTCTATTGCAATATGCAATAAATTTTTTCAAACGCGCTCAAGCTCCGCTGCCATACGAATAATCTGGCTTCCATCTTCTTTTAGCCATTGAATTGCTTCTTTATAATCAGGAAGAATCCTTTGTACCTCCATCCAGAATGCTTTGGAATGATTCATTTCTTTTCTGTGACATAGCTCATGAACCACAACATAGTCTAATACTTCTGCAGGTGCCAGCATCAAAAGACAATTAAAATTTAAGTCTCCTTTACTGCTGCAGCTTCCCCATCTTGTTTTCTGATTTCTGATAGTTATATGGCCGTATGTAACTTTCATTATTTTTGCAAAATATTCTACCCTGGCCGGAATTACCTCAAGAGCCTTATCTGCAAGCGCAGCAATTTTTTTATGTGTCAGTTTTTCTGTAGTTTTTGCTTTAAACCTTTTTTTCCTTTCCTCTGTTTCCTCAATGTGTTTGTTTATCCAGGCTTCATTCTTTTTGATAATTCGTTCAATATCCTTCTCTGAAGCACTGCGTGGAGCTCTTACAGTGACCCTTGAATCAGAATTTACCTAAATTGCCACCGTTTTCCTGCTTGATCTAATTACTGTAAGTTCCATAATAAATTTCCTATCACATCATTTAATAAAGCTATTATACCTTTTTCCCCTTCTCCTGTCACCTTATTTCGCCAGAGCAAAGTGGATTATACTAGTTCTCCTGAAGCAAGAATATTTCCCGACAACATTTCTAATATAGATTTTACCGTACTTTTCAGATTCAGTCCATCCTTTATCCCCAAGCGGTAGAAAAACTCTTCTGTTTCTGCTCCACTGCTGAAAATTGCATTACAGTATTCCGTAATCACTTCTTCCTGTTCTGGGGATAACGTTTCCAGTAATTCCTGGTATTTCTTTTCAATCTCACTTACTGGCTCTTTATTGCAATATCAGTCTGATTAATCATATGTGCGGAATAACTATAGAACCAGTAGAAATCTCCAGCATCGATATCTACTTGCTTTTCAAAATAAGATTTATTATCACAACAGATTCTATAAGCCGCATCCGGAACATCGTCAATGATGTGTGGAAGTACTTTTACAACTAATGATCTGTTTCTTTCCTCAGCATTTCTCTCACGGCTAATTATACATAATTGTCCTGCAACCTCCGCGGCCAGATCTTTATCTCCATTTTCTTTAAAGCAATCCACTATCTGCATTGCAATATAAAACAAATTCGAAGAAACCGTTCTCTTTTTGAGCAAAGAACAGTTCTTCGGATAAAATGACGCAATTAATTCCTTATATTCCGGGCATAACAATGTAAGCACATCAAAAGAATCCAGTAATACTTCATCACTGATTTCCCATGCGTACTCTGCTTCCTTTACATTTTCAACAATTCTTGTTATCTTCTCTTCTAACTCTATTTCATAGGATTCTTGCCCGCTGTTTATCAATTGGCAACATAATCGTGTTAACAAACACATATATGAGAGCTGAAAAAAGCAGTGCCTGCGATTGCTTATTAACGCATCCTCCTCAACTCTTTCATCTTTCTCTTCATCTAAAAACGATGCAATTAACCTTGAAAGAGTAGCGTCATCATACGCGTGTTTCTCCACATCGAGAAGCTCTGCAACTTATATATATTGATCTTCTAATCGATATTGCATAAGATTCACCTTTTTTTATTATTATCTTAAACCACAATAAGCTTGCGCTCTCGATAATATTACTTAATGTTTTTGAAGACCTCAATAAACTATATACAATAAAATATCGCCACACTTCTGATTAATTATACTAATCAGAAATGTGGTCAAAAACGATATTTTGATTAGAATTACGCCTATCCCATGCATGCGTAGTATTTTCCGGCTTTCTTATTTAAAATCCCATTTTCATATAAGTATTCTAGATGTCTCCTAGTATATTTCGGCTTTAAATGAATTTTTCTAGATATTGCCTTGCAAGAATGAGGATTTTCTAATATTTTCAACATTAATTCGTATCTTTCAATTCTCTTCTTAGCCTGCACAGAATTACCATCAACATGATATAAATCACATTTTTCATCATACGATATATTAAAGATTGTACGTAGTACCATGTTGCTTTTAGCCAGGAGAGCAATACTACAAGTATAACGGTTCGCATGCGTCTTCTCCATCAAGTAGTATCACTCCATCTTTATCAACAGGCAAAGTATCTCCATTATATAATACATCAGCAAGATTATCCATTTCAGTAGCTTGGGTGAGAGTTCCGTCATCATTATTTATAAAAACTGTCATTTTCTTTACGAATTATTTAGTGCAGTAAGAATGCTAAGACAAAATAAATTATTCCACACACTAATGCGCCTCCACTTAGTTTATCTTCACTACTCCATAATTTTGATACTAATCCTGCATAAATACCGGTTGCTGCTGCAATTGCGATCCCATAAATAAATATCTTTGATGAAATTCCCGTCGGAACGACAGTTTGTTCTGAATTATTCTCTTCTAAAGAGTTCTCTTCCACTTCAAACAAACCGAATAACGGAGCATGGAACAAAACACTCAAGGATGCTGCTACCCCAATCTGAGAATATTCCTTCGTATGCTGTCTGGCAAGTTTCAGATTATCTCCTGCCCAGTAACACATTCCGACGATAATTCCGGTAAGCCCTGCCTCCGGACCCACACTGCTTCCGATCAAAAGTGGCAGCACTGCCGCAATCATCATGACAAGCATATTTTTATAGTCATAATGCTTCTCTGTTTTCACCTTTGCCATAACCGTTTCCATTTCCTCCGGATAATCCCCGAACATCTTTCGGAAGACACCGATAAGAAATGCTCCGACCACACATACCGCCATCGTATAATATGGGAATGAAAAACGTTCCGGAATCCATTCCCAGATAAGATTCATTCCGACTGCCATGATCTTCAAAAGTGCCCAGACCAGTCCGCCGGCAACTGCACCGATAATTGCACAGAACAGCCAGAGCTCCAACTGGTTTTTTATCTTTATATTTCTGATTTCTTTTTGACTGTTCATCGATCTGTCCTTTACGTTTTCTATTTCTCAGATGCTTCTGCATCCGCATCTCTTACCTGTGGAATTAAGGAAGCGGCCAGTTTCCCTTTTCCGCGATGTTTCAGATATAAAATTCCAATTACAGAAAATACAACAGCTCCGACAAAATTCACCATAAGATCTTTCATTGTATCTACAATTCCAATGTCTAAATATCCGCCCAGATTCCAAGTCTCACCGTTGATTACAACAGACTGGACATCTACATGGATTGGGATATTTGCTCCTGTCGGATTCAGCTTCACTGAATTGATTGCCGGAACGATCCAGTCTTTCTGCATATCCAATCCGAAAAACCAATCCATACTGAATTCAAAGAACTCCCACAAAACACCAACTGTCATTGAAAAACAAAATGCAAAAAATGCCACAAAGTATGGGGACATCTTAATTGAAAATCGATCACTTCTGTTGAATAAATCAATCAGCGCAAACCCGATTGCCGCCATCAAAAATCCATTCGTTGTATGCAAAACAGTATCCCATACCGGAATCTTTACATAAAATGCATTGATCTCTCCAAGAATCTCTGCTGAAAAGATAAAGATCAGAATAACCGTTTCCAGACCAACCGGAATCGTTACTCCAAGTTTCTTATCAATAAACTGTGGCACCATAAACAAAATCAATGTTAAAATTCCAAGAAACATATTGTGATAGTTTCCCAGAAAGAATTGTCTGATAATAGAAAGGATAACCAACATGGTCAGTACCATCTGGACTCTTGTTCTATTTCTTGCTTTTTTACTTAATTCACTCATTTCTTACCCTCCTTCTCTCTTAACACATTGCGGTCAGAAACACTTTTTATTACATGTTTAAGATATACCGCATCTGTTTTTATGATATACTGATTTCGTCTTTTTTCAATAAAAGGTGTCAGGCCGAAGTTTAAAATAGCAGCTTCCCCACATGCCTGACACCTTTCTATCTATCGTTTATAGATTCACTTTAATTTTACTTCTGTTTTCTTCTAATAACATAAATCATTCCACCGATCACTGCAATTGATCCTGCAATCATCAGAATCCAGATGTAGCTGATGCTGTCTCCTGTCTTTGCTGTTTTCACCTGTTTTCCTGACACTGAAGTTCCTGTTGGTTTCTTTCCTGCAGTACCTGTCGATGTTTCCTTTGAATTGGTTGGATTCTTTGTTTCTTCTTTCTTCACAATCTGATACTCTATCTGATAGTCTGTATCCTCTCCATGAAGAACATAATTGTAACGCTGTTCACCTGTCAGTCCGACAACAGTTGCTGTATAGTTTCCGATCTCTACAGCATTTCCACCTTCCACTACTGCTTTGCAATCATCATTAAACAATGTGCCTGACAGTTCTGCTGATACATTTGCTTCTTTACCTGTATAGATCACTTTTCCATCTGTATTCCATTTAACCTCTACTGGTTTCGGCTGTACGATCAGTATTCCAGGTTCAAATGTCACTTCATAATTTGCATTTTCTATTGTTGTCGGATTCTTTTCTGTTATTTCGTAAGTACCAACCACACAAGTCTCTTTCTCCGCATCACCAGCTGTCAGTGATACATTTGCATTCAGATCATCCAGTGAGTCTTCTCCTACCAGATTTCCGGATGTGATTGCCCATACAAATTCTGAAATCTTCTGTCCGTATTCTTTCTCTGTACGCTCCGGGCTGATTGTGATTTTTCTTGCTTTTACTGTTACAGGAATATTTGCCGTAACTGTTTTATAGTTCGGATTAGCCGGTGTAAAGATTATCTCATGTTCACTCTGATCCTCTGCTACTGTGAGCATTGTCGTATCATCTGCAAAACGGAATACACCTTCTCCCGACTGACCGGAAAGTGTTGCTTTCTTTAAGCTGTCTCCATAAGTCACTTCTGCTGCCGGGAAAGTCACTTCCGGATCTGCCTGCAAAATCTCATATTCCCATACATGCACGCGGTTTGTGCCGGAAAAGATATAGTTTTCATTGGTCAGACCTATTGCAAGCGCCTTATAATTTCCAACTTCTGTATGATCTGCATTCAGCAGTTTTTTAATTGCACAGCTATCATTTTCCAAAAGGCTGTCTGCTTTCACGTTTGCTTCTATTCCACATGCATTTCCTGTATATGTATACTGTGCCGCTGCATTCCATTCTATCTCCGCTTCCTTTGGTGATACGTTAAGGAATGCCGGAAGAACTACAACATCATAATTTGTATTTGTCACATTGTCTTTCAGGATGACATATCTTCCTGCATTTCCATATGCGCCAAGAATGTCATCTCCATCTGCATCTGTTGTGCTTCCTGTCAGAATATCTTCCGGTTCGATGGTTGTTGCTTTCAATGTCAGTCCGAGACTTTCAACAGTATCTCCCGGAAGAAGTTTCGCCCTTTCTGAATCACTAATCGTAAATGTAAGATCTGCACTGGTCAACGCATCTCCATATATCTTTGTTTTCTTTTCTGCACGGACAACGATTCTCTGTGCACTACTAACTGCGCCATTTTCTAATGTAGTATTTTCTCCTGTACTGCTTTTGGAACCTGTTGCTTCTGTTGTGTTCACTGGATTGATATTAAGATCGTATTCTTTCAAATGAATCCAGTTCACCTTGAATCCGCCTACTGTTTCCGGACAATCAATCTTATAGCTTCCTGCATCGATTGTCTCATTTAAAGACTGTCCTGTCTCCTGGATTCTCATTTCATCCGTAACATTTGCAAAAAGTTCTTCTACTTCATCTACGCTCAGTGTTTCTGTTGGTGCAACAACGTATGACATCTTCGGAGTTTCGCCATAGGAAATTTCTTCATATCCGAGATAGGCTGTGATAACTTCTGACTTATTCACTGCTTTTACCGGAACCCACATAGTAACTCTTTTGTATTTTTTATTGTCTGCCGGCAGGAAAGTCAGTTCAAATTTTGTCTGATCTGCCACTTCCTGATCTGTCACAACATGATCTACTTCTTTAAAGCTCCATGTTCCTTCCGGTGCATCTTCAATCCCTTTCAATGTAGCTTCTGCCAATGTCTGACCATATTCAACTTCTACTTCCGGTGTAGGAAGCTTTGGTTCAAATATCATGTTGCTGTTTGTCTCATAGATCAACCGTGACATTGGTTCATCAATAAAGTTAAGCATTACTGTTCCGAGGAATCTGTTATCAATACAATTCTCCTTATCTTTATATAAATCCGAATTGATATCTCTTGTCATATTCAACGGAATTCCATTTGCACAGGAAGTATAATTAAATACCCATGAATTAAAATCAATTGGATGGCTTGTATCTATTCCTGTTGTCTGTTTCATTGTTCCTGCTATATATTCCCACTTCTTTGAATAAATGTCACAGTCATATGTATTATATGCATCCTGGATATACACTCGATTTTTTCCATCATCATATGTTTTATATGCATACTTATAATCTCTATAACTTACATCATCCCAATTGGTAAGATCAAGTCCCATTGCACGCGTCTGCCAGGCTTCGTAATTTTGAGTCAATTTAAATCTTCGGATAAGTACAATTTTTCCACGAGCTTCTTTCATGGATGGAATATCTCCATCAGTGTATACTTTTTCCTGATGATTTTTCACAAATTCTGCAACTGCATGCTCCATTCCTACTGTAGAACCATCATCCGGTTTTATTGTAAGAATAATTGTTTCTGAAGGATGTTTTTCCAAAAAAGCCAGTGATGTATTAAAGATTGACTGTAATGTAAGATCACTTCCGTCTTTTTCCTGACACTGCCATGTATCGTCTCCATGGATAATCTTCACGTCTGCCGCAGAAGCATTGTCTTTTGTTGCATTTCCACGAATATCAAAGCTACGTGCTCCCACATTCAACTGCTCATCATAATAAAGATTCTGACAAGATGTGAATGATAAATTTGCAACAAGGTCTTGTACAACCCCAGCTGTTCCTGTATCATGTGTTGCCGGAATATTTACAGAAGATAATAGTGCATCATCCGGAATATCTGCCATCCATTCATCTGCGTAATCGTAAGCCGTATCATTTGTACTTCCTGCCAAAATTGACACATTCATAGCCGTCGCTGTATGACCAATCCATGTCTCGCCAATCCCCTCTTTTAGATACATACCGCTTCTGGCATTCATGATTTTATATGTTCCATCATCCTGTCTAAAGAAGCGCCACAATTGGCTGGTATTTTGATTTCTGTCAAAACTTTCCTTGTTCCAGATATGTACTATTGTATTTACACAACCTGATTCTCCCAGGACATCTATCGCATAATTGGTATCTTTCTCTCCATCCGATATAGCTTCAATTCGATATGCCTGATAGTCTGGATACCAAACCAGTTTCCATTTACTGGCGATCCCCTGTTCTTGAAAAAGTAACTGCGTTCCTGGGAGTGACTCATTTGAAGGCCTGTTTATTGCTTCATGTGTTTCTGCTTTATAGATTTCAGAAACGACACTTTTATCTCCACCTTTTAAAATCTGAGTTTCCTTTCCTGTGAGCGGAACCACCGATTTTGTGATCAGCCAGACTTTTCTGTTTTTCTCATCTGTCTGGATGATTTTTGGATTGTTATTATTCAATTCTCCTTCGTATCCGATCCATTTTCCACTGTTTCTATTCTTAATGTAGTATCTCGCATTTCCATTTGCATCATTACCGATATAGTAAAATGCAAACTGACGGTGGTTATTTCCCTTTACTTCACTGTCTGAAGACTCCCATAAATGAAGGACTGCACCGCTGTCTTTACTTTTACCATCCACATCTGCGAAACGGTCTGTTCCATTTACTTTAATATGTTTAATTCCATACCATTCATTTTCTATATGATCTAAACGGAAACGACAATTATTTCCTTCCGAAGTATCCAGATGAACAACACTGGTTTTTCCTGCATCATCATTTACATTCCAACGGTAGTCTTTGTTTTCTTCCAATGTAATAAATAATTCACTGTTTGTCTCCATGTTTGTATCCAGAGTTCCACTGGAATCTGCCGCTTTTACACTGATTGGAATCCCCGTAAGTGCTATCGCCATACATATGAGCGCTACCATTATCCTTTTTATTGTTTTCATATCCGTTTTTCCTCCTCATTTGTATTTTGCTATATTATCGGCAATCATATTTCTTATCATTATATTTTTGATACCAGATTTTTCAATATTTTTAGCATGAACTGTCTGAAAATGGCACGAATCGTCATTCTGTGGTATACTAGTCCTATGTCAAAACGTTTGTATTTATTTTGAATAGATATAAATCAGGGAGGATATTCGTATGTTAATCGCTATATTTCTCAAGGCTTCAAAGGAACATAACTTCCAGTTTTATTTCTGGACATTTATATGAACTGTGCAAACCTGCACAACAACACTTTATGAATTATCTATTTCAAAAGGAGGGATTTTGATGCGGACTTTAATTTTCCAGACTTTGGAATTTACAGTTTTGATTCCGGGCATGCTGCTTGCCTATCTGCCGGTAAGATCATCTCTGAAGCAAACACCTGAGAAGCTGTCTGTCTGGATGCTCCCGCTTCTTATTATATGTTCTTGTTTTTGCGGTTTTTCATGCTACAGATTCCATTTGTCAACAAGATCTGTTCTTCTCCCTCTGCTTTTTGTTCTATTTGTTCTATATCATAATACTTTATTAATTCCACTCTGGAAATCTGTCAGCATCTATCTTGCCGTCTGTGCAGTTTTTGCCTGCTTTAACAGCCTTTCCAGAGCTACTTCTGCAATGTTGAATTTTGGTTCTGAACACCTTGCATTTTCCGGATTTTCTACTTTTGGAATCCTGTATAATCTTTTCTGCATTCTTTTCGTCCTTCTCATATGGTATCCAGCCTCCCATTCAGTCAAAGAAATGGTAGAAGATGAAAATCTTGCTCAGACCTGGTATGTTTTCTGGATTCTCCCGGTTCTGGTCATCGGATTGAACCTTGCTTTGATTCCAAAATATAACACCATCCTGCACACGCAGCGTTTTCTGCGTGGATACATTGTGATTGTTTATGCTCTTCTACTCATCCTTGCATTATTTTACTCAATGTTTTTAATGATGGCTAATATCCTGAATAAAAACAAAAAACTTCAACAGGAAAATCTTTTTCTTTCTGTACAGCAGGAACGATATGATAATTTAAAAAGTGCGATTGAAGATGCCAGACAGGCTCGACATGATATTCGTCATCATTTTATACAACTTTCCACCATGGCCAAAGACGGTGATTTAGAAAAGATCAAAGAATACCTGCAAAATGCAATGGATAAAATTCCAAACCTTACTTATCACTTCTGTGAAAATCAGTCTGTCGATAACGTGATTGGATATTATTATGCGCTTGCCCAAAAAGAAAAAATTCCATTTGCTGCCCGTGTTGATCTTCCAAAAGAACTTTCCATAGATGAAATGGATCTCTGTCTTATTCTTTCCAATCTATTAGAAAATGCATTGGAAGCCAGTCGCAAAACTGCCGCTGCGCGGCAACGGATATCGTTGGAAATCTATCAACATTCTGCTTCTATTCTTTTAATTCGGATAGAAAATAATTTTGACGGAATCATCAAAGAAAAGAATCATCTACTCCATTCTACCAAGCGGAAAGGTCTGGGAATTGGTACCCAGTCTGTCCACAGAATGGCAGAAAAGAACGATGGTTCCTGTAATTTTACTTATGAAGATGGAGTCTTTACAGCAAAGGTCATGCTTCGCGCTGACCTTTAAGAGACTATGCTTTCTTTCTTCCTCTTACTGCTGCCACGATCATGCAAAGAAGAATGGTCAAAACCATATCCGGAAGTGTATTTCCAAGCAGCATATCAATATTCATCAGAACACGGTATAAAATGAAGCCGGCCAGCCAGATCAACAGATTACACCAATTGAATCCTGTTTCCGATTTTTTCTTTTTCAGAATAAAGAAATCTGCAATCTGCACTGCGATCATTGGCGCAAATACAGAGCCGATCAGATACAGGAAATCTGTGATATCGTCCATTGGATAGACAATTGCTCCAATAGTACCGATCACTGTTACAACTACAGCAACGTATTTTCCTTTAAGTCCTGCAAAGATGGATTCACTTGAAATACCTGCTGAATAAGCATCCAGGAAAGTGGTTGTGACTGTTGAAAATACAATAATCAAAAGACCTGCTATTCCAAGTCCTGCTTTTACCATGATCTGTGCGATATCACTTTCTCCTGTGAACAATGCAGCACCCATTCCAACCAGATACATAAAACAGCTTACAACTCCATAAACAACTGTACTGACTGCAGTTGCCTTCACAGGTTCTTTCGCCTCTCTTGTATAATCACTAATCAGCGGAAGCCAGGATAATGGCATGGCAACCGCAAGTTCTACTGCTGCTCCAAAGGAAAATGTTTCATCAGTAATGGATGTAACTACAGTTCCGTCAAAGAAAATAATCTTAAAAAGAATCAATGTAAGAATAAAAAGTGCTGCCATCGCAACTGTATTTATTGTTTATGATCTCCTAAATTGTCCAAATCCAGATCTGCTTGATTGTCCACCAATT
>ERZ1026852.1220-NODE-1220-length-14140-cov-3.593113_pt1 | contig 14140 bp, 9 predicted proteins | sample MGYA00380156_ERZ1026852 | MGnify/ENA primary metagenome ERZ1026852 (study PRJEB33269, sample SAMEA4719792) | human gut metagenome | biome: human-associated habitat; feature: organic feature; material: feces | place: Cameroon | collected 2013-10 ...
TCTGTCCGGATACCTTCGATCCAGAATCTGCCAAGACCATAGCCTCCGAAGTACAGCAGACAGATCTCACCCTCGAACTTTTTGTGCTTGCGGTACACCAGCATAAGGATCAGGATCATCAGATTCCACAGGCTCTCGTAGAGGAAAGTGGGATGTACCTGAATGTAATTGGTCCCATCGATAATGTGAGCTGCTACATTCTCAGAAATATCCCGGCTGCGCACAGCTTCGATAGGAAGCCGCATGGCCAGAAAACTGTCCGTATATTCCCCGAATACTTCACGGTTCATAAAGTTACCCCAGCGGCCGATGATCTGTCCCAGGATCAACCCTGGCACACACAGATCTCCCAGCCGGAACGGGTTGATCTTCTTGATCCTGCAATAAATGAACAGTGTCAGGAATGCTCCGATCACACCGCCGTAGATCGCCATACCGCCGTTACGGGTATTGAAGATGCTTAACAGATTGTCCTTGTAATAGTCCCAGGCAAAGACCACGTAATAGATTCTGGCTCCGATCACGGAAAAGATCACGGCATAAATGGCGAAATCCCAGATCATATCCGGATTTTCTCCTGTCACCTTTGCCTGATGCACCGCCATCAGAATGCCTGCCAGTACCCCGATTCCGATGATCAGGCCGTAAAAGGCGATTTCGAAACCGAATACGGAAAAGCTTCTGGGAACATTCTCCAGGTAAATGCCTAAATGGGGAAATGCAATATCTCCTGCATTCATCATAATATTTATTTCCTTTCTTGGTACTATCCGGCTTCTCCGCGCTTCGCGCTCCCGAATCCGGCACATACATTCGCATTCCGGGCTATCGCCCTACTTGCTCATGGCTCCATACTATCCGGCTTCTCCGCGCTTCGCGCTCCCGAATCCGGCACATACATTCGCATTCCGGGCTATCGCCCTACTTGCTCATGTATGTTTGATCCGCTAATAGACAGATTACTCTGCCTGCAAGCAGTCTCGTAATCTGTCTATTGCGGATCTTAGTATTACACGTTGAATCTAAATAGGATCACATCGCCGTCCTGCACTACATAATCCTTGCCTTCCATGCCGACCAGACCCTTTTCACGGGCAGCGGCCAGAGAGCCCTGCTCCAACAGATCCTTGTAGTTTACTACTTCTGCCTTGATGAAGCCTCTCTCGAAATCGGAGTGGATCTTGCCGGCTGCCTGAGGTGCCTTGGTGCCAATCTTGATGGTCCATGCTCTGGTCTCATCCTCTCCTGCAGTCAGGAAGCTCATCAGACCTAAGATATGATAACTTGCCTTAATCAGTTTCTCCAGACCGGATTCCTTTAATCCCAGGTCGTCTAAGAACATTGCCTTCTCATCATCATCCAGCTCGGAGATTTCTTCCTCGATCTGTGCACAGATCACGAATACCTCACTGTGTTCACCGGCTGCGAACTCTCTTACTTTTGCCACCATCTCATTGGATGCGCCGTCATCTGCCAGATCATCCTCGGCTACATTGGCTGCATAGATCACAGGCTTATAAGTCAACAGATTGTATTCCTTTAACAGAGCCAGTTCATCCTCATCGGTAACATCCAGGCTCTTTGCCATCTTACCGCTCTCCAGATGCTCCTTGATACGCTCAAGCAGTGCCAGCTCCTTGGCATAGGTCTTGTCCATTCTGGCTGCCTTGACTACCTTGGACAGTCTTCTCTCCAGTACTTCCAGATCTGCGAAGATCAGCTCCAGATTGATGGTCTCGATATCACGCAGAGGGTTCACACTGCCGTCCACATGAATGACATTAGGATCCTCGAAACATCTTACCACATGTACGATAGCATCCACTTCACGGATATTGCTTAAGAACTGGTTGCCCAGTCCCTCACCCTTGGAGGCACCCTTTACCAGACCTGCGATATCCACGAATTCGATCACTGCGGGAGTTACCTTCTTGGAATGATACATCTCGCCCAGTGCTTTCAGTCTGTCATCCGGAACTGATACCACACCCACGTTAGGGTCGATGGTACAGAAGGGATAGTTGGCGGATTCTGCTCCCGCCTTGGTCAGGGAATTGAAAAGTGTGCTCTTTCCCACGTTGGGAAGACCTACGATACCCAGCTTCATTTTATCTTTACCCGTTCAAAAATCCCTCTATAAACGGAATTTTTGCCTTTCTGTTTATTAGTTGAACAATATAATCTAAAATTATAGCATAATATGTGTTTTTTTCAAACACCTAAATACTTTTCTTTCGAAATAAAAATATGCTATAATATGCAATATCATAAACCAAAGAGGAAAAATTAATGAAAAGAATACGTTATTTTGATTTGCTTAGATGTACCTGCTTTTGCTTCATTATTTTTTATCATCTGCTCTTTCAGCTCTATCTCTCCGGAATCTGTCCTGTAGAGAGACTCAATCCTCTGTTTTCCAACAGCAATATGCATCTGGCAACCCTGGGTGTTGCTGTATTTTTCATGTTATCCGGTGCCAGTCTCTCCTATACCGCGAAGGAGAACTTCAGCCTGGCAAAATATTATAAGAAAAGATTTCTGCGCATCCTGATTCCCTTTTATATACTTTACATTGTTTATTTCCTGTTTCTCCTTTTCCAGAGCCATTCCGTCCACAATATTTTTCCTGAAGGAATTCCTGCGTGGAGAATTGTTTTTACTTTTCTTGGAATGGATTCCTGGGTCAGCATGCACGGGATCAGCACCTTTTCCCTTACCATCGGAGAATGGTTTCTGGGATGTCTTATTCTGTTGTATCTGATCTTTCCATTGCTTCGATTTTTTATGATAAAAAATGAAAAGTTCTTTTTTATCATCGCTACCGGGATTTATTTGATTGTTTTATTTCATTACGATTTCTCCGTCCCCATCCATATGAACTTCTTCCTGAAGGGCTACGAGTTCGTAATCGGTATGATGATTGGTTATTATCATGAAAAATTCAATCCTAAATGGATTTTCTTATCCCTGCCGGTGGTGATTTTCTTTGTTCTGTGCCCTTTTGCACTTCCCATCAGCACCGGTTTGAAAATAACGATACTGGCCGTTGCCTTCTGGATTTCCGCTGCATGCCTGGAACCGGTTCTCGAAAAAGGAAACGGCCGATTTCTCCGTACGATAAGTAACTACTCTTATGAAGTATTTCTGGTCCACCATATCATTATCTATTTTATCACTCCGAGGGCTATTCCCTATATGCGCGGTATGGTGGGTGTTTTAGGTTTGTTTCTCGTTGAATTGCTGCTGATGGCAGTGCTGGGATTTCTTTTGAAATTCATCTCCGATCAATGCATTGCCGCTCTATCCAATCTTACTGCTGTTGAAAATAAACGTTAATCCCCTGCAGCAATCCTTCCGCCAGTTGATCCAGTATAGCATTGCTGTGATCGGAATATGCATTTCCCAGTTCCATATCCACGGAAGGGATCGTACTATAAGAAGTCTGGGTCAGGTCAATGCTCATGTTTCCTTTTCCATAGATCGTTGCTCCCTGTCCCCGCAGCCCTTCCACCAGATCCGCTCCCAGAGCATCGTGCTGCTGCCAGTGGGATGCCACCGGTTCCATACTCTTCAGTACTTCCGGCACAGAGATGTAAAAGCATCCCTTGTCGTAATTCTTGCCGTCACCGCTGTCCCAGTGCAGTGCGATATGGCAGTCTGCCACGTTATTGCAGATCACGGTCCTGGCCACATTGTCCAACTGCACATCCTCTCCGTCCCTGAGCATCAGTACATCATAGCCAGAGGCCAACAGTTTGTCCAGCAGGATCTGTGCCATCTGCAAAGTAACCGTTCGCTCCGGTGTCCCGTCCTGAAATGTCATGCCTCCGGACACTGCCGCAGCTTCCGTAGCTCCCGCTGCCGTACTGCCTCCCGTAGTCTTGGCCGAACCGTCCGGATGGCACAGCGTCTTTACTTTGGCCCCACCGGCGGTGCCATGTCCCGCATTCACTCCGATAATGATTCCCTTGCTTCCGGACTCCTCTGGTGCCCGGTATAGTACTGCGGCTCCGGTATTTATCTTCGAATGATCCGCATATTCCCAGTCCGGATTCAGAGTGATCTGTTGTAAGTCGGTATATTCCACCGGCTGGTTCTGTATAGCCTCCGGCTGACCGGCTACCGTTTCTGTCTGACTGCCTGCGGCCTCTGTCGGCATACCGCTTTGCGACACCGCAGCCTCTCCCCCGGGAACTTTGTCGGTTCCCGAAGTCACCATTTCATGTCCTGCACTATTCGCCGCCCCTTGCGGCACAGACGTTTCCGCCAGCGTTTCTCTACCGAATTCCTCTGCGTTTTTCTCATTTTCTGTTGTCTCCACGGATGCTACTACGCTCTCGGGAACCACAGGATCCACGTTTTCCATAGTTTCCACGCTTTCCGTCCCCTCAGTCCCTTTCTGTGCACCACAGGCTGTCATACTTACTGCAAGCGCCAGACCGGCCACTACCGCCGCTATCCTATATTGTTTTCTATGAAGCATTTCCTTATTACTCATTACTCCTCCGATATGAAAAGAACCACAGCTGTGGTTTCAGCTATGGTTCTTCTGTTCTCTCTATTACGATCTTGGGAAAACATCCTCCGATTAACCGCGCAGTTTGAAGTGCTCTAACAACTCGTTCAAAGTAGTAGCGGAAGCGGAAAGCTCCTCGCTGGTAGCGGAAGTCTCCTCTGCTGCTGCGGAGTTGGACTGGATAACATCGTTGATGTCCTCCACACCCTTCTTGATGTTGTTGACAGATACTGCCTGTCTGTCGGATGCAGTACGGATATTAGCAACCTCCTGGATGATCTGATCCAGTTCGGTCATAACCTTCTGCATTGCTTCGTTGGTCTCCCTGGTAACCCTGTTACCCACTCCTACTTCGTTCATGGATTCTTCGATCAGCTTCTTAGACTCTACTGCGGAATTTGCACTCTCTTCTGCCAGCTGTCTGATCTGGTCAGCCACGACTGCGAAACCTCTTCCGGCTTCCCCTGCTCTTGCTGCCTCAATGGAAGCATTCAAAGACAGCAGATTGGTCTGGGATGCAATATTCTCGATATCTGCGATGATCTTCTCGATATTCTGGGTCGTGGTATCGATTTTCTTCATGGCATCTACCAGCTCATCCATCTTCTGCTGGCTGTTGGCTGCCTCGATACCTACCTGTTTTGCCTTATCGTGAACGATATCGGTAGACTTGGTGTTCTCCAGTACCTGATTCGTTACTTCTTCTACGGTAGCCACCAGTTCTTCAACAGCTGCAGCCTGACTGGTAGCACCTTCTGCAATATCCTGTGCACTGACAGCCAGCTGATTGCTTCCGGCAGACACCTGTTCGGAAGATCCCTGAATACCGTTCATAGTCTCACTGACCTTGTTCACCATATCATCCAGTTCATCCAGTACATTGCGGAGCTGTCCTACATACGCATCGGGGCAGTTGCTATGTACATCAAAATTACCCTCAGCAAAATGCTCTACAATATCCTGCAGATCTGATACAACCTTTTTCAAAATACCGGCTGCGGTCTCAAAACTGTCGGATAAGCGTCCCAGCTCATCCTCGGACTCATAAGGAGTGCCGATCTCAAAGTCACCGGAAGCAATCTTCTCAGATGCCACTACCAGACTCTCAATAGGCTCTACCAACATTTTGGCAAGCATCTTTGACATAGCTGCATTAAATGCAATAGCTAATACAACTATGATCACAACAATTACGCTTCCCACATAGTTTTTTGACTGTATCAATCCCACAACTGACACCAGTGCCAGCACCACATATAAAACGTCCATAATGCGGAACACAAAAGAAAGCTTATTTTTAATCGTTTTCTCCCTTAGCATTTCTTCCAGTTTTTTCATTTGTTTCCTGCTCCTTCCGTTAATTAACCTACATACATTTTATTTTAATTTCCTCTGGTTGTTTCGTCAAGATTTCTCTGCTTAAAATTATGTAAAAATCATGTATGGGATGACTGGCTCATCTCCAGAAGCTTATCCCGCATTTCATTTTCAATCCGCTGTAAGTCTTCCTCTGCGCTCTGTCTTCTGGCACGGCCTTCCTCCTGGATCTTCATGACTTCATCCAGTGTGGTCATCAGTGTCTGGTTCGTGGTCTTGAGGGTCTCGATATCCACAATACCTCTCTCAGCTTCCTTCGCTGTCTCCACGGATGCCACTTTCAGTGCTTCTGCATTTTTCTTCAACAGTTCATTGGTCATATCCGATACTGCACGCTGTGCCTTGGCTGCATCGGTGGCATGATCCAGACCGATGGCAATGACCATCTGGCTCTTCCACAGAGGGATCGTATTCACCAGTGTGGACTGGATCTTCTCGGACATAGCGATATCATTGGACTGGATCAGTCGGATCTGGGGTGCCATCTGCAGAGAAATGGCTCTGGTAAGTTCCAGATCATAGATCTTCTTCTCGAATCTCTCACACATTGCTGCAAAATCCTTCGCAGCCTGCGTATCCTCCGGCAGTCCGCTCTTCTGTGCTTTTTCCAGAAGTTCCGGCAGTTCCGCGTTTTTCGCCTGTGTCAGTTTCTTTTTACCCGCCAGAATGTACATGGACAGTTCTTTAAAATAATTCAGATTCAGCTGATACAGCTTGTCCAGTACCGCCACATCTTTTAGCAGCACCACCTGATGATTTTCCATGGCATCACAGATCTTGCTGATGTTCACTTCCGCTTTATCATACTTTGCTTTCAGATTACTCAGCTTATCCCCGCTCTTTTTAAACAAGCCGAAGAATCCCTTGTCTTCCTCTGTATCAAAATCCTTGAGCTGTGCCACTACATCCGTCAACAACTGTCCAACCTCGCCCATATCCTTGGTCCGGACATTGCTAAGTGCTGTCTCAGAGAAATCTGCGATCTTTTTCTGACTCCCCGCACCGTACTGCAATACCGCCTGGGTATTGGTCAGATCGATCTGTCCCGCAAAATCATCTACCATTTTCTGTTCTTCCGGTGTCAGTTCCATCTCCGGAACAGCCTGCTCCTCTACCAGTTCCTCCGGCTTCTTCTCCACGATCTCTGCCTTTGCCTCCGCAAAGGGATCCAGTGTAAGGGTAGGTGCCTCTTTTGTTGCTGCATCCAGATCCATATTCATACTTATAACCCCGCCTTTCCATACTCTCTCATGATTTTTTATTTACCATCAGCATTACTTTCCTGCTGTCATACACTTTTTTCTCTTACAAAATCCGATTCCGTCAGCCCTTCCTTAGCCAACATCGTCTGCAATACCTGTGCATCCGCTGACGCATCAAAGGCTGCATCCCGGAACAGATTGTTCAGCAATGTAACAAATGCCTGATTGATCATATCCAGTGTCTTTTCGATCTCTTTTTTAGCATCGAGAATATCTTCTCCCGGGCTGCTGATTTCGTCAAATTCCGCATACTGCTCCACCAGTTTCAACATAGTAGGCAGGTAATAATCCATCAGTTTATGCATCCGGTGCATCTGCTCCGGATGCTCCTGCACTCGGTCAAAGATCTCCTTCAACAGATTTTCCAGCTGGTACAGCTTCTCAGAGATCGCTTCTCCTTCGATCCTGTCATTCAGATCCCGCAGATGACGGATGTATTCCATTCCTTCTGCCACAATACTGTGCAGTTCCTGCTCTCTGCGGTTCTGATCCGTATCCCGTGTATCGGTGCCCGCTGTATTCTGTTCCTTCTTCTGCTCCAGATAGGCTTTCTCCGTCTCCAGATACTGACGGTAGATCACATTATTGAGCATAAAGCAGGTCTCTTTATCATCCAGATGTCCGTCCGGAAACATTCCGGCTTTTAACATCTTACGAAGATCTCTTCTGACATAGCGGACACTTTTTCCGGTATAGCGGGCCATTTCGTTGATCACACCATACATTTTGGTGCCGCACAGCTCCAGATATTTCTCCGCACGCTTTAATCTTCTGCGCTGTCCGTTGCCATAAGAGATCATCTCTAAAAATACCAGAGACAATACTCCCGGAAGGATTGCCGCACTCAGAGATGCTGCCTGAAAAGCTGCCAGTAACAGCTGTACCAGAAGTCCCAGTCCGCTGAACCCCAGTCCGATCCCGCCGAACACAGTGCACAATGTTCCGGACACGTTTCCCTTCTTTTCCATTTTGACCAGAGAAGTCATTTCTGCCGCAGTAGCTTTTCTGGGTGTCACCGGCTGTGCCTGATTCCGTGCACGGTTCTGCTCTGCCTGAGCCTTCCGTTGTTCTTCCCACTGCTTTTCCCGCTCTCTGCGCTGCCGGTGCCATTCTTCGTTCTGCCTGCGGCGCTCCTCCTGCTGTTTTTCCCGTTGCTGCCGTTCTGCCTGGATCTCTGCCTCAGTCTTGACTTCCTCCCGCCTTTTATCCTGCCAGCTGCGCTGGGAATTCCACACCTTTTTTTCCGTGGCTTCCCTGGACAGATTTGCCTGGAAATCCGCCTCCCGCAAGGCATCGTTGACCGTATCCGTCACCAGCGTGTTCAACGCATGAAAATCTCCGGTCTTCATTGCTTCCGCAATGGTCTCTTTGAATTTTTCCCCTAGATTATTCTGCACTTCACTCATAATTAATATTTTCTCTGATTTTTCAGTTCATCATAGAGCAGACAGTAGTTCTCATAACGTATCTGCGGGATCTCTCCCTCTGCCACAGCAGCCTTGATACCGCATACCGGCTCAGAGATATGGGAGCAGCCTCCGAATCTGCAATATTTTTCAAAAGGGGCAAACTCCGGATAAAATTCCGCCAGCTGCTCCTTCTCCAACCGAAACAACCCCAGGGAGCTAAATCCCGGGGTATCCAGAATATACGTATCCTGTGCAATGGAGATCAGTTCGGAGTGCCTGGTAGTATGCTTTCCCCGCTCGATCTTCTCACTGATGGAGCCGGTCTCCATCACTGTGCCGGACTGCAGGCAGTTTACCAGAGAGGATTTACCGACACCGCTGGGACCCGCCACCGTAGTGGTCTTGCCGCGAAGCAGCTCCTGAATGGTATCTATCCCTTCTTGTCTGGCTGCGCTGACCGTGATCGTACGGAATCCCGCCTGTTCGTAAATGGCACGATAATCTTCCTTTTTGCCTTCCTCGTCAATATCCTGCTTGTTAAAACAGATAATGCAGGGAATGTCCTGCTGCTGCATCATGACCAGGAAACGATCCAGCAGATTAAAATTCGGCTGTGGCTTCGTGATGGCAAAGATCACCAGCGCCTGATCCACATTAGCTACCGCCGGACGGATCAGTTCACTGTGTCTGGGAAGCAATTCCCTGATATTTCCTTTTTTCTGTGCCTCATCCAGGACATCCATCTCCACGTCATCCCCGACCAGGGGTTTTCTGTGATCCTTGCGAAAGACTCCTTTTGCCTTGCATTCGTACACCGTGCCCATTGTATGGCCATCGTCCGCTACATGGACGTAATAGAACCCGGCGATTCCTTTTATAATCTTGCCCTTCATAGCTTCCCGCCTTTGATCTTATTCCTTTACGAACTCAACTCTTCTGGTAAAGGAACGGTCTTCTGTCGTTCCGGGAACCGTCACCTGCTCCCCGGTATCCGGGTTCGTTGTGGTGGTCGGTTCGCTTGTCACCTGATACGTTATGGTGAGCGTACCACCGGAGGCAGTCATACCGTTGAAATTGGTAGCTACCGGGAAAGTGCTGGTCTTGGTATCCAGCAGTACGTTATTGTCATCCGTCACCAGTTTGATGCTGACTTCCATTCCCGATACATAGCCGGGTGCTTCCGAAGTCGTCGGTGCCGCAATGCTGACATTACACTTGTAAGTCACCTTCTGAGCTCCCTGACTGACCTTGATATCAATGGAAGTTCCCTGCTCCACATAGGAGCCATGGGAATAGCTCTGGTAACAGATCATGCCTTCTCCCACTTCGTCACTGTAGATATAGGTCACACTGCCTACGGTCAGTCCTGCCTCGATGGCTTCTACCGTGCCGTCCTGCTCGGACAGACCGATCAGATTCGGCACACGGATCTTGGTATCTTCCTTACCCAGACTTACTGTCACAGTGATCACACTGCCCTTTGGTGCTTTGTTGCCCTCGGAGGGGGTCTGGGAAATCACCCGGCCGGACTCTACCGTATCGGAATAGTTCTCTGTCTTGTTGACCAGGAATCCCTTGCTTACCAGCTGTGTATTGGCTTCATCAAAAGTAAGATTCACCACATTTGGTACTTCCACACCCTGAGTTCCTGCACTGGCTTTCAGGGTTACCTTGCTGCCCTTATCGATCTGTGCTCCCACGCTGACATCTGTATTGATAACAATACCTTCCGCTACCGTGTCGGACTCCTCATAAGTCACCTCTGTGAGGATTCCCAGACTGGTCAGGGTGCTCTTTGCATCTTCTACCTTCATGCCCTTTACATCCGGCATGGAGACCTTTTCCACTTCTGTGGCATCCGTCTCTTCGGTCGTAATGATCGGTCCTGCATCAGAGTCACTGCTTCCTTCATTTTTGCCGCCGAAGATCTTCACTGCCAGAACGATCAGGATAATACAGATCACCACACCGGCTACAATTGCCAGGATTGTGGTCACACGCTCCATCTTGGGGTCGTAGTCGTAATTATCTTCGTCTTCGCCATCTTCTTCGTTTTCATACATGGCTTCCGTATCGGAACGCAGACGCATGGTCTCATCATGATCCGGTTCTTCGTATTCCCGTCCTCCCTGATAAGGGACTTTTCGTTTGATCTGCGCCATATCCTCATCGGAGATCATCCGGGTACCACCTTCCATATCCGGATCGGTGTTCACCACGAAATCTTCCTCCGGGTTGATCAGGGACTGCTTCAGATCTGCGATCAGTTCTGCCATATTCTGGTATCTGCGGTCCGGAGACTTCTGACAACATTTCAGTACAATACTGGCTACGCTGGAAGGGATCTCCGGTACAAACTCCTTCGGAGACGGCATTTCTTCCTGAATATGCTTGATGGCGATGGCAACCGTAGTCTCCCCGTTGAAAGGAACTCTTCCCGTCAGCATCTCGAACATGGTGATACCCAGCGAATAGATATCACTCTTTTCATCGCTGTACCCCCCTCTGGCCTGCTCTGGAGAAGTATAGTGTACACTTCCCATGACATTAGAAGTGATGGTATTACTGGTAGCTGCCTTGGCAATACCGAAGTCCGTCACCTTGACTTTGCCGTCCTTGGAGATAATAATATTCTGCGGCTTGATATCCCGATGGATAATATGATTATTATGTGCAGCCTCAATACCCATGCTTACCTGGATGGCGATACTTACCGCTTCCTTGTAAGACAGTCTGGCCTTCTTCTCAATGTACTTTTTGAGGGTAATACCCTCTACCAGTTCCATGACGATATAATAGATTCCGTTCTCTTCCCCGACATCATAGACATTGACAATATTGGGGTGCATCAGTCCTGCTGCCGCCTGTGCCTCGATCCGGAATTTGGATACAAAATTAGCATTTTCGCTGAATTCCTGCTTCAATACCTTGATCGCCACATAGCGATTCAGCTTGTGACATTTTGCTTTATAGACATCTGACATACCGCCGGTTCCGATTTTTTCCAGGATCTCATAGCGATCGCCGATCATCATTCCTATTTTGATCATACTTGCTCTCCATTTCCAAAAAAGCTGGGTAATTTACGCGCACGGCTCGATCAGTATCACACTGATATTGTCTCTGCCGCCGTTGGCATTGGCCGCCTCCACCAGGCTCTCTGCCTTCTCCACAAGGTCTCTGGCTCCGCTGATAATCATGCGGATTTCCTCGTCTTCCAGCATATTTGTCAGACCATCCGAGCACATAAGGACGATCTCACCCTCCTGTAATTCCACGGTAAAGAAATCCGGCTCCACTTTGTCTTCCGCCCCTACCGCTCTGGTAATAATATTTTTATCCGGATGGTTCCTTGCATCGGCACGATCCAGTTCTCCGATCCGTACCATTTCTTCTACATACGAATGATCTCTTGTGATCTGGCGGATCTTGCTGCCCACCACATAGAGTCTGCTGTCTCCTACATTGGCCACCTGTAAGAATCTACCCATGCAGGATGCCACCACAACCGTAGTCCCCATTCCTTCCAGCTTTTCATCCTCGCTGGCTCTCTTGCGGATCACATCATTGGCTTCCTCAATGGCTTTGCGGAAGATCAGGGTGGGATTCTTCTCAAAAGAATTCTCCATCTCGGCAAGCATGGTCTCTACCGTTACCTTGGACGCATAGTCTCCCGCATTGTGACCACCCATACCATCTGCCACGATAAATACATTCGGCAGATTTCCCACCGGTTTTTCAGAGGTATAGATATAGTCCTGATTTACTTTTCTTTTCCTTCCGATATCGGTTATGGAAAACGTCTTAAGCACGTCAAACTTCCTCCTGTGAGAGTTCCCCCGGGTTCTTCGCCTCCTGCGTATGACGGCGTCTTAACTGTCCGCAGGCTCCGTCAATATCCCGGCCCATCTCCCTTCTAATTGTAACATGTATCATCTTACTTTCAAGTTTATTTTTAAATGCCTGAATGTGCTTCGTATCCGACTGCACATAATCCCGCTCTTTAATGGGGTTGACCGGGATGAGGTTGATATGGCAGCACAACGGCTTCGCCAGGGCGATCAGTTCCCTGGCATCCTCTTCCGTATCATTCACACCGCCCACCAGACTGTATTCGAAAGTGATCCTTCGTCCGGTCTGTTTGAAATAATACTGACAGACTTCCATCAACTCTTTGATAGAATACCGGTTGGCAATGGGCATCAGTTTTCTTCGTTTTTCATCGGTGGTGGCATGCAAGGACAGTGCCAGTGTGATCTGCAGCTTTTCATCCGCCAGCTGCCGCATTCTGGGCACGATTCCACAGGTGGACACCGTGACATTTCTCTGGCTGATGTTCAGACCGTTCTCATCGGTCAGAAGATGCAGAAATTTCAAAATATTGTCATAATTATCCATCGGTTCCCCAGTGCCCATGACTACCACATTGGAGACCCGCTCCCCCGTCAGTCTTGTAATGGCGTAAATCTGATCCAGCATCTCGGAAGGAGTCAGATTCCGTTCCAGTCCGTCCAGCGTGGACGCACAGAATTTACAGCCCATACGGCATCCCACCTGTGAAGAAATGCACACACTGTTGCCGTGCTTATACTGCATCCAGACACTTTCCACCACATTGCCATCAGATAATTCAAACAGGAATTTTTTCGTTCCGTCGATCTTGGACTCCTGTATTCTGACAGGGTTTACACAGGTGTATTCATATTTTTCCTTACATTGCTCCCTGAATTTTGCGGAGAGGTTGGTCATTTCATCAAAGCTCCTGACCAGCTTCACATGCATCCATTCATACATCTGCTTTGCCCGGAAGGCCTTCTCTCCCATGCTCTCCAGCTCTGTCTTCAATTCTTCCAGATTCAGGGATTTGATATCTTTTTTCGTATCCATTTTTCGTTCTCTTACTTCTTATCTCTCACGCTTTTCTGCGCAGTCTTGCATAATAGAATCCGTCGGTCTCATCCGTTCCCGGCAGAAGCTGTCTCTCTTCTTCCAGTACAAACGGGAAATTCTCTGTGATCCAGACTGCCATCTCCTGATTTTCCCCGCGGTGGATCGTGCAGGTACTGTAGAGCAGTACACCGTGCGGCTTCACATACTGCCATCCGGCTGCCACGATCTGCCTTTGCAGTTCTGTGATGGATTGCAGGCTTTCCGGTGTGGCATGATATTTGATATCTCTCTTTTTTCCCATAACACCAAGACCAGAGCAGGGGACATCCATCAGCACCACGTCCGCATATTTTTCCTTCTCCGGATCATGCACCGTGGCATCATACACCTGAACCTCCACATTCCTACGGTTCATGCGCTCCAGATTCTCCCGGATCAGGTCCGTCTTGTATTCCGATATATCACGGGACACGACGTGGCCTGCTTCCCCTGCAAATTCCGCCGCCAGGATCGTCTTGCCACCCGGAGCCGCACACAGATCCATGACCGTATTACCTGGGCATATACCTGCCGCTTCCACTGCAAGTGCTGAGCTGGCATCCTGCACGGTAAATTTGCCTTCCGCAAAGCCCGGAAGTTCACTTACATTTTCCAGATTCTGTGCCAGATACACATAAGGAAGTTCC
>ERZ1026852.1226-NODE-1226-length-14107-cov-100.523342_pt1 | contig 14107 bp, 9 predicted proteins | sample MGYA00380156_ERZ1026852 | MGnify/ENA primary metagenome ERZ1026852 (study PRJEB33269, sample SAMEA4719792) | human gut metagenome | biome: human-associated habitat; feature: organic feature; material: feces | place: Cameroon | collected 2013-10 ...
ACTTTGTAGTATCCAAATATTCTTCCTCCTATTTATTCTAGTTCAACATTCAGCCGCCAAAGTTACGCTTTTTTCTCGAAACCACCAAGAAAATCACAAGAAATCTGCAACTTATCATCAAATAACCACAAAATTAACCGTAAACTATAAACTATTAACTGTAAACTATAAACTGCTATTCCCTACCTCAGCAAGCTATAATAAGGCGGTCCCATCCCGCACAATCTGGCGAGACCTTTGATGGTCCGCCAACCTTAGAGCGTAGCGGTTCCGAGCGACGAGGAGGAGCGGTTTCCTCCCTCTTCCCTGAGGGTGAGAGGGTCGGGGTGAGAGGTGGAGCCCTCTTTAATGGTAAAGAGGGACGGGGTGATTTTAGAAAAAACTTATTGCCCTTACGCATATTTGTGCAAATTACACTTATAATCATGTGTTTTATGATGTGTGTGCGCAAACAGATTGCATGAACGTGCAAACGTTTGCACAAATAAATAGAACCTTTTTGAAACTTTTTCTTGCTTCGTATTGGATTTTCTCTTAAATTTGCAGCCGAAAAAAGATACCAACTGGCGAACGAAGGCTAAGTTTAATATAAACGAAACCAAATATAAAAGTAAAGATATGATGAAGCAAACATTCATTAAATCAACTATGTTGCTGCTGCTGATCCTTTCAACGGCAACGACGCGAGCGCAGGAGGTCGCTCTGAAGACCAACTTACTGGGATGGGCTTCTACATCTGCCAACGCCGGCATCGAAATCGGCACGGGCAAGAAAACAACCTTCCAACTCTTCGGCACCCTGAACCCCTGGAAGTTCTCGGGCGACAAGAAGATGAGATTCTGGAATATAATGCCGGAATACAGATGGTACACCTGCCAGAAGTTTGGAGGCCATTTCTTCGGTATCCATGCCTTAGGCGGTGAATACAACATTAAAAACATTGACATGCCTTTCGGCATCCTGCCGAAAACTCTGGAGGGCAGGCACTATGAAGGCTGGTATGTAGGTGGAGGCCTCACCTACGGCTATCAGTGGTTACTCAATAAGCACCTCAATTTCGAAGGGTCTATCGGTTTGGGATATGCTTACAGTCCTTACAAGCTTTACGGACGATGCGAAAAATGTCTCGACAAAGACCACCGCAACTATGTGGGCCCTACAAAAGCCGCACTATCTCTCATATACGTGTTCTAAGAATGTAACTTAAATTGTTGTTTTAACTGACAATATAAACACGTAATAACTAGAAAGAATTCAAAAATATTTAGGGAAATCATAATATGGATAAAATGAAGCTTTATGCGGTCATTTCGCCCCTCTGCATGCTCTTTTCTCAGGGCATCATGCCTGCTCAGGCTCAGCAACTGGCAGGGGGCAAGATTCTGGTAGATAGCGTCTTGGCACGCAAGAACGGCAACCGGATGGATGTTGCCTTCCGTATGAATCTGAACGATTTGAAGATGAAATCAGAGCAGCAGCTTGTTTTCACACCGGTAATGGTGGGAGCTGATTCCATCGCTCTCAACCCTGTCATCATTCAGGGTAGAAATCAGGCTGTAAGATACCGCCGACTTGCTGACAGCAAGAAGAATCCGCAGGCACAGGTTGTTACCCGCAAGAACAAAACCCAACAGCAGGTTTACTTCACCCAGTCTGTTCCTTATCAGAAATGGATGAAGAAGTTCAAGCTCTCGGTGAAAGAAGATCTCTGCGGATGCGGCAACCTGATAGAACAGGACGATACGCCGATTGCTGATATCGACCGTACGCCGAAGATTACAAAGGATTTCTTCGTGCAGCCGAAGGCGGAAGCCAAGAAGGTGAGAGCCGAAAAGGGCGAAGCCCATCTCAGCTTTGTGGTCAACAAGAGTAATATTCTTGCCGATTTCCGTGAGAATGCTACAGAGCTGAAGAAGATTACTTCCACCATTGACCTGGTGAAGAACGACAAGAACGTTGAAATCACCGATATTGATATCCACGGTTTTGCTTCGCCTGATGGTTCGTATGCCAACAACAAGCGCCTTGCCAACGAGCGTGCAGCTGCCCTCCGCAACTATGTGAGCAGTCTCTACACCTTAAACAGCAAGCTCTTTACCTATCAGGCTACACCGGAAGACTGGGAAGGATTCAAGAAGAAGATCCAGGCTAGTCATCTGGCTGATAAGGAAGCGATACTCGAGATAGCTAACTCTTCGCTGGCTCCTGATGATAAGGATCTGAAGATTAGAAAGCTTCATCCGGCTAGTTACCGCTACATCATGGATCATATCTATCCTCGTCTGCGTCATAGCGACTATACGGTAACCTACACGGTTCGTCCGTTCAGCATCGAAGAGGCCAAGGAGATATTGAAGACGAAACCACAGCAGCTTTCTCTGCAGGAGATGTTCCTGGTGGCACAGACATACGAGCCAGGTTCGCCAGAGTTTAACGAGGTATTCGACATCGCCGTCCGCCTCTTCCCAGATGATGAGACAGCGAATCTCAATGCCGCCTGCACCGATTTGCAGAAAGGTGATCTTACTTCTGCCGAAAAGCATCTTGCCAAGGCAGGCAACTCGAAAGAGGCAGAGCGAGTAAGAGCTGTCTTCAAGCAGATAAAGGAACTGGAATAACAGAAAATTAGAGAATAACGATTATATACAAGCTTAACTTTCAAAGATTATGAAGATTAAACATTATTTTGGCTTGGCTGTCATCGCAGCTATGACAGCAAGCTGTTCAAGCAATGAGGATCTGGGAACTGCAGGTCCAGGTACTGGTACTAACGAAGCAGGTGTTGGTTATGCAACCTTCACCATCAACTTGCCTACAACAAGCGGAACACGTGCTGCTAGCGACCCTACATTCGACCCTGGTTCAGACTATGAGTACAAGGTAAATGATGCAACCTTACTCATCTTTAAGAAGGGGGAACCAACGAAAGAAGGGGAAACACCGAAAGAAGGTGATTATACTTTCGTTGAGAGTGCAGAATTGGGTTCAATGGCACCATGGAAAGATCCAAATGAGACAGGTGTAACCACTCATGCTAAAATTACAGCCAAGTTGGAACATGTAGATAAAACCGACGGTTACTACGCTTTGGTGCTCTTGAACAACGGTACTGGTGATAATGTCAAGGTTACTCTGCCTAAAAAAGGCGATACATTCTCTGCTTGGAACGTAGATACAAACACAAACAAAGATAAAGATAAAGAAGCTACGAATAAAATTGCAAATACCAATAATGGCTTCTATATGGCAAATGCGCCTCTGTTCAATAATAATAATGTTACAACTTTAGTTGCTATTGACAAAAACAAGATTTACCCTACAGAGGAACAGGCTGCTAAGAGTGCTGCAACAGATGTCTATGTAGAGCGTGGTCTTGCTAAGGTTACCTTAAAAACAGGTACAGCAGCAACAGGAAAGACGGATGCTAATGGCGCATATACGGTTGCTAATGGCGCATATAAGGATGACAAGGTTACAATCGAGAACTGGGCTTTGGATGTTACCAACAAGAAGACTTTCCCAATCCATAATGTTGATGGATTGGCCACGGACACAGACTACAAGGAGATTTGGAGTAACACTGACACTCCAGCTGGAAGCAACGGTGCTACCACTCAGCGTTTCGTAGATAATAAAGACACCAAAGCAAAGCGTGTATATTGGGGTAAAGACCCTAACTACGACAACACTAATTTATGCAAAACCGATGAGGCTGGCAAGACTGCTCGTGAAGCAGACTTCAAATATGTTAAAAATGCAGACGTAACAGCAGACCCAGCTAAACCATTGTACTGTCTTGAGAATACATTCAATCTTGCCAATATGATGCAGGGGCAGACTACTCGCATTGTATTCAAAGCTAAATATATTCCAAATGGCATTACAGAAAATACGAACTTCTACAAAATCGGTAAGAACACTGCTATTTGGAATGAAGATAATCTTGTGAAAGAAATCAAAGCAGCAGTTGCTAGTGTTGTCTCAGGCGCAGCAGGAAAAACCACTGTCACTTTGAATGCTCCTAACAATAATATCACTGCAGCAGGTACTCATTATATAACAGCAGATAATATCAGCGTAACTGATGCAACCATTACCATTACACCTGAAAACATCAAGGCCATTAATACCCAGTTGGGTCTCAAAGAGGCTGAAAAGGTCGGTATTAGCACATACGCAGGTGGTGAGTCTTACTACATCGCCCGTATCAAGCACTTCGGTGATGACTTGACTAGCTGGGAATCTGGTCAGGCTTACGACAAGAATAATCTGGAATACTTAGGTCGTTATGGTGTACTCCGTAACAACTGGTATGTGTTGACAGTACAAAGCGTTAGCGGTCCTGGTTACCCTAGCGTTCCAGAGGTTAAGCCTAACACTCCAGATGATGAAGACGACAATTACATCAACGTTAGCGTAAAGATCCTTTCTTGGGCTAAGCGTTCTCAGGATGTCAATTTGTAATCCATTACACATTATTATATAGCTCAGCCGCTCCAGCGCTAAGGAGCGGCTGGCTATCTTGGAAGAATAAAAACAATTTATACACTTTTACTTTTTCATAAAACAGATAAGCATCATGGCAAACAAGAAGTTTAACAGTTGGATCAAGAATATATGCATGGGATGGGGCTTCATCATGGCCGGCAGCCTGCTAGCAAGCTGCAACGACTTGATGCACGACGACCTGCCTCCTTGTGACATGGGTGTTGACTTGCAGTTTAAGTACGACTACAACGTGCAGCGTGCCGACATGTTCAAAGATCATGTGGGCGGCCTCAGCGTATTCGTATACGACGAGCAGGGCAACTTCATTGCTCGCCATGATGCCTATAACGATGCGACATCACAGCCGCTCAAGGACCCAAACTATGCCATGCGAATCAATCTGGAACCGGGCAAATACCGATTCGCTACCTTCGCCTTCCAAAAGAAATACGAAGATGCACTCGCGCAGCCAGGTGCCAAATTCCAGATAGCTCTGCCACAGCAGGGTGACAACATCACCGCCCTCCATGCCCGACTCGACCGCGAACAGGGCAAGGTGAACAACCAGAGCCAGCCGCTCGATACACTCTGGCAAGGACTCAGCAACGAACTGGTTGAAGTAAAAGACCTGCAGGTTACACGCCATACCATCGGTCTGGTTCGTGATACCAAGCAGCTCACCATCAGCCTGCATCAGACCGACGAGCCTGCCAACATCCATGCCGATGACTTCAGTTATCAGATAACCAATGCCAACGGCGATATCAATTACGACAACTCTCTCCTCCCCGACGAGGAGTTGACATATACCCCATACTACACCTGGACCACTGAGCTTAAGGATACCGAGGGCAATGTAAAGGAGCGCACCGCTCATGCCGCCCTCATGTTCTCCCGACTCATCTGGCATCCGGTAGAAGAAAGCGACAAGAACGCCATCCTCAGTATCACAAACAAGACTACTGGCGAAGAGGTGGCACGCATCGATCTTGCTGACTGTCTGGCTCAAGGCCGTGGCGCCTTTGAAGCCCGCCATTATTCAGCGCAGGAATTCCTGGACCGAGAGTACGACTATAAGCTCGACTTCTTCCTCCAGGGCAACCAGTGGAAATATGTGAAGCTCAGCATTTCTATCCTGGATTGGAGCAAGCGCATCCAGCGTGTCGATTTCTAACCGATTCAGGTGTCAGAGCCCTCTCCGGGCATTTAGCTCATAAGAGTATTTGACTTTAAAATTTAGGAACAATGAAAATACGAGATTTCATTTTAAGTTTAGTTAGTTGGTTTATATTGTTGGTTACAGTAAGTTGCTCTGACGAACTTGGAGGCGAGCGCGCTCCCATTTCGTCAGAAAGCAACTTGCATGTACTCGTGCCAACCGTGCTCAGCAGCCGCGGCACCCGTGCCGACGATGCTTCCGGCCTTCCTACCTATAATGCTACGGTAAATGAATGCCAGATCAACGACCTCACCCTCTATGCTTTCCCTACAGGAAATGAAGGAGGTGAGCTCCTTGTAGAGAAGCTTCCTGCCCCACTGGCTACGATGATGGCAGAGCCGAATGTAGCTAACTATCAGCTCAATATCGAGCCGGGCACTTACCATATCTATGTGGTTGCCAACATGAACAAGGTGTTGAGCGGTAAGGATATCCAAACAGAAGATGATCTCAAAAATATAGTGCTCGATTACAGACCTACAAGTACAACAGGTATGCCTGTATGCACCAATATTCCTATGATTTACGAACCTAAGGATGACGCAGGCAATCTCGCTGAAACCGTGATTAATGCAGCGGGTGATAAATATACAGAGGTAGCAGCTAACCTGAAGTTTACATGCGTAAAGGTTAAGCTGAATCTTATCTTCGATTCAAGTATCGCAGAATTCGGAGGCAAGACCTTTAGCATCAACAGTATTTCAGCCGATAAACTCTCTCCTTTTACCCATCTTTACTGGGGCGGTAAATTTGGGGCTCCAACTTGGACAAATAATGAAGAAAAAGAAGAATACAAGACTGGTATTCAAAAAACTCTGTATGATTCTCAGACATCTGAAACTCTCGTATACTATAACGATTGGTCTGACAACAGATCTGCGTCAGCAACAAATAACAATGATGATATTAAAGGAACAGGAACTGCGAAAGATGCTCCAGATAATGCTGCTGGCAAATGGCTTTTCCAGCAGACCTATTATCTCCCTGAGCGATATATCTCATCAGAATCCGACCGCAGTTATCTTACCATCAAGGGTAATGTAGGTGGTTCTGTAGACAACAATTATCGTATCAATCTGGGTCATAAGAAGGATGAAACCAGCACCGTACCCGTATTCCCTCGCGGCACCTTCTATGAGATTACCGGTGCTATCAAGACCCTCGGTAATATGGAGCTGGATTGCAAGGTAAGTGTGAAGCCCTGGGAAATGGAGACTATTTCTGCCGACTTCAACCATACCACTTTGTGGGTAAGTAAGACGAAGGCGAGCGTAACATCTACCACGGCAGACTCCATCGACTATAAGTCGAACGTAATGCTGACAGAGGCTAATTTCGGTTGCGATGAAAAGGTAACAACATCCAGTGGTGAGAAAGATGTGATTGTGTTGAGCAAGCTAGATGCAGTGAAGAATCATAGAATCACATTCAACATCAACAAGGACATTCAGTTCTCCGACTATAAAGGCAACTACAAGGGTACGGCAAAGGTTTGGATTAAGGCTGGTAACATCAAGAAGTATCTCAATGTAGCCTATGATGCCTCTCCTTATTTTGAGGTAAATCCACAGGAAGTAACCATCTATTGGAAGAGCGACAACAGTACCAAATTGGTACAGTTTAAGACCAACCTCGGCGGTTTGGCTTTCACCAATAACGTAACCTCTTCCACCGTAGGTAAGTCAACCATTCAGGCATCTTGCGATAATCCTGATACTCCAGAAGGAACCTTCAAGATTGAGGCAACCACTAACCCTGTTACCACGACAGTACATTACCTCTACGTGCAGCCAAAGGTATCTGCAGAAGGCTTCAACTTTGTGAAGATAATCAAGGTAACGGTAAAGCCTGCCGTAGGTAACTATCGTATCAACTTCCGTGCCATCAACGACCGCGCACATTATACAGGAGGTGAAAGTAATGGAACTGATAATTATAAGGGTACACCTGAAGAAAAAAAGGAAGAGACTTATAATGGAAATATAGGAAATACCAACTGGGCAGATGGATGGTTAGACCTTTCGGATGATAATGACAAGCAAATTTACATACCTCAAACAGACAGTCATCGTATCTATGTCTATACCCAGATTGGTGAAACAGATAAAGCTGTAGCCGACTCTCCTGCTTGGAAATTTTCAGCTAACTGGCCTGGTGATCAAATGGTTGCGGATAATACGAATGTGGGGTGGTATTACAAGGACTTCAGCAAGGATTTCGAGTCGACATCTACAGAATTTGGCGCTACGGGAACAAGACCCCTCAAGCCTGGTGAAACATTGATTATGTTCAGTAACAATACCAATACGAATTGGGGTTTTACGCTTCATCGTTGCCCTCACCACTTGGAGCCGGGTATTCCTCTCTTCGACTATGAGGATAAAGAGGGTTGGATAGTCTATGATCCTACATCAGATCCTACTTGGAACATATATGATGACATGCCAACTATTGAGAACATCAACTTTACCATTTACACCAAATTCCAGACTTATGGATGGTTTAATGTATATGGTGCCGCCAATGGCAAAAATAATGATAACAATAATACAGAGCGCGAGTCTTTTACCATCTATGATACAGCGGGTAAAAGTTGGTCATGCGATTATTTGAATAATGGTTGGTATAAGACTGTGATTACCCTCAAGACTGTTAAGGGAGACCACGAGAAGGCCATCAGAATCAAAAAAGACAACAAAGCTACGGGTGGAGAAAGCGTCCTGCTTTTCAATGGCAACAGCTATGAGAAGCATAAAGACACAGGCTATTACGATGGCACTTCTTGGTACGCTGGCAAGCCATCTGGTGTGGATTAAATAAGATTAGAATCAGATTTGAACACTGTTATAAATCAGTTTAAGCAATGAAGAAGATCAAACTTTTAATGATATGGATTGGATTGCTCCTAAGCCTTGTTTCCTGCAAGGATACGATGGAGGCTATCGGACTCGGCGGGGATGAAATCCCTGCCGAGGGACTTGTCTTGACCCTTCAATTGACCAACTTCACCAAGCAACAGATTGGTACAAGAGCGGGGGTCTCGGAGACATTCAATTCGCTCTGCGCTGTGTTCTATGGAGATAAGGACAAATACTTAGGCAAGACAGATTGCTATTCTACCTTAGACCCTCAGCCTGATGGCAGCTACAAGGTAAAGATAACCAATGTACCTGCTGGTACCAAGAATGTACATCTTGTAGCCAATGCCAGCGATATGACGGAAAGCGAGGCGCAAGACTTGCAGTCTCTCACTGATGCAAAGGAGAGAGACCCTCAGCTTGATGCCCCTATCTGCTGGGGTAAAATTTCAATAGATAAACTTTTGGAAGCTAATCCTTCAGTGACGATGTTGCGCCAATGCGCCAAGATAAGTTTGGAGATAGACAATAGCATCCAGAGTAATTTCACCAATGCAGGCTTGTACGTCTATACCATGGCAACCAAGGCTGCCATAGCACCTGCCAATTATAATACCGAGCAAAAAACCGATGACTTGGCGGAATCTACCGTTCTCAGAACGGAAGACAACCCATTGGGCGGCGGTACCGCAACCACCGTGGCAGTAAATGAAACTTCTGCAGGCAAGGCAATGGTGATTATCAAGGCGAATTATAAGAAAAGTGAAGAAGAAGGTTATAGAGAAGGATATTATAAGGTGGCACTCTACAAGAATGACAAAAAGGCCCAATATGCCTTGCTCCGCAACCACCATTATACCATCAAGGTAACCAAGGTAAACGACTATGGCTTCTCTACGCTTGATGAGGCTAAGAAGAGTCTGCCAGAGAATAGAGTGGAAGTAGAGGTGGTGGACGATAACCCTGAAATCACCCAAATGATAGCTTGCAAAGACTATGAACTGGGAGTGAGCGATTATCAGGAGATAAATGCAAACACAACAGAGGCTACCGTAACCATTGTTACTACCTTGCCAAAGGCAACGAGTAGTGATGGTAAGCTATATGGTGTCAAGAAAAATAATTCTTGGATAACCGCTTGTCAGCAAGAGACCGTGAATGATATACCAGAGACAAGCAGATCTTCTAAAGGCAAGAAATATACCTTGAAGCTTACGCTTGAAAAGAATAACGAATCAGAGAATCCACGTACAGGAATCATCACCGTTACTTCTGGCGACCTTTCTCTTGATATAACCATCAAGCAGGCTGGTTTCGATTTCAGAAGAGACGATCCTGATAGAATCGTAACCATGCAGTATAAAAACTCCACTCGAGCTGACAACTATTTCAACTGGTTGGATGGTGTGCAAGGCATCACTCCTGAAGATATGCAAGGGGCTGTGAGAAATGATGGTTTGCATTTCTGCGTGGGAACAACCGATATCACGTATCTTATCCCTAAACTTGATGGTGATCAGATTACTAAAAAGGATAATAAAATCAATGTGGAAGAAGATAATGGTAAATGGAAGGTAAGCCTTGCCAATACTACGGCAAACAAGGAATTGTGGAAGGCTTCATTTACCATCAAGAACCAGGCTGGCATCGAGATCACTTATCCTGTTTATCATACTGGTATCTTCCATTATATAGATGGGTCTTCCAAGGTATATACTGATTATCAGCTGGCAAAAAACGGAGATAACGAGAAGAAGGTGAAGGGCTGGTTCTATTATGGTGTGGTAAAGGTAGAGGGAAAGAAGGCCGATGAAACCCCCACTACTTATTATATGTTAGACCGCAATCTAGGTGCATCCAACAATGGTTACTATGCCCCAGATGTGGTGGCACTGAAAAAGAACCAGAAAGCCATTGGTGGCTATTTCTGTATCTCTGAAATACAGAACCACAAGGATGCCAATCAGAATCTCTCCAGCGTCTTGGCACCAGAAGGCTATACCATTCCAACTGATGCCGTGTTCGAAGAGTTAGTTAATGCTGGCAATCTGGAGGTGGTACCACAGTCCACATCGTTAGGAGAAACCTACAACTGCGTGCGTATCAAGACGGTGCATTCCGAGTTGCCATACATCTATCTGCCTATGAGTGGATTCTTGGAGGGCGAGAGCCATAAGAACCCTATCCATGTAAATCTCTGGACCAAGACTTTGCTGGCAGGTACGCAGGGCTTCAGTGACAAAAGTCCTGAATATGGTTTCTGGTATAGATACTTTGATGTTTACAACAAGAGGATAGGATTATCCAATATGAGATTCGTGAGTGGTAGCAACGGCATGAACAATGGCCGCTACAAGGCGATGCCAATACGCCTGATTCTGAAATAAACATCAGATAAGTGATAAATACAATAACATCTTTTACTTATATAATTAAAGTATAAAAAACAGTTGTTTTACAAAGAAGAGGGTGTGTCATAAGCCACACCCTCTTTCTTGATTCTAAACTTCCTTCCAATCAACCAGTCCTTTACCAGAATCATCCAGTTCTATAGCAATAGCTATTACCTTGCGTTTATCCGCCTTGAATGGTTCGGCATATTGTCTAGCCTTAATTTGCTCCGCTGCCGCATCAATGCCTCCATTGTTGCTCAGCTTCAGTTCCAGAACGTAGATGAAGTTATTGGTTTCCAACACCATATCTATCCTACCAGTAGAAATCATCTTCTCAACTTCCACCCTGCAGCCGATAGCATTGAAGATGGTACTCAAGATAAGACGGTACCTCTCTTCCATATCCATGCAGGCAAGTTTCTTATTGCTGTATGGCACATCCGCAATAAGCGCCTTCAGACATTTCATGGCTTCAGGCAAATCGCCAATTTTTAGAGAATACAGCAACATATTCTGTGTAGATATCACTATCGCATTTGATTTCAGCGTCAAAACTGGCAAGACTATCTTGTATAGAGCCTTGCGTACTTCATAGTTTGGAATGCCCAGCAAATAAATTCCTTCCATATATCCCTTTATCGTGAGATAACCAGACTGATAGAGGAAAAGTTCAGCTCCACCACCTGTCACATCAGAAGTCTCCAAGGTATCGCTGTCTATCGGACATTTCTCGAAATCCTTCAATCTGATTTCCATATCATCTACAAACTTAGGAAGCAAAGAGGTTGCTCCAGATGAAGCCCAGTAATTCTTTAGACTGGAGTCAGCGAGGGCATTGATAAGGCTGAATGGATTGAATATATCAACCATATTTTCATGACTGAAATGATAACCATCGTAGAATGCCGTCAACTGTACCACGGCTTCATCAAAAGTCCATCCTTTCTTTGTAGCCAACCTGTTAATCTCCGATTTAAAATATGAGAGGAGTTCATCTTTCGTGATACCGCAAAGAGCTGCATACTCAGAATCAAAGCTGATATTACTCAAATTGTTGAGTACAGAGAAAAGAGAAATCTGCGTAAACTTGGTAATACCGGTAATGAAAACAAACTTCTCGTATTTATCATCAGCTTTGAGAATGGCAAAAACCTCTCTATAGATATCCGTACATGCTTCATGATGTGGAGTCTTCCAGGAATGCTGCAATGGAGAGTCGTATTCATCGATGAGGATGGCAACCTGTTGTCCAGTTTGCTCATATGACGTTTGGATAATGCCGTCAAAACGGTCGGCAAGTTTGGCGGTTGGCTTAGGTGTAATGTCATATTCCTTCTCTAATCTGTCGAAAGTGATGTCGAGATAAGAGCGTAAAGTTTCCGGCTCTGCGCCAGCACGACTCATATCGAGCCTGATGACAGGTCGCTTCACCCATTCCTTCTCCATCTGCATAATCTTCAACCCTTCGAAGAGTTCCTTCTTACCCAGAAAGTAGGCTTCGAGCGTATCTACCAACAGAGATTTACCAAAGCGGCGTGGGCGGCTCAGGTAATTATACGTTTTATTTCTATTGGCAAGTTGCCAGATAATATCTGTCTTGTCAACATAAAGATATCCACCCTTTCTGATTTTTTCAAAAGACTGGATGCCTACTGGTAATTTTCTATCGTTCATATCTACTATAATTGCTTGTCTAATTACAAAAAACAAAATTATCGTGACTTGCTAAGTTCACCTATATATGCCCCTTGCATATCAGGTACTTGCCATACGTATATTTCATTTTAATTCCGATTGCAAAGATACGAAAAAACAAAATAACTACCAAGTTTTTAGATTTTTTTCTATATAATTTATTCAAGATTCGCAAGTTCAGTATACTATCTTACGGCAATCTTCTGACCCTTAGCCTGAGCACAGGACTGGGTAGATGCCTTCACGATGTAAATGCCGGATGGAACTCGCAGAATCATTCTCTGCTGTCCCGTTTAGTCTGGACGATTATTATATAAGTTATTAATATCCAATATTTTATGTTCTAGAAGTTGTATATTCGATTTGATTTTGCACCTTTGCACTCATATGGTATCCTAGCCTATTTAAACCGATGATTTCTAAACGGGACAGCAGTGATTATCTTCTCTTCCCACGAATCTTGCCTTCTTGATAGCTCTATCAAAGCCCTTGTTAGCCTATGTATATTGTAATCTCAAAATTTAATTTCTAAATCAATCTGTGTTTTTCAAGGTATAAAAAGATTAGACAGCATCTTCATCATGATTAAAGTTCTCATAGAACTTCATTCGCTTCTTTTCTAATTCCGCAATTTCTTCCTCAGTTATTCTCATGGTTTATGCAGTATAAAGATTTAATTGACGCAAAACTGCTCGTCTTTCACGAACCCTGTTGGCATCAACCATAATGTCTTCTGTTTTCATCTCTACCTCAGATGAATCCTGTTCATCATAGCCTTCTCTTGCGTGTTTCCAAGAAAACTCTCCATGCGTTAAAGTACTCAAACTCCAAGACTTCTGTGGAGCATAAGTTTTAAACACCATATCAAACACTGGCTCATATTGTACAACCTGCTCTTTATCCATCAATTCTGGGAGAGAATCATTTTTATAATGCTGGCGAATCTGAACCATGACAGGACCATATTTCCAAGCCTCAAATTGTGCATCAAACATAGGCTCGCCCTTTTGAATCAAGCACTCACGCTGCGTGAAATAAAGTAGCTTATGCAACTTCATTTCATCAATACGAACGCCAAAATCATCCATATAGCGCTTGTATAAATAAGAGGCAACTTGTAATATTCCCATCATAGTCATTATTCATTTTATTGTTTATTGCCGCAAAGTTACGCTTTTTTATTGAAACCGCCAAAGAAAATCAAAAGAAATCTGCGAAAATCCGTGTAATCCGTGCCTTATCTATATCCTAAGAAGCTTATGACACACCCTCACAAAACGGGTGAATGAGAGCAAGAAAACGAATGAATGAGAGTAAGAAGAGGGGTAAAAGAAGGAAGAAAGGAGATAAGAGGAAGCCTGAAAAGAAATAAAAGGAGGAGAGAAAAGAAATAAGAGAAGGGAGAAAAGAAATAAAAGGTATAAGGAAATGAGATAAGGGGCATAAATGAAGAA
>ERZ1026852.1227-NODE-1227-length-14103-cov-34.187286_pt1 | contig 14103 bp, 14 predicted proteins | sample MGYA00380156_ERZ1026852 | MGnify/ENA primary metagenome ERZ1026852 (study PRJEB33269, sample SAMEA4719792) | human gut metagenome | biome: human-associated habitat; feature: organic feature; material: feces | place: Cameroon | collected 2013-10 ...
TACGTACGGTGCTGTGAGAGGACGGCGGTTAGTCACCGCCTCCTACTCGATTAAAGTGGGCTTTTCAGAGCGAAAAAAGGCTCTTTAAAAAAATATGATAATGGTGTAGAATTGTTATTATATAGTTTTAGAATGATGTTTGAGGGTGTGTGATGATTTTAGGACTAAGTGATACGGAAAAGAAATTTAAGACAGCGATGGATACGGCTGGTGCCGACATGACAGTGGTCAACAGCTGGCTTAAGCTGTATGTCAAAACCAAAAAGAATTCCTCCGGTGTTGCAAAGCGCTATTATGGCGTGAAGACAGGCTTAAGCAGCCTGCTTTCAGATTTAAAGGAGCTTGAGCAGCAAGTTATCGGGTATTGTGAGCTCACAGGAACAGACCGGAAGCACTTTGGAGAGCTGATAAAGGCTTGCAAAGCGAAAAGCGGCATGTTTGACGATGAATTTTTAATCAGCAAGGTGGACACGGATTTTCACACGACTCTGGACTCTGTTGTAAAGCAGGGGGAGAGATATCTGTCATCCTTTGACAACGGTATCATTTTACAGAGTGAGATAGAGAATCTGATACACCTGACAAATGAGGGGCTTGAAAGGAAAAAGCCTGATTTGTTTGCTCTGTCATATTTCTATCTGGGGCACAGCAACAAAGAGCTTGCAGAGCTAAATTTCACACAAAAGACTAAGAGAGTGCATGAGATATATTACGAGGAGTTCTGGAAGGATATATTAAAGCAGCTTGAGGCATGTGTGAAGCAGGCTGAGGCCATAAACGATAAGTATGAGGGCACGACAGACCGGCGCACGGCAAGGATACTGTCGGAGCTTAATCCGCTGCTTGTGGGTGTTACAAAGCAATGGGAGCCGGAACAGACAGCAGAATACATACTGCGCGATATGTGCAGGATATTTAGGGATTGACATAGAAAATGCAGATTGATAAAGGAGCAGAATATGGATGTTATAATTTGGGCAATTATCTTAGGAGCTGTTTTTTACATTAACAAAAAATCAAAGAGCGCAGGCAGCAAAAACACGCAGCCAAACAAACCGAGACCGCAGCAGAAGCAGATACAGCAGATATGGAACAGCATGCAGAATACAGTTCAGTCGGGTATGAATGCATTGAACCAGACATATCAGCAGAAACCACAGCAGAGCAATCCGGATATAGTGCAGAGGGCCGTGAAAAATAACGCACGCTTTGCGGATGATACGACACAAAAAGAGCTTGAGGCTATGCACGGACATAGCGAGGCACAGCAGAGGATGGCTCAGGAGCACTCAAGAAACTGCCAGACACTGCATACCAAAGCGGCAGACGGTGCAAAGATTATAGAGGCTGAGACACAGAGCATGTTTGGCAGTGTTGAGGATCTGATTGCCATGGGATACAGCGGTAATCTGGAGTTTGAGAGAGATTTCCTTGGAGAAGGCTTAGACATGATTAACAACTTTTAAATAATATGAAAAGAGGCAGAAATGATGGACAGAACACCAAAGCCCGGAGAGCTTTACAGGCATTTTAAGAATAAGCTGTATCAGATAGTTACAGTGGCAACACATTCAGAGACAGGGGAAAAGCTTGTGATTTATCAGGCTTTATATGATGATTTTGGGATATACGCCAGACCACTCGACATGTTTGTAAGCGAGGTGGACCATGAGAAATATCCTGATGTGAAGCAGAAATACAGATTTGAGAAGATCACACTTAAGGATAAGCCGGAGGATATGTCGGGAAAGAGTATCTCTTTGAGCACTAATGAGATTGCAGCTAATGCACCTGAAGCTGTGAGTGTTCAGACACAGGCATGTTATGAGCCGGCACCGGATGCAGATGAAGGCCAGGCACCGGATCCGCGTTTGCTGGAGTTTCTTGATGCGGATACCTTTGAAGAGAAGTACAATATACTTATTTCAATGAGGGATATCATAACCGACCGCCTTATAGATGACATAGCGGTGGTTATGGATGTTGTAGTTCCTGAGGGCCCATTGCAAAAGCGGTATGATGATTTAAAGAATACGATAAAGACCAGGCAGTACTATGAATTTTCCAATCGACTCAGATAGCTGTTGTGATATTTGCCGGATTCAGTGACATCCTCGCCAAACCAGTCAGGCGCTGTGAATTCATTTGCTGCGTCGACAGAGTCGAATTCAACCTCCACAAGTGTAAGAGGAGCCAGATCACCCTCAAATACATCAAGCTCTGCGGTCAGACCACCGTCAAGAGGTATGAGATAGCGTGTCTTTTCGATGAGACGACCGTCAATCTTTTGGACAAGATGGTCGTAGGCTTTTTTTGTGAGAGGAAGATTGTACTCCTCGCGCACCATAAGACCGGCTCCCTTGTAGGTCATATAATAGCTGTCATTTGAGCGTCTGACTCTGACAACAGGCGAGGTGCACAGATAGCCCTGGGCGATTTTTTTGCTCGCGTAGCTGTCTAAATTGGAAGGAAGCTGTTTAAGTAAGTATTTTCTTTCGATTTCCATGGTATATCCTTTCAGGTTACTGGTAGATTTATAGTTACGGTTTATACTTTTGTTTTACCATAATATCATTTATATATGATTATAATGACCGGTATTTAAAAATTCAAGGACGAACCGCAGCTTTTTATAGTATGATTAAAGGGTCAAAAGGTATCATAGTATTATCAAAGAAAAATAAAGGAGAAAAATATGATTAAAGTAGGAATTTTTATGGCAGACGGCTGTGAGGAGATTGAAGGACTTACAGTAGTCGATATAGTTAGAAGAGCAAAGCTGGAGATTGAAACCATATCAATCACGGAAAAAGCCGAGGTGACAAGCTCTCATCAGGTGACATTTAAGACAGATACCACAAAGGCACAGGCTGATTTTGACAGCTACGATGCAATCGTACTGCCGGGAGGCATGCCGGGTACATTAAACCTCGGTGCTGATGAGACCGTAGTAAAGACAATTAAGAGATTCGCCGCTGAGGGAAAGCTTGTTGCAGCGATATGTGCAGCGCCTAGCGTGCTCGGTGAGAATCATATACTTGAGGGCAAAAAAGCTACCTGTCATCCGGGCTTTGAGGAAAAGCTGCTCGGTGCACAGTGGCTTGAGCAGCCTGTAGTTGTGGATGGCAATGTGATTACAAGTCGTGGAATGGGAACAGCTATTGCGTTTGCACTCGAGCTTGTCAGATACTTCACAGACGATGCCACAGTAGAGCATATTCGACAGGGACTGGTATACTAATACAACGTTCAGCAAATAATCATATTATTAGTATTATAACAAAAGAGGTCACACACCAACCCCATGGTGCGCGGCCTCTTTTTATGCTTGCATTTGAAGCGTACATTTGAAGCCTGCTATTGCAGAGCTTATTTCATCTGCTGCTCCTGCTTCATGATCATCTGCTTGACCATCTCGCCACCGATTGAACCGGCCTGCTTAGAAGTAAGGTCACCGTTGTAGCCCTCTTTTAAAGGAACTCCAAGCTCTGAAGCAACCTCTTCCTTGAAACGGCTCATAGCCTCTTTTGCCTCCGGTACAGAAGCCTTTTTACTACTTGATGCTGCCATAATGCAATACCTCCTTTTAAAACGTTATACACAAGCTGTATGTGTATGGAAATATTATGCCGTAAAATGACAAAAATATGTTTTGGTATTGCTGACAATTTATGGAATTATACACAAAAGCAAATTTAATGTAAAAAACACTGGAAATAGTGGATTTGTTGTGTTATAATCATCCAATGACTGGGCTTAGCAGTTTAAAAAGAATGCCCACATTACATTTGATGTACATACCATTCATATATATTTTTAAGGAGGATAACGATTGACATGAGTGTACAGGTTGAGAATTTAGAGCATAATATGGCGAAGCTTACTATTGAGGTAGCAGCTGAGGAATTAGAGAAAGCATTGGATTCTGCATATCAGAAGCAGAAGAAACAGATTAGCGTACCTGGATTCCGTAAAGGAAAAGTGCCAAGAGCTATGATTGAGAAAATGTATGGAGCAGGTGTGTTCTACGAGGATGCAGCAAACATTCTTATGCAGCAGACATACGCAGGTGCGGTTGACGAGAGCGGTGTTGACATTGTTTCACGCCCAACAGTTGAGGTTACTCAGATTGAGAAGGGACAGCCTTTCATCTACACAGCAGAGGTTGCTGTAAGACCTGAGGTTACTCTTGGTAAGTACATGGGCGTTACAGTTACAAAGATCGACACATCAGTTTCTGATGAAGAGGTTGACGCTGAGCTTGAGAACCAGAGAAACAAAAATGCAAGAACAGTTACAGTTACAGATCGTCCTGTAGCAGAGGGAGATACAGCAGTTATCGACTTTGAGGGATTTGTTGACGGAGTAGCTTTCGAGGGTGGAAAGGGTGAGAATCATCCATTAGAGATTGGTTCACACACATTCATCGATACATTCGAGGATCAGTTAGTAGGAAAGAACACAGGCGATGAGGTTGAGGTCAATGTAACATTCCCTGAGCAGTATCAGGCAGCAGACCTTGCAGGAAAGCCGGCTACATTCAAGGTTAAGATCAACGAGATCAAGGCTAAGGAGCTTCCAGAGCTTGATGATGAGTTTGCACAGGATGCAGCAGGTGTTGATACATTAGCTGAGTACAAAGAGGAAATCAAAAAGAACCTCACAGAGAAGAAAGAGACAGAAGCTAAGAAGACTAAAGAGGATGAGGCTATCCAGAAGATTATCGATAAGTCAAAGATGGATCTTCCTGAGGCAATGATTGAGACACAGTGTGAGACAATGGTTGAGGAGTTCGCTCAGAGAATCGCACAGAGCGGTCTTACAATGGAGCAGTACTTACAGTTCTCAGGCATGACAGTTGACCAGCTTAAGGATCAGGTTCGTCCTGAGGCTACAACACGTATCCAGAGCAGCCTTGTACTTGAGCAGATTGCCAAGGAGGAAAACATCGAGGTTACTGATGCAGATATCGATGCTGAGGTAGAGAAGATGGCTAAGGCATACGGCATGGAGGCTGATAAGCTTAAAGAGTACATGGGAGATGCTGAGAAGGAGTCTATGAAGAAAGACCTTGCTATCACAAAGGCCGTAGATCTTATCATGGACAACGTTAAAGAGCGTGCAAAGGCAAAGAAAAAGGCTGATGCAGAAGAGTCTACAGAAGAATAAGATTTTTGAATCAAGATTTGATGGACTGGCTCAGAAGCCTATTTTCTGAGCCGGTCTTTTGAGCTTTTATAAAGGAGGTATTTTATATGAGTTTAGTACCATATGTTATTGAACAGACCAGCAGAGGAGAGCGCAACTACGACATTTACTCCAGATTATTAAAAGATCGTATCATTTTCCTTGGAGAGGAAGTAAATGAGACAACGGCCAGCCTTGTTGTTGCCCAGCTTTTATTCCTTGAGTCCGAGGATCCGAATAAGGATATCCACCTTTACATCAATTCACCGGGTGGAATGGTTACAGCAGGACTTGCTATTTACGATACTATGCAGTACATCAAGTGTGATGTTTCAACAATCTGTATCGGTCTTGCAGCAAGCATGGGAGCTTTCCTTCTTGCAGGCGGTGCAAAGGGCAAGAGATATGCTCTTCCAAATGCAGAGATTATGATTCATCAGCCATCTGGCGGTGCAAAGGGTCAGGCTACTGAGATTCAGATTGCTGCAGAAAATATTTTAAAGACAAAGAAGAGATTAAACGAAATTTTAGCAGCCAATACAGGCAAGCCATACGAGACAATTGCAGCTGATACAGAGCGAGACAACTATATGTCAGCACAGGAAGCCGCAGAGTATGGTCTCATAGACAGTGTAATAACAAACAGATAATCAGAAGTTAGATGAATTTAAGAGGGTACCCCATATGGGATGCCCTCATGCAATAAAAGGAGTTAATAATGGCAGGAAAAAACGACGGAAAGATTCGCTGCTCATTTTGCGGTAAGACACAGGACCAGGTAAATCGTTTGATTTCCGGACCTAATGGAGCTTTTATCTGCGATGAGTGTATAGATATATGTGCCGAGATTCTTGAGGAAGAAGGCGTAGAGGGCCATGAGGACAAAAGCAGCGCTAAGGATGATATAAATCTTGTTACTCCGGAGGAGCTTAAGGCGTTTTTGGACGATTATGTAATAGGACAGGACCAGGCAAAGAAGGTGCTTTCGGTTGCTGTATACAATCACTATAAGAGAGTACTGGCAGGTGATACATCAGATGTAGAGCTTCAGAAGAGTAATATTCTCATGCTTGGACCTACAGGTTCAGGAAAGACACTTCTTGCGCAGACACTTGCCAGAGTGATAAATGTTCCATTTGCTATCGCTGATGCTACAACACTTACAGAGGCAGGATACGTAGGTGAGGATGTGGAGAATATCCTGTTAAAGCTTATTCAGGCGGCAGATTATGATATCGAGCGTGCAGAGCATGGTATCATTTATATAGATGAGATAGATAAAATTACAAAGAAATCAGAGAATGTCTCAATCACCAGAGATGTGTCAGGAGAGGGTGTACAGCAGGCTCTTTTAAAGATTCTTGAGGGCACAGAGGCATCTGTACCGCCACAGGGCGGCAGAAAGCATCCGCAGCAGGAGCTTATTCCTATTGATACTACTAATATACTTTTTATCTGCGGTGGAGCATTTGATGGTCTGGAAAAAATTATCGACAGTCGTATGGATACATCATCTATAGGCTTCAATTCAGATGTAAAGTCAAAGACAGAGCTCAATGTAGGAGAGGCGTTTAAGCATGCACTTCCACAGGATTTTGTAAAGTTTGGATTGATTCCTGAGTTTATCGGACGTGTACCTATTACCGTTTCTCTCGAGGCACTCGACAGGGATGCACTTATCCGTATACTTAAGGAGCCTAAGAACTCGCTTATCAAGCAGTACACCAAGCTTTTTGAGCTTGACGGAGTAGGTCTTGAGTTCACAGACGATGCAGTAAATGCCATCGCTGACAAGGCACTTGAGAGAAAGACAGGGGCCAGAGGACTTCGTGCCATCATGGAGGCTGTTATGCTTGACCTTATGTATCGTATACCGTCAGACAAGAGCATCAGCAGATGTGTAATAGACAAGGATATCGTTGAGGAAAACTTAAAGCTTGATGGTGATTGCGTGCCTGAGGCATATATCGAGGAAAAAGCGGCATCGTAAGTACATGGCGGTATTTTACAAAAGATACAGCATCGGATAATATAAATTGCACAGCGGTTTGTTATGCATGGCTGTGTAATAATACAGGAGATATAAGTGGAAGAACAGATTATGAATATGCCTGCAGTAGCGCTGAGAGGGCTTACTATTCTGCCGGGGATGATTGCCCATTTCGACATCAGCAGAGAGCGCTCCCTTCGTGCTGTCGAGGAGGCTATGGAGCAGGATCAAAAGATTTATCTTGTCACACAAAGGAATGTGGACAGTGAGGACCCGACTCAGGAAGACCTCTATCAGATGGGTATTGTTGCTGACATAAAGCAGGTTGTCAGATTACAGAATGATGTTGTGAGAATACTTGTAGATGGAATAAGCCGGGCAGCATTGCTTGGCTTTACCGGTAATGAGAAGTACCTTGAGGCAGAAATCTGTTATTGTGATAGTAATGCAGACAGCCTGCCGGATGATCTCAGGGAAGCCATGCTTCTCGGAGTCAGAGAGGCTTTTCACAGATATGCGGCAGTCGTCGGCAAAATCAGCAAGGAGCTTATCAGACAGATAGATCAGTATGAGGATCTTGAAAAGCTCATTGATTATGTAACCAACAATCTGCCGGTGTCATATGAGCTTAAGCAGCAGGTGCTTGAGGCAGAGGATATCAATGACAGATATCAGGTTATAGTATCATTACTTCTCTCCCAGGTGGAGGTTATTTCCATAAAGAATGAGCTTCAGAAAAAAGTAAAGGTTCGTGTGGATAAGCATCAGAAGGAGTATGTGCTTCGTGAACAGCTTGGTGTGATACGTGAGGAGCTGGGCGAGAATGCTGACTCGGAGGCTGATGAATATGAGAAAAAACTATCTGAGTTAGATGCGCCTGACTACGTAAAGGAAAAGACGAAAAAAGAGATAAAGCGCTTTAGAAATATGAGCAGCAGCTCATCAGAGAGCACAGTTGAGAGAGGCTATATAGAGACTGTACTTGAGCTTCCGTGGAACAAGATGTCTGTGGATAACAAGGATCTTGACCATGCAGCACAGGTGCTCGATGATGATCACTACGGATTAAAGGATGTCAAGGAGAGAATACTTGAGTTTCTGGCAGTCAGAAATCTGACAAGCAAGGGAGAGAGTCCTATAATTTGTCTTGTAGGTCCTCCGGGAACAGGAAAGACAAGCATAGCCCGTTCAATTGCGTCTGCACTGGAGAAGAAATATGTGCGTATTTCTCTTGGTGGCGTGCGCGATGAGGCAGAAATCCGTGGACACAGAAAGACATATATCGGCGCTATGCCGGGCCGTATAGTAAATGGCTTAAGACAGGCCGGCGTTTCAAATCCTCTCATGCTGTTGGATGAGATAGATAAGGTGTCAAGTGACTACAAGGGTGACACATCAGCCGCTCTTCTCGAGGTGCTTGACAGTGAGCAGAACTGCAGATTCAGGGATCATTACATCGAGATGCCTGTAGATTTGTCGGAGGTGCTTTTTATTGCAACTGCAAATGAGGTTTCAGGCATTCCAAAGCCGCTTCTTGACAGGATGGAGCTTATTGAGGTGTCAAGCTACACTGAAAATGAGAAGTTTCACATAGCAAAGGAACACCTAATTGAGAAGCAAAAGAGCAAAAACGGAATTAAAAAGGAACAGCTTACGATAACAGATGGTGCTTTAAAGGATATCATCAGGCTGTACACCAGAGAGGCCGGAGTCAGAAGCCTTGAGAGGACTATCGGCAAGCTGTGCCGCAAGGCTGCCAGGGAAATCTTCAAGGACAGCGAAGCTGCTGTAAAGGTTACAAAGACCAATCTTAAGACGTATCTGGGCAATCCGAAGTACAGTCCGGAGAAGAAAAATAATCACGCTGAGGTGGGAATCGTAAGAGGACTCGCATGGACCAGCGTGGGCGGAGTCACACTCGAGGTTGAGGTGAATGTGCTGCCGGGCAAGGGTGAGCTCGTGCTCACCGGTAAGCTAGGCGACGTGATGAAGGAGTCGGCACAGGCGGCACTTAGCTATGTGCGCTCAATAAGCGAAGAATATGGCATTGATGCAGAGTTTTATACGAAGCATGACATCCATATACATATCCCGGAGGGCGCAGTGCCAAAGGACGGACCATCCGCAGGCATCACTATGGCGACAGCCATGCTCTCGGCTATTACAGACAGAGCTGTCAGGGCAGATGTAGCCATGACAGGCGAGATAACACTGCGCGGCAGGGTGCTTCCGATAGGAGGACTCAAGGAAAAGCTGCTTGCAGCCAAAGTAATCGGAATAAAAACAGTATGTATTCCAAAGGATAATGAAAAGGACCTGGAGGAGATTTCAAAAGAAATAACAGACGGCATGGAAATCGTGCCGGTGGAGAGATTTTCACAGGTGGAGAAGATAGCATTTGTAAAATAAGAATGAGGAAGAGATTATGGTAATTAAAAGTGTTAATTTAGAGACAGTTTGCGGAATTACAAGCACAATCCCTGACAATGAGTATAATGAAGTGGCATTCGCCGGCAAGTCAAATGTAGGCAAGTCGTCACTGATCAACGCACTCATGAACAGAAAGTCACTTGCCAGGATCTCTTCACAGCCCGGCAAGACACAGACCATCAATTTTTATAACGTCAATGACGCCATGTATCTGGTCGATCTGCCGGGCTATGGCTATGCCAATGCCAATATCGAGATAAAAGCTAAATGGGGACAGATGATAGAAAACTATCTTCACACCTCCAAAAAGCTTCAGGCAGTGTTTCTTTTAATAGATATAAGGCATGAGCCATCGGACAATGATATCATGATGTATGACTGGATGGTAAACCAGGGCTTTGCACCGATTATCATTGCAACCAAATCTGATAAATTGAAAAAAAGCCAGATTGCCGCACACATAAAGACTATCAAGGATGTGCTTCATGTGAAGCCGGGCACGGTAGTTATACCGTTTTCGTCCATGTCAAAGGAAGGCAGGGACGAAATCTGGAATCTCATAGATTCACTCGTGTTTGACGAGGAGACGCTTCTTGCCATGAAACAGGAGGAAGAAGCAAAGCACGAGGCAAAATCAGCTGCAAAAAGAGCCGCTGCATCCCAGCCGCACAAAAAGGAGCGCTGGAAGAAGACCGGAAAGCCGGTTGCCAAAAAGACTAAAGAACGCAGAGATAAGGCCAAGAGCAAAAAAAGCGTTAATAATCATAAAAAGAAATAAAGTTATAGAAAGAAAGGCGAATATTTAATATATGAAGAATAAATGCAAATTTGTAGGCATTATGTTTTTGTGTATATTGATAGTGTGTACGCTTGCGGTAATGGCATATGAGCACACAGCAGGTATGAAAGGCGCTGCCGGTGGAGCATCAAATGCTTCGGGCAATACAAAAAATACTGACGAAGCAGACGATATGCTTACTGTCGTGACATCCTTCTATCCTATGTACATTGCCACTTTAAACATAGTGGATGGTGTGAAAGGAGTGAGACTCGAAAACCTAAGCGAGCCACAGACCGGTTGTCTGCATGATTTCCAGCTAACACCGGAGGATATGAAGCTTTTATCCACAGCCGAAGTTTTTGTAATAAACGGAGGCGGTATAGAGTCGTTTATGTCAGATGTAGCAAAGGCGTATCCGAAGCTTGATGTGGTTGAGGCCTGTGAGGATGTGGCACTTCTTTCTGAGGATGATGCAGACAGTGACCACGACCATGATCACGACGCAGACACAGAATCGGACAGTGACCACGACCATGACCACGACGCAGACACAGAATCGGACAGTGACCACGACCATGACCACGAAGCAGACGCAGAATCAGATAGCGCGCATGACCATGACCACGGTGATGAGAATGCCCATGCATGGATGAGCGTGTCGCGTTACCGCACCATGGTTCAGACAATCGCATCCAGGCTTGCCGAAAAGGATGCAAAGCATGCTGATGAATATTATGCAAATGCAAAAGCATATGATGCAAAGCTTGCAGTGCTTGAAGAAAAGATAAATAGCCTAAAGAGTCTTACGAATGGACAGAATATCATCATATTCCATGAGGCCTATGCGTATGTAGCTGATGATTTTTCCATGAATGCATGCTATCTGTTAGACCTTGACGAGGAGCGCTCAGTCAGCGCAGGTGAGATAAAGCAGGTAATAGGTGCCATAAAGGATGACGGAGTGTCGGTAATACTCGCTGAGGAGCTCTACGGAAAGAGCATGGGAGATACCGTATCGCGTGAGACAGATGTGCATGTGATTTATATCGACCCTCTCAACAGGGGAGAGTACGACAAGGACAGCTATCTTGATGGTATGGAGCACAATATAGAGCTTATCAAAGAGGCATTTACTAAATAAAATTGGAGAAAATATGCGGAAAATAATACAGCCATGTGGCTTTCATTGCATAAAAATAAATAACCTTGGAGTGAGCTTTGGAGAGCAGACAGTGCTTGAGGATGTAAACATGCACATACATTGCGGCTCCTTCAATGTCATAATAGGCCAGAACGGTGCCGGAAAATCTACACTCATAAAGGCGATACTCGGCGAGATACCTCACACCGGTACGATTGAGTTCAAGGATACTAAGGACGGACATATGGCTAAGCTTAAAATCGGCTATGTGCCGCAGTCTGTCAATATCGAGAAAAATACACCGGTCAGCGTGTATGACCTAATAGCAAGCTATCAGTACAATTATCCTGTTTTTCTGCCAAAGAGCAAAAAGATAGAGGCAAAGATAAGGGAGACACTCGAGGTATTTGAGGCTGAGGAGCTCATCGACAAGCAGGTGTGCAACCTCTCGGGAGGACAGCTGCAGAGAGTGCTTCTTTCCATGGCAATCATGGACGAGCCGAACCTGCTGCTGTTGGATGAGCCGGTGTCCGGAATAGACCAAAACGGCATGGAGCTTTTCTATAAGACCATGGATTATTTAAAGACTCACTATGACCTTGCAATCATACTGATATCGCACGATTTGGACTATGTGGCAAAGTACGCAGACCATGTTGTGCTGCTTGATAAGACCGTTGCAAAGCAGGGGACTGTGAAGGAAGTATTCGAGAGCAGGGAATTTGAGAGAATTTTTTACACAGGAGAGGAATCCTGGGTGAGAGAGGAGGAGCACAAATGAATATAACCTCCTGGCTTCAATATGATTTCATGAGAAATGCCCTTATCGCTGTGCTCATCATCACACCGCTTTTTGGCATAATGGGAACCATGATTGTAAACAAAAAGATGGCATACTTTTCAGATGCACTCGGACATTCAGCACTTACCGGAATCGCTGTCGGAGTGGTATGCGGCATGGCAGACACCTCGCTTGCCATGGTGATATTTGCGATAGTGTTTGCACTTCTTTTAAATAAGATAGGCAGTCTGAACACTGCATCGACAGATACCATTATATCGGTATTTTCATCGTGCTCTGTGGCGATAGGTCTTGCGATACTGTCAAAGGGCGGCAATTTCAGCAAATACTCAAGTATACTGGTGGGCGATGTGCTAAGCATCACAAAGACTGAGATAGTTTATCTAATTGTGATTTTTGTGGTCACTATAGTGTTCTGGGTGCTTTGCTTCAATAAGCTCAACGCCATATGTATACACAGGAGCGTGGCAAAAAGCAAGGGTATCCATGTGCGTCTTCTGGATAATCTGTTTGCGGTGCTTGTAGCACTCATAGTTATGCTTTCCATCAAGTGGATAGGTATACTTATAATAAATGCTCTGCTTATATTACCGGCGGCTTCATCAAGGAATATTTCGGAAAATATGCGTGAGTATCATTTCTTTTCAGTGATATTTTCAGTATTTTCCGGTATAGTCGGCCTCGCAGTGTCATACTACACCAATGTGGCAACAGGTCCGATGATAGTGATTATTGCATCGGTAATATATTTTTCGACATTTATATTTGGCAGAAAGCTGAAAAAATAACGGCTAAAGCTATAAGCAACAGACGCAAAACAGCCGATACACAATATAAGAGATAAACTGTTTAGCTATATCAGACGCTATACAGGTTGATAATAGTATAGCGGGAAAGGATTCCCGCACGCACATTACCAGGGAGGGATGAGAGATGTTAGATGCTATTTCAAGTGTAGTTTCAGCAGTAGCGGCGCAGAGTGTCACAGCAAAGGACGAGGCGCAGACAAAGAATACCAATACCGCTTCAAAGAAGCAGGATGCAAAGACGGATAAGTCGGATGCAAAGACTGCAGGCTTCAGCGAGGAGGCAGCTGTATATGAGAAATCAGACAGTAAGGATGATTCAAATGATACTGCAAAGAGCACAGTAAACCAGAAGATGAGCAAGGCAGACAGAGATGCACTGGTACAGGCACTTAAGGATGATGCCAACGCCAGACAGCAGCAGCTTATCGAGATCGTCAGAAAGTCCATGACAGGACAGGCTTCAACCTGGGATAAGTCACAGGGCTTAAAGAGTCTGTTTGAGAATCTGACTGTAGATGCAGACACAATAGCGCAGGCCAAAAAGGACATCGCAGAGGATGGATACTGGGGCGTTGAGAAGACCTCAGACCGTATACTTGACTTTGCAAAGGCACTGTCGGGAGGCGACAAGGACAAGGCTGATGAGCTTTTGAATGCATTCAAGAAGGGCTTTTCACAGGCAACAGGAGCCTGGGGAGACAAGCTGCCATCAATTTGCCAGGATACTTATGATGCCGTAGTCAAGAAGTTTGATGACTGGAAGAATGGCACAGAGGACACACAGGTACAGGGCTAGAAGCCGGATGTGTATGTAAAAGTGTCGTGATGGAACGAATATTATATAAGAAATGTGATTTATGAATTATGAAAAGGGGGCTGCACGCAGCGTGCAGTCACCTTTTTAGCGCTGTGCGCCTAGCGGCGCACGTTTCTAACGGGTTAAAGTCCCGAATCCGCCCGGTA
>ERZ1026852.1229-NODE-1229-length-14093-cov-4.300043_pt1 | contig 14093 bp, 11 predicted proteins | sample MGYA00380156_ERZ1026852 | MGnify/ENA primary metagenome ERZ1026852 (study PRJEB33269, sample SAMEA4719792) | human gut metagenome | biome: human-associated habitat; feature: organic feature; material: feces | place: Cameroon | collected 2013-10 ...
ATCTGGAATAAAAAGAAACAGGTTAAGAGATTAGGAATTGAAGAAAAGAAAGAAGCGGAGGACGAGAGCGAAGAATAAGATTTTCAGGGGATAGCAGACGGCTATCCCCGCTTACATAGCAAAATATGCAAGGAGGACAGGAAAAATGGTAGTGAATCAGAAAGCAGTAAAAGTTATCAATAAGATATTTGAAGCAGGAATTACAGAGGAAAAAGAGATTTCTGCAATGACCTTGGACGAGATTCTGGAGATTCAAGGTATTACGGTTACAGAGATTGGAATGATCAATGACTTACAGAAAGCAATCAAAGCCAATAAAGTGATTACCTTTTTGGGAGGTGGAGAAATATGAGATATGACGTTATGAATGAGCATTATACGGAAATCCGGTTGTTTGGAAAACCTGCATTATTTAACGATATGCGTTTGGATCAGGAGACAGTTCCGAAAGGGTTATATTTATATGAAGTCAGATATGATGATGAAACATGGGAATCAGTTCAGATTGCGAAAGGTATTTTGGCAAATCATTTGGGTTCGGTTCTTACACGTGAACGGTTAAAAATTCCGCCAAGTGGTTATCTTGACCTGGAAGCGAAAACAGACTGGAAATATAACGATAGAGGGTGTCATACAGTGCAGGAATTTTTAGAAAAATATCCGATAAAGCAAAAAGAAAAAGAACGTTAGGAGGAAGGTACGTGGTAAAAAAATTTGATGTCGTTACAAAGTTGTATGAAGAAGCGACGCAGGAAGTGACAAAATCACCGGAAAAGTGGATAGCCTTTCTTCAGTCTGCCAGTAAAAATTACCGTCTGCCATTTGACGAACAGCTTTTGATTCATGTGCAGCGTCCGGAAGCAACAGCAGTACTTCCTATGGAAAAATGGAATGAAAAGTTTGGACGGTGGGTAAAACGGGATTCCAAAGGAATTGCAGTGTTTGATAAAAGTTCCAATCTCTTAAAACTGAAATACTATTTTGATGTATCCGATACAAGGGAAGGAAAATACAAGCGTTTGGTTCGTCCAGTTTCTTTGTGGAGTGTGTCAGAAGAACAACGGGAACCTGTAAAAGAAGCCTTAGTAAATGCATTTGGTGTGGCAGATGGAGACAGAAAAGAGTTTGCGATGGTGATTCTGGAAGCATCTCTGAACATTGCAGAAGATAATATTGGAGATTATCTTCAGGATATCCTGCTTGCGACAAAGGACAGTCCGCTGGAAGAAATGGATGAGTTCAATATCCGGTTAAAAATGAAACAACTGCTTGCAAACAGTATTTCCTATATGCTTTTTTTGCGTTGTGGAATTAAACCAGAAATCTATTTGGAGACAAGAGATTTTCAGAATATCCGGGAGTTTCATACCAAAGAGCTGGTCAATCTCTTTGGCGTGGCAGCAAGTGATATGTCAGAAATGGCATTAGGTGAAGTTGCGGACACCATACGAAAATTGCAGATACAGGAGCGGAAGCAACGCACATTTGTTGAACGGAAAACAGTAGATTATAATGTGGATAACAAACAGGAAACCACAACAGAAAGGAGACAGGACAATGGCAGCAATCACATACAGCAGACAGGGAGATTATCTCCTGCCGAATCTTACAATTCCAGAGGAAGAGGAAGTTCACCTTGGGAAGTACGCATATCTCCGAAATCAATATCTGATGAAGAATCGGTACGGAATGTATCTGAACCTTCTGACAGCAGGAACCTTGAATCAGCATCTGCTTCAGACGGAGGAAGAAGCACAGATGAGAATGGAAACACTTATCCAGCAGATGGCAGAGAAAGAGGGAGTGACGGAGGAATTGAAAGCCAGAGATCAGATGGAGTGGATCGGGCGAATGAACAATATCCGGCAGAGAGCACAGGAAATCGTGAGGAACGAAATTCTGGAGAATTAAAATGGCATGACAGGAGCAGTGAAGATCATGAAATCGCATTTTTATCAAATGACGAAATCATCAAATCACTGCTCCTTTTTGCACCACACTTAAAAGCAACCAATGCGGAAATAAGTGATTTTTATGAGAGCCATGAGGAACGAAAAGACCAGATGGAATATGTGAAATCACTTTTTCCAACGGGCGTGACAGAGTATATACTGGAAAATGGCGATGCAGTAGGATTCGATAAGTATGAAAATGTGCTGCATATATGGCGAGGAACATATGAGAATCGAATAGAGCAGGGATATTATGACTGGTATGTAATCGCAGGGTATTATGACGGAATGCGTGTCTTGGGCGAATTGAAGGACAGTAGAGAAACACTTTTGAGTGTTGATGGACAGCTTCAGTTAATTGATGACAAAGCGGCAGAAGATGTTTCTGCTTTTTCTTTTACGCAGGAAATTATTGACCGGGCACTTCAAAGTGGTTCAAGCTTTTCACAAGGGAAGTATCGTATTTACTGTTATTTTAAACAGAGACACAGTATGGAAGATACAGTGAAGTTCCTGAAAAATGAATATGGAGTCGGGGGAAGGTCTTCTATCCTGACTGGAACTGGTATCGGTGAAGAACATGATGGAAAAGGACTGAAACTGCATCGGGGATATGGGGAAAATTCTCCTAAAATACTGCTGAAATGGAGTACAGTTGCAAAAAGGATTGGCGAATTGATTGATGTAGGAAGGTATCTTTCAAAGCGTGAACTGGAAGGAATACCTGACTATGAGAGAGGAGTACTTGCAGGGGAAATTTATCATTTCTATTACAACCGTCCAGAGAATGTTATGCGTCCGTATCCGGCAGGAACGGATTATTATGAAGCGGTAAAATTACTGCTTCCACAGTTGGCAGAACCTGAACGGGTAACAGAATTAGTTTCGCAGATGTCTGAGGTTTTGGCGGATACTGCTGATTTTGACACAAGATATGCTGATATGCAAAAGGCGTATCAAGATATTTTGGATTATCAGCATGGAAGATATAGTCTTACTGCACCAATTACAGATGAAAATACAATAGGGACAGAATCTCGTCCGGTTGTTGCCCAAGTGGAATTAGAAGCAGAACAGCAAATGAGTTTAAATGAAGCGGTAATCGAATCGGAAGATAATCCGTCAGATTATGACATTTCTGAGGATACTGTTGTTACGATAGGAATGAAAGATTATGAAGTTGAGTTCCTGTCAGCAGAAAGAGTGGTGCTTCGGGATCAGCAATATCCAATTTTTAGCGAAGAACTATCCAGAGAAGAATTTGACCGTAAGATACGTGAGAATCCGGCAAATGACCATTTGAAAATCAAACGGCCATTGCCGGAATTACCAGCCGAAGAAGAAAAAGAGGCACAGCCGACAGATGTCCCATCTGAGGGAACAGAAACGGAACTGAGCATTCCAGAGCAGAATTATCAGTTTGTGATGAAGCTGGCGGGAGAGGTTTTACGGGGAGAAGTAGATTCCAAAACCTTTGAAGCAGGAGCAGGATTTATGCCCCTTACGATTGAGCAGATTGGTGATAACTATATTGCAATCTCTCATTACTATGAGCAGAACGGAGATGCCATGGCAGATCCGGATATGGAATTTGCTTATGATAATGACAGAAAAATGCTTCAGGCAAGAACCTATCAGCAGGACGCATTACAAAGATACGATGAAGTCTATGGTGATGACGGATACAATGAGCAACTGGAAGAAGAATTAAACCTGTTTGCACACCAATGGTTCCAGACAATCGAGGAGCAGGGATATGTTCCGGTACAGGAAACAGCGGAACTGGAAGATGTCGTATTACCAGCCGAAGAAGAAAATACTCTGGAATTAGCACCTTCCTGGGAACAGGGCGAACCCGCAAAGAAAACACAGAGCTATGATTTATACCCGGAAGTTTCCGGGCAGAACAGACACCAGTATCAGATTACAGAGGAGACACCGGAGTATGGATCAGCCAAAGAAAAGTTCCGGGCAAATATTGCAGCTATTCAACTTCTGAAGAAATGTGAAATGGAACATCGTTATGCAACACCAGAAGAACAGGAAATACTGGCAAAATATGTTGGTTGGGGCGGTCTGTCCGATGCATTTGATCCAAAGAGATCTGCATGGTCAGACGAATATCTGGAATTGCAGACCATACTAAGTGAAGAAGAATACAAATCGGCAAGAGAATCCACACTGACAGCGTTCTATACCCCGCCGATTGTAATCAAGAGTATGTATCAGGCATTGGAAAATATGGGACTAAAGAGTGGAAATATTCTGGAACCGAGTTGCGGTGTGGGTAACTTTATTGGTATGAAACCGGAATCTCTTTCGGACTGTAAGATATATGGTGTGGAACTGGATTCTGTATCCGGAAGAATTGCTGCACAGCTTTATCAGAAATCAAAAATAGCAATAGAGGGATATGAAAAAGCAAATCTCCCGGACAGCTTTTTTGACGTTGCAGTTGGAAATGTACCGTTTGGAGAGTTTAAACTATTTGACAACAGGTATGACAGATACAATTTTTTCATTCACGATTATTTCTTTGCAAAGACATTGGACAAGGTAAGACCGGGTGGTGTGATCGCATTTATCACATCATCGGGAACCATGGATAAGAAAAATCCATATGTCAGAAGATACCTGGCACAGAGAGCAGAATTGATCGGTGCAATCCGTCTGCCGAATGATACCTTTACCAAAAACGCAGGAACGAAAGTAACATCGGATATTTTATTCCTTCAGAAGCGTGACCATATGACACTGGAAGAACCGGACTGGATATATCTGGATTATGATGACAATGGCATTGAGCAGAATCGCTATTATGTGCAGCACCCGGAAATGATACTGGGAGAAATGGTCATGGAATCCGGTCCGTATGGCATGAGAAGCACTTGCAGACCGTATGAGGACAGGGAGTTGTCAGAACTTCTTTCAGTTGCAGTTGAGGCGTTAAAGGGTACGATTGAAGAAGTAGAGATGGAAGAACTGGTTGAGGAAGAAGACCACACGATTCCTGCAGATCCAGCGGTAAGTAACTATTCCTACACATTGGTAGATGGCAAGATTTATTATCGAGAGAACAGCCGTATGAAACCTGTAAGCCTACCAGTGACAGGAACACATCGTGTGAAAGGCATGATTGCTATTCGGGATTGTGCAAGAGAACTGATCCGGTATCAGACAGAAGGATATTCTGATGCAGTAATCGAAGGACAACAGAAGGAATTAAACCGTCTGTATGATATCTTCCGCAGTAAATACGGACTGTTAAATGATCGTGCCAATATGCGTGTATTTGCAGACGATAACAGTTATCCGTTGCTGAGTTCACTGGAGATTCTTGCAGAAGATGGAACACTGGAGCGGAAAGCAGATATGTTCTATAAGCGGACAATCAAAGCACATGATGCAGTAACCAGTGTAGATACTGCCAGTGAAGCACTGTCAATTTCTCTTGCGGAAAAAGCAAAAGTAGACATGGATTTCATGTCAGGTTTAACAGGAAAAACAGAAGAAGAACTGGAACAGGAGCTGTCAGGTGTTATCTTTCGGCTACCAGAAAGTGATACAGAGAACCCAAAGTATGTTTCCGAAGATGAATATCTGTCAGGGAATGTAAGAGAGAAGTTGAAAGTAGCAGAACTTGCTACACAGGCAGATGCGAGGTATCAGGTAAATGTGACTGCTTTGCAGAAGGTGCAGCCAAAGGATTTAAGTGCTTCCGAAATCAATATCCGATTGGGGACAACGTGGCTTCCAGAAAGTGATGTTTCAGATTTTATGTTCCAGTTACTGGATACACCCAACTATATGCAATGGAAAATAAAAGTACATTTTTCTAAATATACAGGAGAATGGCAGATAGAGGGAAGAAGTCTGGATAAAGGAAATGTAAAGGCAAACAGTACCTATGGAACAGGAAGAGCCAGTGCGTATCGGATTATCGAAGATACTTTGAATCTGAGAGACGTCCGCATTTACGATTATGTGGAGGACGAGGACGGAAAGAAAAAAGCCGTTTTAAATAAGAAGGAAACCGCCATTGCACAGGGAAAACAGGATTTAATTAAGCAGGCGTTTCAGGATTGGATATGGAAAGATCCAGAGCGTAGGCAGAGACTTACCGACTATTATAATGAAAATTTCAATGCAATCAGACCAAGAGAATATGATGGAAGCCATCTGAATTTTTATGGAATGAATCCGGAAATCCGGCTGCGGGAACATCAGAAAAATGGTGTTGCAAGAATCTTATACGGTGGAAATACACTGCTTGCCTATGTAGTTGGAGCAGGAAAGACGTATACGATGGTTGCAGCAGCAATGGAGAGCAAACGACTGGGACTTTGTCATAAATCCATGATTGTTGTACCCAACCATATCATTGAGCAGTTTGCAGCCGAGTGGTTACAGCTTTATCCGGCGGCAAATCTACTGGTAGCTACCAAGAAAGATTTTGAGACCAAGAACCGAAAACGATTTTGTGCCAGAATCGCCACCAGTGATGTAGATGCGGTGATCATCGGGCATAGTCAGTTTGAACGTATTCCATTGAGTATTGAACGTCAGCAAAAGGCAATCCGCAGTCAGATTGAGGAAGTGGTGCAGGGAATTATAGAAGAAAAAGCAAGGAATGGAAATAAATTTACAATCAAACAGTTGGAAAAAACGAAAAAATCATTACTTGTACGACTGGAAAAATTGAATGATCAGAGCAAAAAGGACCAGGTGATTAACTTTGAAGAATTAGGAATTGACCGCTTATTTGTTGATGAAGCGGACGGATATAAGAATCTGTACTTGTATACGAAAATGAGAAATGTAGCAGGAATTGCCCAGACAGAAGCAATGAAGTCTTCTGATATGTTTATGAAATGCCAGTACCTTGACGAACTGACCGGAGGAAAAGGTGTGATATTTGCCACAGGAACGCCAGTCAGTAATAGTATGGTGGAACTTTATACCATGCAGAGATATTTGCAGTATCATACGTTGGAGGTGCTTAATTTACAACATTTTGATTCATGGGCATCAACTTTTGGGGAAACAGTGACTGCGATCGAACTTGCCCCGGAAGGGACAGGCTACCGTTTGAAAACGAGATTCGCAAAGTTTTACAATCTGCCGGAGCTTATGCAGATGTTCCGGGAGGTGGCAGATATTCAGACTGCTGACATGCTGAATCTTCCAGTACCAGAAGCAGAATACCGGGTTGTATCTGTAAAACCAAGCGAAATACAGCGTGAAATGGTTGCGGAACTGGGAGAACGTGCGGAGCGTGTAAGGGAAGGTCTGGTCAATGCCACCGAAGATAATATGCTGCTGATTACCAATGACGGAAGAAAACTGGCTCTGGATCAGCGAATGATGAATGAATTGTTACCGGATTATCCAGAGAGTAAAGTCAATGCGTGTGTGGAAGAAGTCTATAATTTCTGGGAACAGGGGAAGGAAAAAAGACTGACGCAGTTGGTATTTTGTGATTTATCTACCCCGAAAACAGATGGAAGTTTCAGTGTTTATAACGATGTAAGGGATAAACTGATTGCCAAAGGGATTCCGCCAAAGGAGATTGCATTTATTCATGATGCTAATACCGAAGTCCGGAAAAAAGAATTATTTTCCAAAGTGAGAAGAGGTGCTGTCCGTATTTTAATGGGCAGCACTTTTAAGATGGGAGCCGGTATGAATGTGCAGGATTTGATTATTGCAAGTCATGACCTGGACTGCCCATGGCGTCCGAGAGACTTGGAGCAGAGAGCAGGACGAACCGTCCGGCAGGGAAACAAAAATCCGAAAGTAGATATTGTCCGTTATGTTACAGAAGGAACTTTTGACGCTTATCTATATCAGATTATAGAGAATAAGCAAAAATTTATCTCTCAAATCATGACCAGTAAAAGTCCGGCAAGGTCAGTAGAGGACATTGATGAAGTGGCATTGTCTTATGCAGAAATCAAAGCCTTAGCAGTTGGAAATCCGTATATAAAAGAGAAGATGGATCTGGATATTCAGGTATCAAAGCTTCAATTATTGAAGCAGAGCTTTCTCAGTCAGAAGTATGAAATGGAAGATAAGGCAGTGCGATATTTCCCAAATGAAATCAAGCAGTGTGAACAACGGATTGCGGATTATGAATCAGATATTGTACTTGCAAAGGAAAATACACCGTCAGACCGGGAGACATTTCCAGAGATGCAGATCCATGATGTGGTATATACAGAAAAGAAAGAAGCAGGACAGGCAATCATAGAAGCGTGTAAAGCAATGAAATCGGCAGAAGCAGTATTGATTGGAAGATATCGTGGTTTTCCAATGAAATTGTCTTATGATGCTTTTCAGAAGTTATTTGTTATTTCCATGTATGGAAAGCAAGTTTATCATGTGCCGCTTGGTTCAGATATTCATGGTAATATCACACGTCTGGATAATAAAATTAACGAGATTCCGGATAAAAAATTACGGTGCCAGGACAAGTTGGAAAACCTAAAGGTACAGTTGGAAAATGCCAAAGAGGAAGCACAGAAAGAGTTTCCACAGGAAGAAGAACTGGCGGAAAAGGTAGCAAGACTTGGAGAATTAAATGTACTTCTGGATATGGATAAGAAAGATCAGGTGCTGTTGGACGATGGAGAAGGAGTGGAGATAGAACCGGAACAAAAGAAAAAAGAACATGAGCGATAGAAAGGATTCAGTCTGCCAGAGGGGTTCTGGCAGACTGAATGTAAAAATCGCACAGTCGTTTTCTCCTGAGAAAGTTGTTATAGTTAGCAAAAAGAACAGGAGGAAGTAGAGCATGAAATCATTATTTGCAAACGAAGAAATCATTTTACCGTCATGGCTAAAGGTATTACTGGAAACAATAGACAGTGAGACAATTCAGGAACTATCTGAGAATCAAGAATATCGGAAAATGCAGATAAGAAGAAAAGAGTTGTTAGAACATTATCCGATTATAGAAAAAGTCATAGACGATGAAGGAAAGGTATTCATATCAGAACAGGAGCATAAAGCACTTTTGGAGTATTTTCTGGTTAAGGATCGTATGGAAAATGAAGAACGTCTGTATCATTATCTGTATGGACATATCCATTGCTATGAATATATGAAAAAGATTGGGGTGATAAAGCATGAAAATCAGTGATTTTGATATTTATCATTTGCCACCTTTGATGGGAAGTTTTGTGGATTTTATTGAAGATAAATGTAGAAAACTTCTGGAAGAATCCCCACAGTTTACTGAATTGATGAGAGAAGATCATGAGCTATTGGATAAATACTGGTTTCTGAATACAATCACTGATACCAATGGAGTTACCAATGCACTGAATCTGAGTTATGAAGAAACAAAAGCATTACAAAGATTTTGTACAGTAGAAGAAGATATTAACTGTTGGCAACGGTTACAAATGTATCTGTTAGGTATGGAACATGCCATGGAACTGTTGGAATTATTGAAGATAGGAAGAACTTGTAAAGGGGATAAAATTATGTTAAGCTTTTATAAACAAACGGGAAATAAGGAAGATACGGAAAAAGAAAGAGGTGATACTATGGCAGAAAATAATACAAAAGAATTAGATTTTGACCGGAAGCATGAAGAAGATTTACAGCGTCTCCGGGGATTGAGATTGCTGGATGATGATTTCATGCAAAAGGTATTTGAAGATAAAGCGTGTACGGAATTTTTGCTTCGGATTATTTTGAACCGGACAGATTTGAAAGTATTGCGAGTGAACGGACAGCAGGATATTAAGAATTTGCAGGGACGTTCGGTAAGACTGGATATAGTGGCAGTTGATGCAGACAACAGAGTATATAATATTGAGATACAGAGAAGTGATAAGGGTGCTGGAGTGAAAAGAGCGAGATACAACAGTAGTCTTATCGACGCAAATGTAACAGAGCCGGGTGAAAAATATGAAAATTTGTGTGAATCCTATGTTATTTTTATTACAGAAAATGATATAATGAAAGCGGGATTACCAATCTATCATATTGACAGAACGGTAAAAGAAACAGGGGAATTATTTGGCGATGAATCACATATTATATATGTGAACTCACAAATTAAAGACGAATCAGCATTAGGAAAACTGATGCATGATTTTTCCTGTACCGATGCCAAGGATATGAAATATAAAATCCTGGCAGATCGGGTTCGATATTTCAAAGAAGACGAGAAAGGAGTTGCGACTATGTGTAAAGCGATGGAAGAAATGCGAAAAGAAGAACTGATAGAAGTAGCAGAGCGTTTGCTGAAATTAAAAAAATTGTCGTATGAAGAGATTGCAGAAATAGCAAAACTGACAGTGGAAGAAGTCAAAGCTCTGGACGAAAAAGAAATTGCTTAGCATGAAAATGCTACATAACCGGGTGGATTCCTGAAAGGGAAATTACCCGGTTATTTTTATGCCCAGATATTTAAAGTATCAATTCAGGGCAAGAAAGGAGAGAAGTTTATGCCATATATACCACCTGAGGTTGTGCAGGAAGTAAAAAAAATGGACTTGCTGACTTATCTGAAAAATTATGAACCTTATGAGTTGGTTCACTTTTCCGGTAACACTTATACTACAAGAACACATGACAGTTTGAAAATATCTAATGGTAAATGGATGTGGTGGAGTCGAGGAATTGGTGGCAGGTCAGCACTGGATTATTTAATTAAAGTAAGAGATTACAGCTTTTTGGAGGCGGTTGAATTGCTTGCAGGACAGGCAAATATTCAACCGCCTCTTTCTGTATCCGAGCAACTTCCAGTGGAAAAACATCTGCTGTTACCAAAAGAAAATCGGTATCACACAAATGTGTTCAGTTACCTTACCGGGCGGGGAATTGACAATGATATTGTTCGATTCTGCATAGAAACTGGAAGAATTTATGAGAGTGCATATCATCATAATGCAGTTTTTGTCGGTATGGATCAGCAGGGAAAACCACAATATGCAGCACTTCGTGGAATCAATACGGATTTTATCGGAGAAGCAAATGGAAGTGACAAGAACTATTCTTTTTCAATTCCGGCAGAGAAAATGAGTGATAAAGTGCATGTGTTTGAATCTGCTATTGACCTGTTATCTTATGCAACAATGCAGAAATTGGACGGAAAAGGATGGCAGACGGAGCATTTATTGTCGTTGGCAGGAGTGTATCAGCCTGCAAAAGAGATTGAAAAAAGCAAAATTCCGGCAGCGTTAGCACGATTTTTGAAAGAACATTTGGAAGTAAAAGAGATTGCGTTACATCTGGATAATGACCGTACCGGAAGACTTGCAACAAAAGCAATCCGAACGGTTGTACCTGAAAAATATCAGGTAAAAGACCAACCGCCAACGAAAGGAAAAGACTGTAATGATATGCTGTGTCTTAGATTAAATCTTGAATTAACAAGACGGGAGAAAGCACAAAAGCAGAAAAGTAACCGCCCATGGGAACGCTGAATTTGGAAAAAGGAGATGAGATTGCGTGAAAATAGTGAAGTATAATCTGTCACTGATTCATAAAAAAGAGTTGATTTTAACAGCAGAAGAGGATATAGACAGCGAAGAACTGTTGAAGATTTTTCTGGAAACACAGGTAAAAGAAGAAAAAGAACAGAACGGATTGTTTGGAATTATTGCTGAGAAGGTATCGGAAGAAAGCTGTACGGAGCAGTGTGAAAGCTGTCAAAAGTATTGCCCGGCGAGTGAAGAATGTATGGCAACTGATGAAAATACACGTTGTACAGAATGCGAATATTTGTGTAAAACCTGCGGGCGATGTGAACTGAAAGAGGAAAAAGACTTCGGACATGATTGTGGTCAGGAGTGCAAAGAATGTGGATTTGCTTGTACGAAATGTGGGTGTTGCACGAATCCAATGTTGGAATTACAGCCAGGAAAGCATTTGTTTTGCGGACGGTAAATTTTCTGCTATCCGGAACAGCGAGACGGATGCAGAAGAATACACAATACCAGCAAGCAACGCCTTTGGATTGCCATACAGGTTTCCTGTCTGTCAGTCCTCCGGCAGCTTGTCAGGGAGAATCCCTGAAACCCTTAAAAATTAAAAGATGGAGAAACAGGAGGAATGAAAAACGTGATTCATTTTATCGCAGGTGTATTTGTAGGAAGTGTAATAGGTGTAAGTACGATGTGCATTTTACAGGTTAATAAAAAATAGGAAGGAGTCAGCCAATGATAAAAGTTGAATTTACCATAAAGGACAAGAAAAAAGAAGTAAGCCGGTATCAGGAGTATATGAAAAGAATGAAACGAAAACAGGGAGAACGACAGAAATGATAGCAGAAAAGGTATTTGCAGAAGGTGTAGTAAAAGATATCCGGAATTATCTACCATCTAAATATGAAGATGCAGAATTTCAGGTAACATTGTTGAATAAAAATAATGGAGTCCAAAAAGTAGGGGTACAGGTAAATCTGCAGGAACAGAATGTAAGTCCGGTTGTTTATATAGAACCATTCTTTGATGAAATACGTCAGGGTGAATCTATTGAAAAAGTGATGAATGAAATCGCAAGATGCATGGAAGAAGCGGGTAAAGCTCCGTTTATGGATAGTGGCATCAATCCAATGAATTATGATTCGGTGAAAGAGCATCTGGCAGTGATGCTTGTGAATACGCAGGCAAACAAAAGAATGTTACGGGAAATGCCCCATGAAAAAATTGAAGATCTGTCGGCTATCTGTTATGTGGATTTCCCGGTAGAGTCTAACGATGGGAAAGCGACTATGAAAGTAAGAAATGAGCATCTGAAGATGTGGAATGTGGATGCTAAGGAAATATTTCAGCAGGCAAGAACAAACACACAGCCTGTAAATACACCACTTCTTCAGTCAATGGACGAAATGTTGCTGAGTATATTTAATGAGGAAGGACATGCGGAGAATCTATTAGATGAAAATATTGATTTTGGACTTCGTTCACATGATATGTTATATGCACTTACGAATATAGAAAAGCAATACGGGGCATCTATGATCACGCAGCCGGAAGTTCTAAATAAGCTGGAACAGTTTTTCCCAGAAGGATTTTATGTTTTACCGTCATCTGTGCATGAAGTTCTGATTGTTCCGGATAATGGAGAGATGGAACCGAAAATGCTTGGTGAAATGGTACGGGAAGTAAATAAAAATGAAGTGGAACGGCAGGAGGTTCTTTCAGACAGAGTTTACAGTTACGATAAAGACAAACACCAGATTCGCCAGGAACCCGATTCCATACAGAAAGCAAAGGAGATGGAGCGTTGAGAAAACGTAATGTAGCAATTCTTTTCCGGTTAAACAAAAAAGAAGCAGAAGCACTGGACAAGAAAGTAAAGAAAAGCGGACTGAACCGGGAAGCGTACCTGAGACAGTTAATCTCCGGTGTTGTTCCAAGAGACGCACCGCCACCAGATTATTATTCTATGATGCGGGAGCTGCATAAGATTGGAAATAACTTAAATCAGATTGCACAGAAAGCACATGTGTTAAATGTGGTAGATGTGCAGCGTTACGATCAGGAAGTGCGGAAGTTCAATGAAGCAGTTCATAAGATTACAGAGGCAGTGATACTTCCGGAGAAAAATGAATCATGGCAGTGACATCAATCTGGAGCATTAAAGGTTGGATTGGGAAAGTAATCAATTATGCGGAGAACCCGGACAAGACGAAAGAGAACAAGGAAGGGCAGATATCTGAGAATCCATCACAATTCACACAAGGACTGGAGGATGTAATTACCTATGCGGTGAATGCCGAAAAGACCAGACGGGGACAATCTGAATCTATGGAAATGGAACTTGTCGGAGAATCAGAAGAACTGATGGAACAGTATGTATCTGGAGTTAATTGTTCACCGACAACCGCCAGAGAAGAAATGGTTGCAGTCAAAAAGCGTTTTGGAAAGGAAAGCGGGATTGTAGCGTTTCATGGCTACCAGTCTTTTGCACCGGGAGAATGTACCCCTGCAATGGCACATGAGATTGGAAAGAAGCTGGCAGAAGAATTGTGGGGCAGTCGGTATCAGGTATTGATTGCAACACATTTGGATAAGGCAAATCATCTGCACAATCATTTTGTGGTGAACTCAGTTTCATTCCTTGACGGGAAAAGATACCACAGGACAAATCAGGATTACCGGGATATGCGGATGGTGTCAG
>ERZ1026852.1234-NODE-1234-length-14077-cov-7.045857_pt1 | contig 14077 bp, 13 predicted proteins | sample MGYA00380156_ERZ1026852 | MGnify/ENA primary metagenome ERZ1026852 (study PRJEB33269, sample SAMEA4719792) | human gut metagenome | biome: human-associated habitat; feature: organic feature; material: feces | place: Cameroon | collected 2013-10 ...
ATACACCCGTATGACACGGTTCAGCCCACAGGAATGGGAATGGTTGAGATACCAGCGGAGCTTGCCGAAGCCGTCTGATTGCTTGTAAAACTATCTAACAACGATTTTGCAAGAAAAAATCATCTTAATAGAGCTTTTTTGCTCATCATTTGATATACTGATAGACAAGATATTGAGATTTCCTTATCTGGTCTATGGAAAGGAGGATTATGATTACCGTAACAAAAAAAGACCTCATAGCACTAGGTTATGGAACTTCTTTCTCGGCAGACATCATAAGAAAAGCAAAAAACTTATAATTGAAAAAGGGCATACTTATTACCAATCCCGTAAATTGGACAGAGTACCCAAAGAAGCCGTGGAAGAATTATTAGGGATTACATTATCAGACACAAACGATTGATTGTACTTCTTGCATATCATGTAAGGAGTGAAATCATGGCAAAAGACCCTATTAAGAAAGCAGATAACGGAACTTATTATTTCAGAGCTAATTTAGGCTACAATCCCATTACCGGAAAACAGATACAGAAATACCGAAGTGGATTCAGAACGAAAAAAGAAGCAAAGGAAGAATATTCAAAACTGGTGTTAGCTTCTACCGAAGAATTAACAACAAAAAAAGATGGCGTTTCTTTTCAGCAATTTATAGAAGAAACCTACCTGCCATGGTATAAAACACAGGTAAAAGAAAGCACTTATCTTAATCGTGCTACTACCATCAAGAAACATTTTTCCTATTTCTACAAAATGGAAACAGACGAAATCGAACCTATCCATGTTCAAAACTGGCAGTTGAAACTTGCAAAAGATTTTAGCCCTAATTACATTCGTATCGTACAGGGAATGCTTTCTATCGCATTTGACAGAGCTATTGTTCTTGGAATTGCGAAGAAAAATCCTTCTCGTATGATAGGCAATATCAAAAGCAAGAAAACCAAAGTTGATTTCTGGACATTAGAAGAATTTCAAAAGGTTATTTCCTTACTCTGTAAGAAAGACTATTATGAACATTATCTGTTTATATCGTTCTGGTTATTATTTATGACTGGTATGCGAATTGGCGAAGCGTCAGCATTACATTGGTCAGACATAGATTTTGAAACAGGCTTGCTTAGCATTACCAAAACATTATATTACCGAACAATGACGGACTATAAATTCGTTGAGCCGAAAACACAGGCAAGTATCCGTACTATTTATATTGATTCAGATACACTCAATGAGCTAAAGGCTTGGCAAAGTGTTCAGCAACAGGTTCTTCCCGATTGTCCACTTGTACTAAGTTATAACGGAACTCCAACCAGTAAAACAACTCTTCCCAGAGCTTTGGAAAAGTTGTCAAATTTAGCAGGTGTTCATCGTATTAAAATTCATGCCTTGCGACATTCACACGCTTCATTGCTTATCAGCATGGGCGAAAATCCTTTACTTATCAAGGAACGTTTAGGACATGAAAAAATACAGACAACACTCGGCACTTATGGTCATCTGTATCCAAATACGAATCTTGAAGTTGCTAAAAAACTGACTGGAATATTACAAGTACAATCTGCTACTGAAAGCATTGCTAATTATACCAGCAATCAACATACAGCAATCTATCACAGAACAGTTGAAGAAAAATAATGCAATGAAAATGCAATCCTATAAAGGAAAAGCTGTAAAACCCTTGTAAACAAAGGCTTTACAGCTTAGCTCCAACTATTCAAACTCAATCGTTGCCGGTGGTTTCCCCGTGCAATCGTACATTATTTTATTGTTGCCAAAATATTGCCATTTTGGGTTGCAAAACTCCCGAATGTCTTATAAATAGGGCGTTTATCAAGTCAGTGGAGTTATTCCCACTCGACAATCACTAATCAATTTTGTTTAGAGATTATTTGTTGCCGTGTTCGCTTTTCTTTTAATTATTTGATTTATCCATATTATCCTGCCTATATGGGCTAATGTTATCAGTTTGTTATCGGCATTGATAACACTCGCTCCGTAACTGTGGATAATAGCAATATGTTACGATTCAGATTATAAGCGGTTTTGCTTAGAAAAGCAACAAAGAATTATCAAATGATTTCTTATTCCTGTGTTGTCATTTTATTCTTTAATGTAATCTGGTATAAAACAACAACCAATATTACCGACAAAACATCAGCAACCGGTTGTGCCCAAAGAAGCCCTTTCATTCCTACGATAGCTTTCAAAATAAAAAGTGCCGGAATATAGATTAACCCCTGCCTGCTCATGTTGATGATAAGTGCAGAAGTCGCTGCTCCCATAGCCTGCAAAGCATTTGATAACACATAAAACATGCCAAATGAAAAGCTGGTAGTAAGCAAAATCCGTGAAAATTCCACACCATACTGAAACGCTTCCAACTCTGATAAAAATAAACCAACTATCTGATAATCAAACACATAACAGAGGATTGTCATAAATGTACTAAGCCCTAATCCAAAAATCACCGAAAAACGTAGTGCTTTCTTATATCGTTTCCAATTTTTAGCTCCTACGCAATACCCAAGCAAAGGCTGTATTCCCTGTCCAAAACCTATACAGATCATTCCAGTAATCATTGTAACTTTCATAGCAACACCTACTCCGGCAACTGCCATATCACCATATTTTGCCATCTGACTATTTAACACAATGCTTGATACACTCATTAAAATATCTCCCAATGCCGCCGGGATACCGATAGCAAGAACACCTCTTAATATATTATCCCTCACACAAAAATCCTTCGGGCTGATACTAAGCATTGATTTTCCAAATTTGAAATACCCAATATAATAAACTGCACTAATTAGATTACTTACAGCCGTGGCAATGGCTGCACCTGCTACATTCCAACCAAATCCTAATATCAGAATAGGATCAAGAATTACATTTAACAGATTTCCTCCTAATTGTCCAAGCATTGCCATCCCTGCTTTTCCCTCTGTACGGATAATATTCGCATAACAATTTGATATCAGTACAAAAGGTCCTGCAACTGTAACAATAGACAGGTACTGCCTGGCGTAATCCATCGTATCAGCACTTGCCCCCAGCATTTTCAAAATTGAATCCATGAAAGCAAATATTACAATAACCATGACAATACCCACTGCGACACAGCTCCACATACAAAAAGAACATACCTTTTTTGCATACTCCTTTCGCCCTTCACCCATCGCACGTGAAATCACACTCGTTCCACCTATTCCAAATACAGTTCCCACAGCCATAAAAAGTAGAAATGCCGGTGTAACAAGAGAAACTGCTGCAATCATTAACGCATCCTTCGTTAGTCCTATAAAAAATGTATCTGCCAGATTGTAGATCAATACCATCATCATAGCTACCATGGCAGGAATTGTATTTTTCAATACAGCTTGACCAATGGGTGCGCTCTTAAAAATTTCTAATGAATCTGTTTGCTTTTCTTTCATATGAATCCTCCATTTTTATATTGTTTTAATAGCAAGCTATTGATGTATTTGAAAACTAAGCACGCCTTTGCGTGCTCAATTCTATTCAAAAGATTTTCTTACTTTTAAAAGCAATCTATTAAATTCAATTATTTCATCATCAGTGAGACTTCTGAGGAGCAATTCTTCTGCTGTTTTCATATGTTTATAGCCCTCTTTGCATTTATCTTCTCCTTTTTTTGTAAGATGAGCCTTTCTTATTCGTTTATCTTCAGAATCAGCCAGAATTTCCACTAAATTCTTTTGTTCCAGACGATTAAGGATTCCCACCATCGTAGGTTGTGATACGCCAAAATCTTTTTCAAGCTCTTTAAATGTTGCAGTTTTTCCTTCTTTTTCATCCAGAAGCACAAGAACTCCGGACTGAGAAATCGTAAGTTCCTGCTCTCTTAGAACATTATTTGCATTCTTTTCCATGATATCATGAATCTGTTTTAGTAATGTACCGCATAATAATGCTTCCACATACATATCCTCCTTTGCAGTCACTCATTATAATTTACTACTGTGAAATCTTTAAGGCAACTATATATCACTTATATTGCAATATAAGTCAACTAAAGTATTCTTCCGTATGAAGTGCAATATTTTCAATATATTATTCATTTTATATCACATCTACGCATAAACAATAGCACACTATTTTTTTCATGTCAATAGTGTGCTATTGTTTTTTTATGATGATGCAAATATATTTCGTCAACCTTGAAGTTATGTCTTGCTACAAATATTATCACAACGTCGACTTCCTGACTTGCTCTCCTTCATACTGTTTTACTGATAAATCATCTCTTTATCCACAATCTCCCTCGCACACGCCTGTATATTATTCATTCTGCCTACCCATTCCAAGGCGTTATCTGCCTTTAGCTGCTCCGTGATTCCCTGTGTCTGTTTCATCTGCTCCACAATCCTTTCAAAGCGTTCCTGTGCCTGTTCCTCTATATCTGCCAGATAACTGTTCAATCTGCCACTCATCAGCAGCTCCAAATATACAGTCCTGCGGTATTCTTTCAAATACTGCAAATGTCTGTGTCCCCATACTCCAACAAATCTTTGTTCTTCTTCCTCCGGCAAGGTAAGGTTGGGGATAAAGTAATCCCCACATCTTACATAAGTGCCGCCCATTTCTTCAAAAATTGTTTTCTTCATTTTCTGTTCCACCTTTCTCATCGTTCTCTGTCCATAGATTTCTTCTTTGCTGACTGTTTTGGCTGTTGTCTGCTTTCCTGCTGGTAACGGTGCAATTTTTCCCGTATGCTTGCCTTTTTCGGCAGTTCTGATGACTGCTCTTCCTTCTGTTCTGTCTGATTTTCCCATGCCCACAGCTCCTCATTATATTCTCTGACCAGTTTTTCCGATTTCTGATATGTCTTTGCGAAGGACTGAACATCTGGATATCCTGCCTGTTTTACAGTCTGCTCCATATCCGTGTGGATACGTTTTTCCTGTTTCTCTACCTGTTCAATTTTGCCCTCTAAGGATTTCCGCACTTTTCCTTTGAAAAATCCTGTTGTCTCGGAAAGCTGTTTCTTCAATGTGGAAATCTCCTGCTGTGTGGACTTCATTGCCTGCGACTGCTTCTGAAGTTTCTCCATCAGCTTCCGCATATCATTCCATTCCTGCAAATCAATCTTTGGTACTGGCTTCGGCGGCAGCTTAAACTTGAAAATCATTTCCTGTAAGAAGTCTTTTGCACCACGGATAATCTGCTGAAACATATCTGGCAGCCATCCATGTGTCCTTATTGATTGCAATGTTTTGTCTGTAATTTTCTCTCGCTTGACCGTTAAAATATCTTCTTCTGGAACACCTTCAACCAATGCCACATCAACCGTCCGATTCCATTCCTGCCTTGCCGCATTATCTTCCCGTATTTCTGCCTCTTTCGGGTTGTTCTTCCCGATTTTCTTCGTTGCCAGATACACACCGCCCTGCTGAAATACGGACAGCTTTTCTGATTCTTCTTTCACATGGCTATTAATGATTTCCGTAAACATCTCCTTGACTTCTTTGGTAAAAGCATCGCTCTTAAACCATTCATCTTTCTTTGTAAAAATGTGGTTTTCGTAAACTTCCCCTTTTGGAATAATGCTGCATCCTGCCCGAAGATTTCCCTGTTCATCTAAAATCTCTTTCTTCGTGCGTCTGTGCTTACCCTGTTCATCATAAAACATATTTCTGGTAGCAATTTTAACTTCTGGATGTTCCAGCATTTTCCGTTCACCGAATACGAGATGGATATGGTAATTGGTCATTTTCTTGTTATGGTGAAGTGCCGCACTGCATTCCACATCGTACCTTTTATGAAAGCTGTCCGTGAAAAGCCTTACCACATCATCTGCCTTGTACTCAACAAAACTTTCTGGAAGTGCAATGATAAACTCCCGTCCTTCAATACATTTCCCTGCTGTTCCGCTTACCTTAAAATCCAACTGATTTTCTCTCGCAAGATTTTTCCAGAACTCCGGTGTTGCTCCTTCCGTCTGATAGGTCGCATAGAGATGTTCCTGTCTTTTCGGATTGGAAATATAATCAATTCTTCCTGCCACATCAGACAGCTTGTTTTGTCTGATAAATGAATGTCTGCCTATAAGCATTCTCCTTTCCGGCTCTCGCCTGCTCTTACTGTGAGTAGGTGCATAGGCACCTGTTTACGAACTAATTGCCGTTTCCGGCATAGCTCCCGGCAGGGCGAAATACACAGAGCATAAACGAAGTTTGTGCGATGGGTGTATTTCGCTCTCAAACGCCGAGGGCTTTATAAGGTACTATCTTTCTCTATCATGTTTCGCCTTGTGCTTTTCATCTTAGGCGTATCCGCCCTTTTTATTTGCCCGTATCCGGGCTTATTTTATTCCTAACAACAAACCGACTCTTTACTTCTTGTCTGATTTATTCCGGTATCCTTGCCCGAACATACTCCAGATCGCCGCAATAGGGCGTTCCCACCAGATACCATTCCCTCGCCAGATTCATTTCCATTCTGGTCTTTACCCACTGGTCATCCACCAGAACTTCCATACACTCTCCGCAGTGAAATCCTGCATCAATCCATAAGTCCATTGACAGCAATCCATATCTTCCATTTTCACAGTTATAACCTAATCTTCCTTCTCTCATTGCATGATTCTCCTTTCCAGATTTCTCCTTGTCTGCTATCCACAGGGGCGTGCCACGCTCCTGTTCTTATCATCAAGGAAGCATTACCATCGGAAACTCTCCGGCACTCCCCGTCTGTCCAGATATTCCTTTCTCGCCCGTTCCCGTTCTTCCTCTGTCGGGGCAGTTTTAAATTTTCCGTACAGGTCACGCATGACCATCTTGTCCAGTTTCTTCTCTAACCCCTGCTTGATTTCTTTCTCACAGCTCTCATCTTCAACTAAATGAAAGCGGAGCAACTGCATAAATAATTCCTGTGATATTTGCATATTTCCCATCTTATCCATCCTTTCCGTGACAGTATGTGACGGTATGTGACAGTCGTGACAGTTATTTTGATACCGCCCCCCGCTGTCAAAAATACCGTCACAACCGTCACGTACTGTCACGCATTTTCTGTATTGTCTTTCCAGAGCCTTAGTTTCCGTCCCTCATGGACACGCTCACTCCGAAAGAGAATCCCATGTTCTGTATACAACCGTCCTGCAAGAACGTTCAGTTTTCTTGTGATAACGTGCGGCTGAATGTCCACATTTATCAGTGCAACAAGTGCTGTTGGCGAACCTTCCCAATAAGGATTGTCCTTCATAACAAGCTCCGCAATCTCATCCAGTAATGGCTCTGGCGGCTCTTTCCATAACTCCGTTTCCACCTTTTGCAAGTCCCACAACAAGGTTTCCGTGTTGCGGATAAGATATAGCTTCTGATCTTGCTGATCTCTGCCCGATACTTCCAGTGTTGCGGCATTGCCTGTCCGTTTTTCTTTCTGAAGAAGAAACGCTCCGTCTGCCGCCCCAAGCAGTCCGCTTGTCCCGGAAATCATATCAAACTTATCATCTGCATTCTGCTTTCTTGTGTGGTGTACGAGCAGTAAGCAAAGTCCGTGGGCATCCGCAAAACTTTTCAGTCTTGCCATAATCTGATAATCATTTGCGTAACTGTAATTATCGCCGCCAACTTCACGCACTTTCTGAAGCGTGTCGATGATAATCAGCTTCGTGTCCTTATGCTCTGCCACAAATCTTGCAAGCTGTTCATCCAGTCCATTTCCAAGCTGACTGGCAGAAACAGAGAAGTAAAGGTTATCAGTGCTTTCTGTTCCAAACATCCGGTACAGACGTTCCTGCAAGCGACGGTAATCATCCTCAAGTGCCAGATACAGAACCGTTCCTTTTCGGGTAATATAATTCCAAAGCGGTGTGCCTGTACTGACATGGTAGGCAAGCTGTGCCATCAGAAAACTTTTTCCCAGTTTGGGTGAACCTGCAAAGATATAAGTGCCGGGGTAGAGCAATCCGTCAATCAACGGCTGCTTACTCCGATACTGTGTGTCAAACAGTTCATTCATGGAAATTGTTTGGAGATAGGACGGGTCTGACCGCAACTGCATTTCTCTCTGCAATTCCTCAAAACTCTTGATATTTCCACCATTCTCGGATATACTACTTGTAGTGTTTTTGAAAATAGGCTGCTCCGTATCTGCGCCAACAGATACATCCGGGGCAGTCTTTTCTTTTTTATTTTCCATCCTCGTTCTCTCCTTTCAGACCGCCCAGAATAACAGCGATCAGTTCAATGACATTCAGCAGTTCCTCATCCACGCTGTTCCCTTCTTCAATCCGCTTTAATTCTGTAAGGACAGCGGCAAGTTCCGTTTTAAGTGCCTTGAATACTCTGGGATTGCCCTGTACCACTACATCCTGATTCAGACAACGGCGGTAACAGTATTCCTGCTTTGGCAATCCCGATAAGGCGACTGCCTTGTTAATGAGTTCATTTTCTTCGGGCGATACCCGAAACCCTACTGTAATGTTTCTCCAACGATTTTTGTTATCTCTGTTCTTAGCTGACATTTTCAATCTCTCCTTTCCCTAAATCGTCTAATCTATCTGCCATTTCCGTCTGCTTTGACGGGAACAGATGAGCGTACTGGTAAGTGATGTCAATACTTTCATGCCCTACACGGTCTGCAATCGCTACCGCTGAAAATCCCATATCAATCAGCAGGCTGATGTGGCTGTGCCGCAAATCATGGATACGGATACGCTTTACTCCTGCGGCTTTCGCACCTCTGTCCATCTCGTGATGAAGATAACTTTTTGTGACCGTAAAGATTCGGTCTTTCTTCTTCAATCCGTAAAGCATCTGCAAATACTCCCGCATTTCTTCACAAAGGAACTTCGGCATTTTGATGATGCGGTTGCTTTTCTTTGTTTTCGGTGTGGTAATCACATCTTCTCCGTGTAACCGCTGATAGGACTTGTTGATTCTGACCGTTTCTTTCTCAAAATCGAAGTCGGCGGCGGTCAGTGCCAGCAGCTCTCCTTCTCGGATACCGCACCAGTAAAGCATTTCAAAAGCGTAAAAGGAAACTGGCTTGTCCATCATCTCAAATGAGAATTTCTTGTATTCTTCTTTCGTCCAGAACAGCATTTCCTTGTGTTCCTCACTTCCCATATTTCCTGCTTTGGCGGCAGGATTGGAACGCAGCTCATAATACCGCACCGCATGATTGAAAATAGCTGACAACTGATTGTGCAGCGTTTTCAGATAGGTCTGTGAGTATGGCTTTTTCTTCTCATCCCGATAGGCAAGCATTTCATTCTGCCATGCGATAACTTCTTTCGTGGAAATCTCACTGATTTTCAGCTTGCCGAAATAAGGTAAAATTTTCGTGCGGATGATATGCTCCTTTGTCAGCCAAGTGTTCTCTTTCAGACGACTTTTCATATCCCGGATATACAGTTCGGTAAAGGCTTCAAAACTCATATCCATATCAGATGAGTTCTGCAACTGGAACATCCGCTCCCATTCCTGTGCTTCTTTCTTGGTAGCAAATCCACGCTTGCATTTCTGCTTACGCTCGCCTTTCCAGTTTACATATCTCGCCATCACATACCATGTTCCATTGCCCTCGTTTTTGAATACCGGCATTATTCGTCCTCCTTTCCTGCTCCGTAGAGCCTTTCATAGAAATACTGGCGGTTTACCCGTCCTGAAATAGTAATAAAGCCTTTTGCTTTCAGTTCCTCATTCAACTGACGGATTAACTTGTAAGCATACGGCTTTGATACGCTAAGTTCCTGTGCCACTTCTTCGGCACAAATAAATCTGTTTTTCATATCATCAATCCCTTCTTTCGTTTTTTATTGCCGTTCTACCCGAATGAAGTTCCAGCAGGTATTCCCTGTTCGGCACTGTGCTGTCCCGATATATCATAATATGTCAGGCGCTCGCTTGCTGTCTGGCAAGGTCTTGGCGGTTTATACTGTTCGGACGGTCATTTTGTTCTTATTAAGCTTATTTGTTTAATTTTGAGTTTATTATACTAAGCATATTTGCTTGTGTCAAGTGGCTTTTCGGAAAATATTAAACTTTTTTGTTTTGTATTATCTTGACTTCTCCTAAACATATCTGCTATACTCATTGTAAAATACATACAAGGAGTGGACACGTTATGGCGATTGGAGAGAGAATACATTTTTTCCGCATTCTGCGTGGGATGACACAAAAATATCTTGGTACGATTGTCGGCTTTCCTGAACGAAGTGCCGATGTACGTTTAGCACAATACGAAACAGGAACAAGAAAACCGAAAGCGGAACTTACTGCTGCACTGGCACAGGCTCTTGATGTTTCCCCTCATGCCCTCGATGTACCTGACATTGACAGCTATATCGGGCTGATGCACACTTTGTTTACCCTTGAAGATTTGTACGGTCTGACCGTCAGTGAATCAGACGGAGAAATCTGTCTGAAAGTCGATACTTCCAAAGGCAAAGACGCTCACGAACTCCGGAAAATGCTGTATGCCTGGAAAGAGCAGGCTGACAAGCTATCTTCTGAAGAAATCAGTAGAGACAAATACGATGAGTGGCGTTACCATTACCCGGAGTATGATACTACGCAAACATGGGCAAAAGTCCCATCACAGGCACTTAACGACGCTCTGGTCGAAATGTTCCAAGACAAACTCAAACCAGATAAATAAAGACGACAAAAAGCCCTTAGCTATGAGTTTTATACCCACAGCTAAGGGCTTCGTTTATAATATGGATTTATTTGTTGCACAACCACCTGTCAATCATTCTCTAACCCGAAAACCACCGGGTTACAAGAATAATGGCTCTCATGCAACTGTTATCAGTTTGTTATCAAAAGACTTTTAAAAGTGCCGCAACCCCGCATAAACGCTGGGTTTACTAAGCATTTTTGTTTATTCAAACTCAATCGTTCCAGGCGGTTTAGAAGTCAGATCGTAAAATACTCTGTTAACTCCCTTAACCTCATTAATGATTCTGCTCATCACCTTATTCAGTACATCATAAGGAATTTCAGCAGCCTCAGCTGTCATGAAATCTACAGTTGTTACTGCTCTTAAAGCAACAGCATAATCGTATGTTCTCTCATCCCCCATAACTCCGACACTTCTCATATTTGTCAGTGCTGCGAAGTACTGGTTAATATTCTTGTCAAGTCCTGCGTTAGCAATCTCTTCTCTGTAGATGGCATCTGCATCCTGAACGATCTTAACTTTTTCTTCTGTTACCTCACCGATGATACGGATTCCAAGTCCCGGTCCCGGGAATGGCTGACGGAATACCAGTCTCTCCGGAATTCCAAGTTCCAATCCGGCCTTACGTACTTCGTCCTTGAACAGATCACGAAGAGGCTCGATGATATCTTTGAAATCTACATGCTCCGGAAGTCCACCTACATTGTGGTGAGATTTAATCACTCCAGATTCTCCACCGAGTCCGCTTTCTACAACGTCCGGATAAATGGTTCCCTGTGCGAGGAAGTCTACAGCACCGATCTTCTTGGCTTCTTCTTCGAAGATACGGATGAATTCTTCACCGATGATCTTACGTTTTGCTTCCGGCTCTGTTACTCCGGCTAATTTATCATAATATCTCTGCTGTGCATTTACACGGATAAAGTTCAGGTCGAACTGTCCATTCGGTCCGAATACACCTTCTACTTCATCACCTTCATCTTTACGGAGAAGACCGTGATCGACAAATACACATGTCAACTGCTTTCCGATGGCTCTGGATAACAGTCCTGCTGCCACTGAAGAATCTACTCCGCCAGACAGTGCAAGAAGTACTCTTCCGTCACCGACTTTTTCACGGATTTCCTGGATTGTATTCTCCACAAATGTATCCATCTTCCAGTCGCCTGCACATCCACAGACTCCTAATACGAAGTTTGATAACATCTTGGTTCCTTCTACGGTGTGAAGTACTTCCGGATGATACTGGATTGCATATAATCCTGCTTCTGTATTCTCAGCTGCTGCAACCGGGCAGTCCGCTGTATGTGCTGTAATCTCAAATCCAGGTGCAATCTGTGAGATGTAATCAAAATGACTCATCCAGCAGATTGTCTTCTCTGATACACCTTCAAAAATCTTGGAATCTTTCTTATCTATCAGCACTTCTGTCTTACCATACTCACGTACCGGAGCCGATTCTACTTTTCCTCCAAGTACATGCGTCATAAGCTGCGCACCATAACATAATCCAAGAACCGGAATACCTAGTTCGAACAATTCTTTTTTATATGTCGGGGAATCTGCTTCATAACAGCTGTTTGGTCCGCCTGTCAGGATGATTCCCTTAGGATTCATAGCTTTGATCTTCTCAATATCTGTTTTATATGAGTAGATCTCGCAATATACATTGCATTCTCTGACACGTCTTGCTACCAGCTGATTGTACTGTCCACCAAAATCAATGACAATTACTAATTCTTTTTTCACAAGAATTTCCTCCTATTTGTTTTCTATATGACTAATCTCTATTATAAAATAGAAGCCCTGTTTTTACAAGAGACTTCTATCTTATACAATCGCCTTTTTCTTCCAGCTTCCTTTGAAATAACGGATCACAAAGCAGAGCGCACGGAATATCCAGTCAATGACCATCGCAACCCAGACACCAAATACACCCATGCCCAGGTATTTCCCAAGCACGTAACTGAATCCGATCCGAAATATCCACATGGATATGCTCGAAATGTACATACACGCTTTTGCATCTCCCGCCGCACGGAATGTCGCAGGCAGACTGAATGCAATCGGCCAGATGAAGATCGCACCGATTCCGTGGAAATGTATGATATCCGCCGTCGTTCTTGCTGTAAGATCTGACAGATTATATGCCTTTAATATAACCGGCAATAATGAAAATATGAATAATACCATCGCCGTCATACTGACATATGTAATAACCATTAATTTTTTATTATAATATCCTGCCTGTTCATAATCACCAGCACCCACACATCTTGAAATAACCGGTGTGATCGCCAGCGTAACTGCCATTCCCGGAAGAATCTGAAACAATGCAATCGCATTCGACACTGCATTCGCCGCAATCGCATAGGTTCCGAATGTCGATACAAGACTGAGTACGATGATCTTGCCGAGCTGAAACATACTGTTCTCCAGACCATTCGGCACACCAATGCTCAGAATCTTCTTAACCATCTCCCAATTGATCCGGTAATGCCATGTCCGTTCTATATGAAGTATCCGTTTCTCATCACACAACATCACAATTACAATAACCGCCGCCGTCATTCTGGACACCAGTGTCGGAATTGCAACACCTTCCGTTCCACGGTGAAATCCATAGATTAGAATTGCATTTCCTCCTATATTAATAATATTCATAATGATCGATATCTGCATTGTCACTTTCGAATTCCCCATTGTACGAAAGATCGCCGCTCCTGCGTTATACAATGCCAGGAATGGTATCGATGCCGCCACGATCAACAAGTAAACGTCTGCATGATGCATTACATCCGGGTCAATCTTGCCGAATACCGTATGCAGGATAAATGATTTTCCTAAATATACAAGTACCGTAATACCGATTGCACATATGGTAATAAACCATACCATCTGAGTTGCCGATTTACAGGCCTCCTCCCTTCTATCCTGTCCCAGAAACTGTCCTGCAACTACTGCTCCTCCGGTCGCCAGTGCGGCAAATGCATTAATCAAAAGTACCATTATCTGATCCACCAGCGATACTCCCGACACCGCCGCCTCGCCAACGCTTGCGATCATAATGGAATCTGCCATTCCTACCAGAACCGCCAGAAGCTGCTCGATCACCAGCGGCAGGATCAACGCCAACAAAGCTTTGTTGTCGAAGAAATATGCCTGCTGTTTTTCTTTTTTACTCTTTCCCATTTTCCTCTCCTGTAATGTTTATATGCCGAAAAAATTCCCCAACGTATATTCTTATTATACGCTGAGGATTCTTCTCATACAATATCCAGTTACTGCAGAAGTAAACTTATGCAGCTAAAAATTTATCCAGTTCTTCCCAGAGATTTTCACATTCTTCTTCATATACTTTCAGTTCGATTTTCTGGTCAAATCCAAGATTCATAAGACCTAACAGGGACTTTGCATCTACAATATATCT
>ERZ1026852.1236-NODE-1236-length-14058-cov-18.002999_pt1 | contig 14058 bp, 13 predicted proteins | sample MGYA00380156_ERZ1026852 | MGnify/ENA primary metagenome ERZ1026852 (study PRJEB33269, sample SAMEA4719792) | human gut metagenome | biome: human-associated habitat; feature: organic feature; material: feces | place: Cameroon | collected 2013-10 ...
TAAATGGGGTTATTTCACGCGTATATATAGGTGCGCTTATTCCACGCGTATATATTATATATAAGTGCGCTGGCGACGCGTCCTCACCTGGGGGCGACGCGTCCCCGCGTCGGTATTGCCAAGTTGGGGTTCGATGCCCCAACTTGGCAATAAGAAAATGTATTGTATTTGCTTGTCAAGGCATCGAGCCTTGACAAGCAAATGCCGACGCGGGGACGCGTCGCCCCCAGGTGAGGACGCGTCGCTTGTTGGTGAGGACGCGCTACCTGTTGGTGAGGACGCGTTCCTTACGCGCGCGTACGTACGCGTACATAATATTTACCTTGAGACGTTTTTTGTTCCATGTTTCATTTTTATAACACAATGCATTGATAATCAATACTTTCAAGAGATGAAACATTGGTATTCTATGTTTCATTTTTGATTTCAATGTTTCAGTGGTGTTTCTCCCATTGGGGTTTGATTTCTCTCCCATTGGGGTTTGATTTCTCTCCCATTGAGGTTTTAAATCGCTCCCATTGTGTTTTTTGGGAAAGGGGTGTGGTAAATAAAAAATGAAACATTGAAACCAAAAATGAAACATTGAAACACTATGTTTCAGCTCTTGAAACGTTTGATTTTCAATGAGTTGAAACATAAAAATGGAACATGAAAGGAAAAACGTCGGTGGTAAAAATATGTAAGAGCTTTTGGAAGAAAATACCGGTATTTGAGTATTATAAAAGAGTAATCCATTTCGTATCAATATACTAATTAACTCCTTAACGTTATAAGTCACCTTTTTTTCGTTAAATATTTCGTTGATGATACGTTAATGTTCAGGCGTGTTCGTATATTTGCGTAAATAACTCCTCCCTATGGCAAAAAAGACGAACGAAACACTTTCAAGATTAGCACTGCAGCTCTCCTCAAGTGGAGAAGCCAATGCCACTTTTCTCTTACAACAAGCTGAAGGACGTATGCGATTACGCACGAAAGTACCCTCTTGGGCCGCTATTGACGAACTACACTACCCCCACCGCTTGGCCTTGGAGCAGTGTTCGGGCGAAGAGGCAGCACGCTATAAGGCCACTGTAGTAAGCCGACTGCTCTCTGCTGATGAACGCCACACATTGGTCGACCTCACGGGCGGACTGGGCGTAGACTTCTCATTTATCGCGCCATTGTTTAAAAAGAACGTCTACGTAGAACGCCAAGCCGAACTTTGCGACCTCGCTCGCCACAATTTACCATTATTGGGACTTCCCGAAGCACAAGTGGTATGCGCTGATGGGGTGGACTACTTACAAAACGAACTAAACGACGACGAGGCGAGTCTCCTCTTCCTCGACCCCGCTCGACGCGATACGGCAGGACGCAAGACGGTACTTATAGAGGACTGCCAACCTGACGTTTGTGCCCTACGCGACACCTTATTACAACGCGCCCACGTGGTAATGATAAAACTTTCACCCATGCTCGACATTGCAGCAGCCGTACGTTCGCTTCAGTGTGTGGCGGAGGTACACGTAGTAGCTACAGGAGGCGAATGTAAAGACTTACTCTTGATACTCACGCGTGAGGCCTTACAGCAGGGCGGCACAACACCCACGCTTTATGCCCATGAGGGCGAAGAACGCGACTTTCGTTTTACCCTTGAGGAAGAGACTACCGCCACGCCCCCCTATGCTACGCAGTTGGGGCAATACCTTTACGAGCCAGGAGCTGCCGTGCTGAAAGCAGGCGCTTTTAAGAGCATCGCCACCCACTACGGCCTACAAAAACTTCACCCTAATACGCACCTTTATACTGCTGACAACTACATAGCAGCCTTTCCAGGTCGTTCCTTCCACATCGTACAAGTGCTCACCTTTAGCAAGGCCGACCTTAAGACGCTGCGTACCTCATGGCCCAAAGCGAACCTCAGCGTGCGCAACTTTCCCGCTACAGTCGATGCTTTGCGCAAAAAATTAAAAATAAAAGACGGAGGACGAACATTTCTTTTCGCCACCACAATGCCTGATAATCAGCACTTTATCATCATCTGTAAGAAAGCGGACGAAAAAAAATAATAAAAAAGTTACACCCCGTGTGTAACTTTTTTCGGTTTCACCCGTCTACCATACAGAGTGCCAATAAATGAAGCAAATAGATTTTCGACAAGACCTGCTCCCACTAAAGGACAAAATATACCGCGTCGGGCTACGCATCACCTGCAATCCCCAAGAGGCGGAAGACCTCACGCAGGACACGCTTATCAAGGCGTGGAACCGGCGCGACGAGCTATTTCTTGTTGAGAATATAGAAGCCTTCTGCATCACCATTTGCCGCAACTTGGCGCTCGACCGCATCGCTCGAAGCGAACAGGCGAACCAATCGCTCGAAGGAAATCAGATTGATAGCATTGACGCAAGTCGATCCCCCGAAGAGCAACTCATTCACGACGACCGCCTACAGCGCGTTCACCAGCTCTTCAACGCACTGCCCGAACGAATGCGCACCGCCCTTCAACTGCGTGACATCGAAGGTATGAGCTACGCCGAAGCCGCCAAAGCAATGGATTTGAGTGAAGACCTCTTCAAAGTCACCCTCCACCGCGCACGAAAGGCGATCAAGACACAATACGAAAAAATAGAGAATTATGGACTATAAATATATCGAACAACTCATCGAACGCTACTGGGAGTGTGAAACCTCTCAGCAAGAGGAGGACATTCTGCGTGCCTTCTTCGCGCAGGACGATGTGCCTGCTTCGTTGGCACGCTACAAGAGCCTGTTCGTATATGAGCAGCAACAAAAGGAGCAAACGCTTCTTGACGACTCCTTCGACCAACGCGTGCTCGCTGCCATAGGCCAAACGCAAACGACTGCTGAGCCAGCTCACATCGTAGCAGCACAACGCATCGGACTCACGCGCCGCTTACGTCCGCTTTACCGCGCTGCCGCTGCCGTGGCTATCATCACACTCTTGGGCACCGCTGCTCAACACTCGTTCACCTCGCCACGCAATACTACGGGCTGGGACTACAACCAATCGGCCTACAAAGACTCTTACCAAGACCCTCAGAAAGCCTATGAGGCCAGTATGAAGACGCTACAACTCTTCAAAGAGGGCGCACAAACAGCCGTTAACGATTCAGCGCATCGCGACGATAGCCACATTAAGGCAACTCACTAACGTAACCTATGACACGCAAATTACTTTTGCTCCTCGTGTTGCTCATCAGTGCCGTAAGCCTTTGTCGGGCACAACGCGAGCAGGACTTTGCCTCGCGCTACATGTCGCTCTATGCGAAGGGCACTTCACTCGAATGTACCACTGTTTCACCCTTGATGCTCGAACGTATGATGCAGCTGCCTGACGTCGAAGGCAATGACCATACGCGCCAAGTGCTCTCGCAGCTCAAGTCGATACGCATGGTGTACAACACGGCCGAACACGAGACAAACCAATTATACGCCAAAGCGCTTAAACTCGCTCAGCGCAACACGGCACGCTATAAGTCGTATGCTCAACGACAGAGTAAGCGACTCTATGTGCGCCGACGCGGAAAGTTCATCGTTGAGATGGTACTCTTCATGAAACATGATCACCACCTTCGGCTTATCAACCTTACGGGCAACATGACCGATGACTTTCTTCACCAGCTCTTTAGTCTCTGAGCTCTCCTCCGAAACAATCAAACACCCAATAAAACAATCGATCTTTTAACTTCTAAAAGTAAAAAATCTCACCGCCCCGCTTACGTAGGGCAGCCACTTTAAAACACCGCTCTTACTTTTTTAAAACAAAACAATCAAACCTTTTACACGCTGAAAACAATTACTTACAGGAATGGTTTCAGTTCTCTCAACCCAAGCCTCGCGCCGCACTAACTTGCACCGCGCGGCTAACAAGATAAAACAGGGAAGCAAAGGCTCACACACGCTCGTGAGTACTGCTTCCCTTTATCTTTTTTAAGGCTGAGTTGTACATCCTCACCGTCCTCACTTGGGGGCGACGCGTCCCCGCGTCGGCATTGCCTACTGGGGCTCGATGCCCCAGTAGGCAATACTTGATTCATGTATTTGTTAGTCAAGGCATCGAGCCTTGACTAACAAATGCCGACGCGGGGACGCGTCGCCCCCAGGTGAGGACGCATTGCACTTAGGTTAGGACGCGTCGCCCCCAGGTTAGCTTGCGTTCATTTCTGTCTCTTCGATAAATTGCAGTTTTTAGGCCATTAACTTTGCGTTTTTATGCGTTTGCACTAACTTTGCCGTGAAAAGTTACAAATCAATGCGCACCACACGCAGTATACTATATATTATAGGAGTGCTCGTCATCACTACGGTGGCGAGCCTAAAGGCGTTTGCGCAACAAGACCCGTCCCTATCTCACTACTGGCTGATCGAACCGCAGTTCAATCCAGCCACGGTGGGACGCTCACCACAACTCAGCATTACGGCTGCCATGCAAACGCACGCTATGGGCTACGAAGACGGCGGTAGCACGATGTATGCAGGAGCCGATATGGCCTTTCAATTGGGCAAGACGCGCCATGGCGTGGGAGCTATCTTCCAAAACGACGCAATTGGCCTCTTCTCGCACCAACGCTTCACACTGCAATATGCATATCACTTTAAGCTATGGGGGGGAACCTTCAGTATAGGTGCCGAGGCCGATATGCTGAACGAGACATTAAAAGGTTCAAAGGCCGACTTGGGCGACGCCAACGATCCAGCTTTCCCCACGACCGACATCTCTGGGTCAAAGTTTGATGCCTCGGTAGGCCTTTATTATGCCCACCGTCGTTGGAGTGTGGGTGTAGCCATGCAACACATCACAGCTCCTACCGTCACTTTGGGCGAAACGAACGAATATCGTGTAAAATCTTTATATAATTTGACGGGTGCATACAATATTCCGCTCCGTCATACGTTTTATACTATAACGCCCTCTGCACTCTTGCGCTACGACGGTTCAGCCTTCCGCGCTGACATCACACTGCGTGCGCAGTATGCACACGAGAAACGACAACTTTACTTTGGCTTAGGCTACAGTCCGCAACACTCCGTGACAGGGTTCGTAGGCGGTCGTTTCCACGGAATTGACCTCGGCTACTCTTACGAGGCCAACACCTCGGGCATGGGACTTGGCGCTGGCCAACACGAAATCACCCTCGGCTACCGACTTGACCTCAACCTCTCCAAACGTGGAAAGAACGTTCATCGGAGCGTGAGATGGCTATAGTCCAATGCTTGGGCAATGCTTGGCCAATGTGCAAATGCTTGGTTAATGTGCAAATGTGAGAATGTGCAAATGTGCAAATTGTCGCCTTTGTATGGCTGAGTTTCTGCATTCAATCATTAAGCACACTGCAAAAAAAACGCAGCAAATAAATGCGACCATTTGCACATTCGCACATTCGCACATTTGCACATTAACCACGCATTTGCACATTAGCATATTAGCATATTAGCATATTAGCACATTAACTGAATGAAACATACCATTATATACATATTAGCAACGCTGGCCACATGCGGACTATTAGGTTCGTGTATGGGAAGCAATAAGGCCATGATGAGCGGCGGCGAAGTGACTGGCGCTCGCGCAGCCTCGTTTACTGAACCTACGCCCTATGGCATGGTAGAGGTAAAGCGCGGTTTCCTTAAAGTAGGCCTTGAACAGAATGACTCGCTTTGGGGCACCGTGACACCACAGAAGGAAATATCTGTGGACGGATTTTGGATGGACCAAAGCGAAGTGACGAACGCCATGTACCGCCAGTTCGTGGAATGGGTACGCGATTCAATCATTCGCGAACGTTTGGCCGACCCTCAATATGGTGGCGACGAGACGTATAAGATTGAAGTGGATAGAAACGGCGACCCCGTTACGCCTCACCTCAATTGGAGTAAACCCTTGCCTCGCAAACCGACTGAGGACCAAGAGCGCGCTATCAATAGTGTGTACTACACACACCCAATTGACGGCACTCAAATGATCGACACAAAGCAGCTCAACTATCGTTACGAGATATTCGACTACGAGAAGGCTGCCTTGCGCAAGTATCGCCTCGACCCCAAAGAGCGTTCACTCAATACCGACCGCCCCATCGACCCCGACGAAGTGGTCATGATATCGAAAGATACGGCTTACATCGACGATAACGGTGAGATTGTGCGTCAGACCATCGAACGTCCTTTGTCAAGCCTTTACGACTTTCTGAACACGTACATCGTGCCCGTCTATCCTGACACAACGGTGTGGGTAAACGACTTTACGAATGCTAACAACGAGCAGTACATGAAGCTCTACTTCTCGTCAGCCAACTATAATGACTACCCCGTAGTGGGCGTAACGTGGGAACAGGCCCAGGCCTTCTGCGCTTGGCGCACCAACTACCTGCTCAAGGGGCTTGGCGCACAGGCGCGCTACATTCAACGCTATCGCCTACCGACTGAGATAGAGTGGGAATACGCGGCCCGTGGCAAGGAAGGCAACCCTTATCCTTGGGAAGGCATCGAGGCGAAGAGCAAAGAGGGCTGTTTCTATGCCAACTTTAAGCCTGACCGCGGCAACTATACGGACGACGGCAACCTTATCACCTCACGCGTAGGCATCTATGGTGCCAACTCTAACGGACTCTTCGACATGGCGGGCAACGTGGCTGAATGGACCAGTACGGTCTACACCGAAGCCGGCGTTGACGCAATGGCCGACCTCAACCCGCAACTCTCGTACAACGCGGCCTTGGAAGACCCCTACGTATTGAAGCGCAAGAGTGTGCGTGGCGGTTCGTGGAAGGACCCTATGTCGTACATTCGTTCGGCTTGGCGCACGTGGGAATATCAGAACCAACCCCGTTCGTTCATCGGTTTCCGCTGCGTTCGCTCTAAGGCTAACACAGTGAGCGCTACGAGCAACGGAAAGAAGAAGAAATGAATTCTTTAATAGTTAACGACTTTTTGGGTTAACGAGTTGACGAGTTAACAAGGAAGTTACCAGTTACTTGTCAACAAAAAAAGGAAAGGAAATGAGCAAAATAAATATAGTCGTCCGCTTGCAACATTGGATGGACAGTGTGCCAGGACAAACGTTTTTGAATTACGCCTATTCATGGGGTGCCTCAATCGTAATTTTGGGTGCCCTGTTCAAATTGACCCACTTGCCGGGCGGCAACTTTATGTTGTTCATTGGTATGGGTACGGAGGTTGTCGTGTTCTTCCTCTCGGCCTTCGATCGTCCCTTCGACAAAGAAGAGATTGGCAAAGAATTGCCTCATGACGTTGAGACTGACGAACAGATAGCCGAACGTCTCGGACTCAACGACGATGATGACGAAGAGGAGGAAGAAGAGGAGAATATCGTTGAAAACGCGCAACCTGCACCAAGCACGACGAGCACAACGAGCGCACAACCTGCGCCACAAATGCAAAGCGCTCCCGCTCAGCCTACCATTATCATTGGCACAGCAGTTAGTGGACAGGCCTCTGATATGCGTAGCGAAGCCGCAGCCCCCAATGCTACCACGACTGCTCCACAGCAGCCCTCAGCCGCAGCCCCCACAGGACAGACTACAAGTCAACGCAGTGAAGCTGAAGCCGCACAAGCTGCCATTGCCGCTGCTACGCCAGCTGGTGCCGTGCCCTTCGATGCGGAGGCCAAGCGTTTGGCCGAAATCATACGTTTGGCCAATGACGAGTTGTTACGTCGCGCACAGGCTGCCCTCTCACCCGAAATGGAGGAAGCTACACAAGAGTACATTGCGAAGCTCCGCACCTTGGCCGAAACCTTCCAGAAGGTGGACGAACAGAGCGCTCGTTTGGCGCACGATAGCGAGGAGATGGCGAACCTCAACCGCACTCTCACGGCTATTAACAAGACCTACGATCTCCACTTCCAAAGCATCAGCAAGCAGGTGGGCGTTATTGAACAAATCAATGACGAGACACGCCAGTTGGCCAAACGCATTGAAGAACTCAATGCCGTCTATGGCCGCATGATTGATGCACTGAAGAAAACAAGCGGACAGTAAATCAATGTGCAAATGTGAGAATGTGAGAATGTGCAAATTGTCGCCTTTGCATAACTGAGCATTTGCAACAAAAAGCATTTGCACGCAATAAAGCGCAGCAATTTAAAGCGACAATTTGCACATTCGCACATTTGCACATTGACCACGCATTTGCACGCAATGAAGCGCTGCAATTTAAAGCGACCATTTGCACATTTGCACATTCGCACATTTGCACATTAACCACGCATTTGCACATTGACCACGCATTTGCACATTCGCACATTAACTTAAACGCAGCAAATAAAGGCGACCATTTGCACATTTGCACATTTGCACATTATCATAGACAGCTATGTCAGTAAAAAAAAGACCCGTATCTCCCCGCCAAAAGATGATCAACTTGATGTACATCGTGTTGATGGCTATGTTGGCGCTAAACGTTTCGAGTGATGTGTTGAAAGGCTTCTCGCTGATAGGCGATAGCCTCAAGCGCACCACAGGCAACGCGATGAAGGAGAATGCGGCACTCTATGCCGACTTTGAGTCGGCCTATAAGTCTAATCCTACGAAGGTAAAGCCGTGGTACGACAAGGCCATGGAAGTGAAGCGCATGAGCGACTCTCTCTATACCTTTGCTGGCGACCTGCGCCTTGCCATTGCTCGCGAGGCAGACGGCAAGGATGCCGACCCCGACAACCTGCAAAATAAGGAAGACCTCGAAGGCTCTAACCGCATTATGTTAGCCCCAGCTCGTGGCAAGGGTAAGCAACTCTACGATGCGATAAACAACTTCCGTACACGTATTCTCGCGCTCGTAACCGACCCACGCCAACGTGCTATCATTGCTTCCAACCTCAGCACCGACGTGCCCAAGAGTGAAGACAATGTGGGCAAGAATTGGCAACAGTATATGTTTGAGGAGATGCCCTCTATCGCTGCCGTAACGATGTTGGCCAAGTTGCAGAGCGACGTGCGCAAGGCTGAGAATGAAGTCATTCACGATCTCTTGGCCAATATCGACGTAAAGGACATTCGCGTTAATCAGATTAATGCCTACGTTTCGGCCGAAGCTACCACGCTCTACCCTGGCGACCAATTTCGCTCGAAGATATTTATGGCAGCGGTCGATACCACCCAACGTCCTGAAATCTACGTCAACGGCCGACGCATCAGTGCCGACGGTTCGTATAACTTCACCGTGGGCGGACCTGGTCAGTACTCCTTCTCAGGCTACATCTTAATGCCCAACGCTGCGGGCGACATGATACGTCGTGAGTTTACGCAACGTTACAACGTTATCGCTCCTCCTACGGGCGCTACCGTAGCAGCCGACCTCATGAACGTACTCTATGCAGGCTTCAACAACCCCATCAGCGTAACGGCCGCAGGCGGCAACGCGGGGGTTCACCTTACCATGACAGGCGGTACACTTACTCAGACAGGACCGGGCAAGTATACAGCACGCCCCTCGAAAGTGGGCGAGAACGTCACCTTCACCGTGAGTGGCACCGTAAACGGCAAACCGCAGAACATGGGTTCGTTCACCTTCCAAGTACGCAAGTTGCCCGATCCAACGGCCTTTATCCAAGTAGGCACCGACCGCTTCCGCGGTGGCCGCATCGCCAAGGGCACTATCATTGGTGCTGCTGGTCTGGGCGCTGCCATTGACGACGGACTGCTCAACATTCCGTTCAAGGTATTGAGTTTCGAGACCGTCTTTGCCGACCGCATGGGCAACTTCCGTCCTGAACCCTCAGCAGGAGCCAACTTTACCGAAAACCAACGCAACCTCATGCGCGAGCTACGTCGTGGTCAGCGCTTCTACATATCGAAAGTGCGCGCCATCGGTCCCGACGGCATCACGCGCAACCTGAATGGTAGCCTTGAGGTGATTGTGAACTAACATTAATGTGCAAATGTGAGAATGTGCAAATGTGCAAATTGTCGCCTTTGTATAACTGAGCATTTGCAACGAAAAGCATTTGCAAGCAATAAAGCGCAGCAAATTAAAGCGACCATTTGCACATTTGCACATTCGCACATTTGCACATTGACCACGCATTTGCACATTGACCACGCATTAGCACATTAGCATATTGACCCCAATTAAATATGAAACGTATCCTTCTACTCCTTATATTGGCCACGGGCTGCCTCGCTGAGAGTCATGCCCAACCACCTCGTCGCCGTGCCGAACAGCAGCAAAAACAAGAGCAACAGCTCAATGCGCCACAAGGCTCGTCTTACCGCGAGTTTCCTACGGCACAGAACATGCCCTCCGATGCTGCATGGCGGCGCGACCTCTATCGCACCATCGACCTCACCAAAGAGGCCAATGCCGTGCTCTACTACCCCACTACGCCACAAGACGGACGCGAAAATCTCTTCACTTACCTCTTCAAACTCCTCCTGCGTAAACAAATCAAGGCTTATGACTATAAGCTCGATGGCAACGAGGACTTCTCGGCAAAGAATGAGGTGACGGCTAAGCAACTCATGGATCGTTATCACATCTTCTACGAGTCGAAGGGTGACAAAGTGCGCGTCAATGATGCCGACATACCCTCTGACGAAGTGAAGGCTTACTTTATTAAAGAGAGTACCTACTACGACCAACACACCGCGACCTTCCGTAGCCAAGTGACAGCTATCTGCCCCGTGCTCAAGCGTGGCGATGCTGACTTTGGTGGCGAACTGGCGCAGTACCCAATGTTTTGGGTAAAGATGTCTGACATCGCGCCTTACCTTGGCAAACTCATGCTCATGGGTTCGTCGCTCAACAACGCAGCTATGATGTCGGCCGACGACTTCTTCACCATGAAGTGTTACCAAGGCGACATCTATAAGTCGGTCAACTTGCAAGACCGCCTTCTCTCAAACTATTGCACCGACGACTCTGCCATGATACGCGAACAGAAGCGCATTGAGAAGCAATTGGTCGACGTACAAGAGCACATCTATGGCCGCGACAGTCTCTATTATGCTAAGCTCCGTGCCGACTCTATCGCACAGGCCGAGGCCGACTCCATCGCTGCAGCTGGCAAGGCTGCCCACCGCCGCACCACTGCCCGCCGTACCTCAACGCCTTCGCGTCGCACCTCAAGCAGTACCACCAAGGTGAGTGCCGCCAAGACGAAAGTCACCAAGACGAAAGCTCCCAAACAGAAGGCCACCAGAGCCAAATCGGCAAACGGTGGACTCAGCGTGCGTCGTCAGAGACACTAATTTAGTACATCAATCTCCATTATGCGAACTCTTGACAATCAACCCCTCAGTCTACAAACGGACGTTTTCAATCGCCTCTTCTCAGAAGCTGAAATAGCTCGCTTTAATAAAGAGGACATAAAAGAATACGAAGACAGCCTTAAAGCTTACCGAGACATTCAAAATTCGATTGATACTGCGAAGGAAGAAGAATTTGCAAAAGGATATGCAGAAGGATTTGTAGAAGGTTTTGTAGAAGGTTTTGTAGAAGGATTTAAACAAGGTATTGCAAAAGGTGAGCAAAAGATTGTACAGGCAATGATACAACAAGGCTGTGATGTTGACTTCATCTCAAAAGTTACAGGCATCTCTACTGATACGATAACGGCCTATCTCGAACGTCAATAACTTCTCCTACAAAAACCGAAACAGATAAAACGAGAAAGGAAACAAACAGAATATAGTTTGTTTCCTTTCTCGTTCAATTATTCTATATACGTTCTCACATTAGCACATTAACACATTAGCTCATTAGCACATTAACACATTAGCTCATTAGCACATTAGCACATTAACACATTCTCCCCCATGCATCTCGTAATAGACTCAAAAATACCCTTCATACGTGGCTATGCCGAACAACTTGGCACTTGCACCTACCTACCTGGAGCAGAAATTACAGCCTCCGACGTGCGCGAGGCTGATGCCCTTATCATTCGCACGCGCACACACTGCAATCGTGCTTTGCTCGAAGGCTCGCGTGTACAATTTATTGCCACGGCCACGATTGGTTACGACCATATCGACACTGACTATCTGAAGGAAGCAGGCATTGCGTGGACCAACTGCCCCGGTTGCAATGCACGCAGTGTAGCACAATATGTGGAGTCGGCCTTACTCTTACTCGCAGCCCACGGCTGTTGGGACGAACGACGCACGCGCTCTCTGGCCTCAGCCCCCGTCTGCGCTACAGACCTTGACCGTAGCGTGTTTCAGCATCTAACGCTCGGCATTGTGGGCGTAGGCCACGTAGGAAAGGAAGTACTGCGCATGGCCGAGCGTCTCGGCTTTCGTCAAATCTTGCTCTGCGACCCTCCTCGTGCGGAACGCGAAGGAGGCGCTGCATTCACATCGCTCACCACACTGGCACGCGAAGCTGATGTCATTACCTTCCACACCCCGCTCACGCGCCACCCCTCCCCTTATGCTACCTACCACATAGCCGATGCCGCCTTCTTACAGTCACTGCGTCCCTCGGCTGTACTCATTAATAGCAGTCGTGGCGAAGTGGTGGACAATCAAGCACTACTCCACGCACTCGAACAAGGCCACCTACGCACGGCCGTTGTTGATACGTGGGAGAACGAGCCACAGCCTCTCCCCTCACTTCTGCAACGTGTATTCTTAGGCACACCCCACATTGCAGGCTATAGTGCAGACGGCAAGGCGAATGGCACGCGCATGGCACTCACGGCTGTAGCACATCACTTCGGACTTGATGCCACGCCTTTTGCTACCATTACCGCCCCCACGCTGCCCAACGGCTACGCTTACTACCCTGAAGGCTCAGGTCACCTCCTCGCTCCCGAACTGCGTCTTTACGACCCTACGCGTGATAGCGAGGCACTAAAAAAAGCCCCTGAACTTTTTGAAAAGCTCAGAGGCGATTATCCACTGCGACGCGAAAAATAAAATTAGGGCCTCTCCCCCTAACCCCCTCCCCGACCGGGGAGGGGGAACGAGTAACTTTTTCTTCTTGAGTATCCTGTTGGTTCTTAGTTAGGAATACAGCAAGTAAAGGTTACTTATTCCCCCTCCCCGGTCGGGGAGGGGGTTAGGGGGAGAGGCCCCAGTTTATCAATTCTTTACCTCTTCTGGCAATATCGGCATAGCTCCCGCTTGGGTGCAAACGTAGGCACTTACACGGACGGCGCGAGCGTGAGCTTCGCGTATGCTCAGTCCCTCTATGAGTGAGGCTACGAGAGTACCCGTAAAGGAGTCGCCGGCACCAATCGTGTCGCTCACCTTTACGCGAGGTGTCTCCATAAAGGAGGTACCGCCTAATGGATTGTCCTCTGTAGCAGGTGTGAATATGTAACTACCGTTCTCACCACAAGTGAGGATAACCATATCAAGGTTGTACTCACTCAATAGGGTGCGGCTCTTGGCTTCGAGGTCGGTACCTTGTAGACCAAAGAGACGAGCTACGATGACAAGTTCTTCATCATTTATCTTCAACACGTTGGCGCGTTCAAGAGAGGCTGTGATAATCTCTTTGGTATAGAAATTCTGACGCAGATTAATATCGAATATCTTGTATTGTCCCTTACCAGAAGGCACGGCATCAACAAACTTTAGTATGCTCTGGCGCGAACGTTCGCTGCGTTGTGCCAACGAACCCCAGCAGACGGCTTGCGTCTCGCGTGCCAGCTGTTCCATTTCGGGCGTGAAGGGAATGTTGTCCCATGCCACATCATCGGGGAAGTGGTAGTGAGCTACGCCCGCTTCATCAATCTGTGCCAACACGGTACCCGTAGGTTGGGGCAAGGAGGGCATAATGGCAACCAAATTGCGTTTGGCAAAGACTTCTCGCGTTTCGCGTCCTAAGTCGTCGTCGCCAATGGCTGATACGACGCAAACGGGTATCCCAAATTGTGATACATGAAAAGCGAAGTTGGCGGGAGCACCACCGATTTGTTTACCTGAGGGAAGCACATCCCATAATACTTCACCCAGACCTATAACGTATTTCATTTCTTCTTTTTTATTTTTTTTTGAGAGGAGTAATTGAAGTCGTCTAAACTTTTCTGACGTAGATTATATTTAAACTTTTATCTCTTCTAAATTCAATCTTTACCTTTCTTTTTGA
>ERZ1026852.1239-NODE-1239-length-14024-cov-109.258429_pt1 | contig 14024 bp, 9 predicted proteins | sample MGYA00380156_ERZ1026852 | MGnify/ENA primary metagenome ERZ1026852 (study PRJEB33269, sample SAMEA4719792) | human gut metagenome | biome: human-associated habitat; feature: organic feature; material: feces | place: Cameroon | collected 2013-10 ...
CAAGATAAGTCTTGCCGATACGACGCCTGCCATATACAGCCACAAACTCAGCTTTTCCAGAATGATAATATTCTGTCAACAGCTCGATTTCTTTCTTACGTCCGATAATTTGCTCCATACCTTTTTAATCTAACTTTAATAATGGTGCAAATATAAGATAATTATCCGAGAAAAGCAAGGATTCTTTAGCCAAATCGATGATTTTTAACTCGATTTGGCTAAAGAATAGGTTATGCTATAGCCAAATCGAGCCATTTTCCTTCGATTTGGCTATAGAATATCTTGTAGATGCCTTTCTATTTTATCCTTTCGCCCACTCCCAATACAAGATAAAAGCATTCGGTGATAGCCGTGGCGATAAGGAAATATCGCGCCTGTAAGGGTAAAAGCTTTAGTGAGTAGGTAGTAAACTAAATATAGGAAACTACAGGCTGTATCGGGTTACTGATATGGCTGCGCTGGGTTACGGATATGGCTGCGCTGGGTTACGAATATGGCTGCATCGGGTAACAGATATGACTGCGTAAGCTAACGGAGACGTATCCGTAAGCTTATCGAGACGTCTGCGTAAGCTAACTGAGACGTCTGAACTCGCTGACTGAACTACTTGAGCTAGCTGACTGAGCCACTTGAATTGTCTTACTGAACTACTTGAGTTGCTTGATTGAACCACTTGAGTTGCTTGGCTGACAACATAAAACATATAATTTCAGTCTGCATCCGTATCATATCCCAAAAGGGCTGCAAACGGCATGATGCCGTCTGCAGCCCTTACTTATATTAGTATCAGGAGCGTAAAATTACACTCCCTGACCTGGGTAGTTCGGATCATTCGAACCGAAGCCTGGTCCCCAACTATCCCATTCTTCTTGCGACATACTACCTCCGGTACTTCCTCCACCGGTTTCTCCTCCACTTCCTGCCAGGATGCAAGGAGTATTCATTTCAAATACCTGAATTGCAGGTGATATATATTTTTTCTTCTTCATAATTCCTTGCTTATTTATTATTTAACACTAAATTTCTTTCCATTCTTGATATAGATACCCTGGCGAGGTGTTCCCATTACGCACTGGCCCTCTAAGGTATAGATGGCTGATGAACCAGTCTGTTTGCCATCTCCTAAGCTGATAATGCGGATACCTGTAGTAGAACTGTCGTCTGGCAAACCGATGCTGAACAGCATGGTACGTGAAGAAGCCGACTGCGATGGCTGGACGTTCAGATACATGCGATAAGGAGACAAATCACCTGTGTGGATACCAAACTTACCATCTTCACGGAAACTGTAGCTTCCCTCTGCCATAGGAGTGGTTGTATAAACACCACCTATTGAGGCATTTGTCAGTTCATGGCAGATAGTCATAAAACCACTCTTACCATCCCAGTCTCTCAAAGTCAGCGACTTGGCTGCTGGATTTGCAAAGAAGTCAGCATTGTACTCTACATTGTGTGCCGATGCTACCAATTTCTGAGCTGTGCCCTCAGCACCAAGCTTAACAATCATTGGTGTACCAGCCTTTATGTCAGACTGCTCATCGAGCATAAGAACGAATTTCAATACACTTGCATCATTTGTAGGCATGTGAATCATCATATCTCCTACCGGATAGCACTTCTCTGCACCAGTAACATTAGCAACATTGATATCAAAAGGAAGACAGAGTGTTACATAACCCTTCTGTCCCTCTTTGAGCTGACGGCTATACTGAAGGTCCTTCACCACGAACTGAGCCTGGGTGTTGATGGCTGTAGAAGCATCGGTAAGGTTCAGTTCCTCTACATAGAACTTGCCGTCTGTTGACTTTGTAGCCTCCAGTGTTCCATCTGCATCAGCTACATACTTATGCTCAGGGCAGCTCTCGTTGCTGCAGCCCATGTGATAGATGAGTTTGGCAGAGTCGAACACAGGACTGTTTAAAGTGGCAGATGCTACGTGAACCAATTCATTCTCAGAAGAACTGTTGCTATATGAGGAATCCGTTCCATCGCAGTAACTGACTTTATATACAGTATTGCCCTCAGCAGCTGTCAGTACAGGATAAGCATCTGCTTCAGCACCCAAGAGTTTCTGATACCACGCCAGTTCACCTTCTGATTTGCTTCCGTTGAGTAGGTAAGCCACTTCGCCGCTCTTCAGCTGCTCAGGGTTGAATACCTTGATCACGTCAGCTTCATTCTTACCGTCAGGATAGGTCAATGAGCCTTTTCCGATAGCCTTGACAGCATTACCTGTCTGCTCAATTTTATTGATGGTCAGCTTAGCACTGCTGTTGTATGCCAAGATGCCAGAAGCGGTGCTGGAGGAGGCATAATTGATACTTCCAACAAGGAGACCGGCATATTCTTTATTCGAAGTAGCTGTAACATTACCAGTGCCAAGCACATTGTTCAGATTGCATACAATAGCATCTCCTATCAAGTTTCCGACATACTTATATCCCGTTATATTGCCATAATTAGCACTGTTCTGAATGGTTCCTGATCGAAAATAGCCAACCATGCCACCAACGTTGTTTCCCGAGCCTGTTACGACACCATAATTGGCGCATGAAGTGATGGAATTGTCGGAACCATCATACCAACCAGCAATACCTCCTACATCTTCTGCACCCTTCACTGCTGCATGGTTTTCGCAGTTGCTGATGTTGCCCTTTGCCATTCCTACTATTCCGCCAACGTTATCTATTCCTTCTACCGAACAACTAGCCAAAGTCTTGATATCTTCAATAATACAAGACCCTGCGCCTCCTGCCAAAATTCCGGTATTATCACCAGTACTATTCACTTTCGCATTGCCGAAAGTGATGTTCTTGATACTGCCATAACCAAGACAGCCGAAGATACCGGTATTATCAGAGATGGCATTGATGTAAAGATTACTGATGGTCTTACCGTTGCCATCGAATGTTCCACGATACATATTATTATCTGAGTTTCCGATAGGAATCCAGCTGAGCTCTGCTACCTGCTTTTCGGTATCAGCCTTATGGCATATACTGCTCATATCAATTTCTTCCACATCATCAGCTATCTTTGCACAGGTGCTAGGGTGATCATCATTCACGTAGTCACGGAACCACGCCAGATGATCTGCCGTCTTCAACACGAAAGGCTTTGCCTCGCTTCCATTACCAGTCATGCCTGCTGGCAATTGGGTCAGTTTTACATTGAGCGTAACATTGCCTTCGATGGCAATGCCATTGGATTCTCTTGCACCGATATAATAAGTGGTGCCTGCTGTTACATCGTAGGTGATTTTGAAGTCGCGTCCATTGCCAAAATCATTATAAGTCAAGCAAGATGTAGCCGTACGGCTTTCCCACAGGGTACCATAAGTAACTTTGCCGTTACTGTTTGCCGTCACTTCCAATATGCCATCTTCTGGAGCTGTATATTTATAAAGATTGTAACCGCTGATTTCTTTCGAATCGCCAGATACCTTTCCGATTGTTATAGTATTGTTGCCCAATTTTACGAAAGGCATTTCCTGCTGACACTTCGTGCACTTGTCGTTCTCATCATATTGGTGTCCGGTTGCTGATACTACAAGATTGCTCACCTCTTGTGTCATCTGCTCGTCCGAGAAAAACTTATGGCAAAGATTACATTCCCAATATTCGATGTTGCCATCTGTGGTGCAGGTAGCATCCACGGATTCGTGATGTATGGGACTATCGCCATGATTAATCGTAAATGTGCCCTCTTGTGCAGGCTTCACATTGGATAATGTAAATGTACCTGTACCTACCAACTCGCCTAAACAATTCATAGTCATATTACCATCCAAGTAAACCTCATCAGCAGAGCCAAGTAAAGGCAAGTTATCTGTGCCCAGTTTTTGTCCCCATTTTGCACTTTCTGAGGTATTTTTCTGGAGCAGATTGGCAACCAATCCGCTCTTCAATTGTTCTGCGGTAAATGCCTTTATCTTGTCAGCAGAAGTCAATGAGCCTTGCCCTATAGCCTTGACAGCATCACCTGTCTGCTCAGTGCCATTGATAGTAAGCTTAGCACTGCTGTTGTATGCCAAGATGCCAGAAGCAGTGCTGGAGGAATTGTATATGCTTCCAACAAGGAGACCGGCAGGATCTCCAGAAGTCGCAGTAACTTTGCCAGTGCCAAGCACATTGTTCAAATTGCACATACCCGCACTTCCTATTAAGTTTCCGACATACTCAGTTCCAGTTATATTGCCATAGTTGGCACTATTCTGAATGGTTCCTAAGCGAATATATCCAACCATGCCACCAATGCTGTTTTCCAAGCCTGTTACGACACCATAATTGGCGCATGAAGTAATGGAATAGTCGGAGCCTACAGAATAACCTAAAATACCTCCTATAATTGCTACACCATTCACCCTTGCACGGTTTTCGCAGTTGCTGCAGTTTCTAATGTCGCCGCTTGCACTTCCTACTATTCCGCCAACGTAACGATTTCCTTCTACCGAACAGTTTTCTGAGGTCTTGATATTTTCAATCATACAAGAACTAGCGTCTCCTGCCAAAATTCCAGTATAAGATTTATCAGTGTTCTTCACCTTCGCATTATCGAAAGTGATGTTCTTGAGGCTGCCATAAATAGCGATGCCGAAGAAACCGGTACCAAAGGAGGTGGCATTGATGTAGAGATTACTGATGGTCTTTCCGTTGCCATCGAATGTACCTCGATACATATTATCATCGTTACCGATAGGAGTCCAGCTGAGCTCTTCTGTATACTTGGTACCATCCTTCGCATGGCAGAACTCTACCAAGTCGATATTCTCAGTCAGCTCGGCTGAAATACTATTATTACCGCTATTCACCTGATCACGGAACCACGCCAGTTCTGCAGCAGAGGATATCTTATAAGGATTGCCTACTGAGCCATCACCACTGGAAGGCTCCGTTTGTGCCCATGCCCCCCCATAAGGCATGAGAATAGCCATCACGAGCAGCAGCATCGTGACGAGCCGATTCTGTTTGTGTAATTGTTTCTTTTTCATACACGTTTTGTTATTAATAATTAATGTAAATATTTTGTCTTATATATCTGCTTACCAATTTATCGCAAAGATAAGGAGCTTTCCTCTATGATGGGATAGGCTTCGCTATCATGCCCATTGGATCATCAGAACGAAGATGATTCCTGGAAACATAAGAGGCTTGCCAGCATGATGAACAGGTGTGCCGAACAGCATTCCGGCATGGCTCCAATCTCGCAACCATGCTGCAAATATACAAAAAATATTTGGAAAAAGGTGTCGCATTCCCCTGCCTAGGTGTCGCATTGCTATCATTTAGGTGTCGCATTGGTGGGGGAATGCGACACCTGAAAGGGGCTATTCCCGATAAAAATGTCTCTTTTCTCTTGTATTTTTCAAAAATTAACAATTTCTGCTTTCAATCATCCAAAGCTGCATTTGTAGCCGGATAGTCACTCTCTTCCGTCTCTCAGAGCCTCCCGAAAGTCCGTTTTGCGTGATGCCAATAATACGAAAAAAGGGGCAGCATGTTCGTTCTACAGTCCCTAGATATAACCTTCGCGAAGCCTGTAACGAATCATTTTATCGCACCCTTTAGAAAGATATAATTGTAAAGATTATGTATCTTTTATGGCATTTATATACACCTCCAAGAATACTGCTCAACTACCCATGTACGGCGAAACGCCGTATCAAGTATATCAACTCACTGATTTACAGCATATTGCTTACTCGATTTTGCATATAGTTTAAGTACAAACTGAAGGTCCGTTTCAAAAAGATTTTGAGAATCCGGGGGATTTCGGGCAAAAAGATTTTGAGAATCTGGGGGATTTTAGGCAAAAAGATTTTGAGGAAAAGAATATTTTATGTATATTTGCACCCAAATAGAAACATTAACAAGTAAAGATTATGAGGATATTCAGAAGAAAACTATACGACAAGTTGCTCGATTGGAAAAACAATCGAAAGGGGAAAACCGCCATTTTGATAGAAGGAGCAAGGCGTGTCGGCAAATCAACATTGGCAAAGCAATTTGCCGAAAATGAATACGAATCGTATGCCATAATAGATTTCTCTATTATAAAAGACGATGTCATGGAACTTTTCGACCACATAGCCAATTTGGACTATTTCTTCTTGCAACTACAATTTAGACTGGGAGTATCCCTCAAAGAACGAAAATCTTTGATTATCTTCGACGAGGTACAAAAATGCCCAAAAGCTCGACAAGCCATCAAACACTTGGTAGCCGATGGTCGCTATGACTACATCGAGACAGGCTCTTTGATTTCCATCCGAAAGAACGTGAAGGACATTCTCATTCCAAGCGAAGAAGAAAAGTTGTTCCTCTATCCCATGGATTACGAAGAGTTTAAATGGGCATTGGGAGACAATTCCTATGCACAGCTAAAAATGCTTTTCGACAAAAAGATTTCCATCGGCGATGCTGTCACAAGAAAGCTGATGAGGGACTTTAGAATTTACATGGTTGTCGGTGGAATGCCACAAGCTGTCAACGAATATCTGGAAACTAATAATTTGACGGAAGTGGATAGAATAAAACGAAACATCATACAACTTTATGAAGATGATTTCCATAAGATAGACCCTTCAGGAAGGGTCTCATTGCTCTTCGACTCTATCCCTGCACAACTGAACAGCAATGCATCTCGCTATCAAGTGACAAGTGCCATAGGCAACAATACAGATTCCGAAAAGGTGTCCCTATTCATCTCTGAGCTCAGAGAATCCATGACTATCAACATGGCTTACCACGCCAATGACCCAGGCGTTGGTATGTCTTTGAATATGGACCTGAACAAATACAAAATGTATGTGGCTGACACAGGGCTCTTTATCACATTGGCATTCAAGGACAAAGACTTCACAGAGAATATAATTTACCAAAAGCTGATGAGCGACAAATTGGATGCCAACCTCGGTTATGTATATGAGAACATGGTAGCACAAATGCTAGCAACCGCTGGGAACAAGCTTTTCTACTACACCTTCCCGACAGAGACAGGCAAGCATAACTACGAGATAGACTTCTTATTGTCACGTGGGAATAAGATTTGCCCAATAGAAGTGAAATCGTCTGGTTACAAACGTCATGCCTCACTTGATGCATTCTGCAAGAAATTTTCAAATCGAGTACTCCAGCGGTATCTCATCTATACAAAGGATTTACAAAAAGATGAACAGACGCTCTTCTTGCCTGTTTACCTGACACAATTTATATAAGTGTATCTTAGCATCATATACATCAATTCATACATAATACTGATTGAATATGACACCAGAAAAAGAACAAAGGAATACAGACATCGACTGGATAAGAGCCATCCTCATCATTCTCATGATATTGATTCATATCGTGAGCTTCGGCAACGCATACCCCCAGCTCAAGGCAGGCATCCTCTCGTTCATGATGCCTACCTTCCTCATCATCACGGGCTATCTCGTGAATATCGAGAAAAGCCCAAAGGAGATGGGAAGGTACCTGATGTGTCTCGCCTTGCCCTACGTCATCATGGTTACCGGGTTTTCTGTACTTTCCTATTTCATGCCCGTAAGAGATGGCATCACGGAACTATCCCTCGCGCAGATTTGCGAGAAGATATTCGTTACTTCCATCGGTCCGTATTGGTTCATCCAGACCATGATTATCTGCGGCATTCTCTATTACGTCAGTTTCAAGGGAGCAACCTGGGGAAAACTCAGACAAGGGGAAACAACGATGAGTACCACTACAAGCCTCTTCATCTTCGCCACCCTACTCCTGCTCCTGTCCAAGACACCTGCTCTTTCGCCGAGTGCCGCCACCTATTATTTCATCGGCGTGGTGCTCAGACAATGCCATATCGGCTTTGACCGGATATTCCGTCCTTCACCGGTAGCCCTGCTGCTCTGGATCAACTTGCTGGGCATGGAAGAATGGTACGACTGGGGCACGCTCGCCATCGTCTTTTCCTGCTGGTGCTGCATTTCATCCCTGATGTGGATTCACAGCCTCATCACCCGCCTACAGGATAAAGCCTGCATCCGAAAGACAGAAGACACCTTATTATATATAGGCCGCAACACGCTGCCCATCTACCTCTTCCACCCCATCTTTACGATGGCAGCCAAGTTTTATCATCCCCTCTTTGGCTGGGACAGGAGCGAGATTATCTTCGCCCTCGTTACCATCTTCATCGCCATAGCCGGAAGCATCGGCATCGCCAAGATGATGGAGAAGACCCATCTGGCTTATCTCTTCGGAAAAGGAAAGATGCTGAGATAAATAATACCACGATTATTTGGTAATTTGTAGATTTTGAAGTACTTTTGCAACATGAATATCAGGAACAAGATAAATAATATGGATGATGCCAAGCGGGAGAAGCTGGGCGAAGTCATCAGATTCGGAATCGTAGGCGGACTGGCTACGGTGCTGCAATATGTCATCTACCTGGCTATGATGCCGGCACTGACCCATTTCATCCCCAACATGGGCGACCACAGTCTGGCTACCACTGCCAACACCATCGCCTACATCGTGAGTTTCATCTTCAATTTCATCGCCAGCACCCGCTATACCTTCAAGGTAAAGGCGAATGCCAAGCGCGGAGCAGGATTCACCCTCTCCCACATCGTCAACTACTCGATGCAGACCCTCTGCCTCAACCTCTTCGTAGGCTTGGGTCTAGCCAAACAGCTGGCTATGATACCCACCCTCTGCATCTGCATCCCGGTAAACTTCCTCCTGGTAAGGTTCTTCCTGAAGAAATAAGGGGATTCCCAAAACACGATAAAAGAAAGATATGAAAAAGATATTCGATATTTTTAAAATCAAGAAAGAGGAAAGAGTTTCAGCACTCGTTGCTCTCATCATAGCATGTGCCCTCAATGCCCTGACAGTCATCAAATACTACAGTCAGTTTTCGCAGATTACAGATAATTATCACAAACTCTTTGTCAAGACCTTCCATGTGGCAGGTTTCGACCCGCTTACCTATAGCATCGTATCTCACTGGGACACAGAATATAATGTATACCGCCACCCGCTGCTGGCGTTCTTCATGTATATCCCGAATCAGATCAATCAAGGTTTGATGATGCTTACCGGCATCAACTGCGTTCAGTTTATCGTGGGAGCCATTCTGGTATTCTGCGCCTTCTATTCCTTCATCTTCCTTTACCGGATATTCAGAGAAGTGATTGGTACAGAGCGCTTTGATGCAAATCTGCTCTCTGCCTTCTATTTCTCTTTCGCCTATGTGATGGTTTCAGCGATGGTACCCGACCATTTCATCATGTCGATGACCATACTCCTCTGTACCCTGTATATCACAGGCGTATGCATGAAGAAAGGCAGACAGCTTACCATCTGGCAAACCATCCTGCTCTTTGTTTTTACAGCGGGCGTATCGCTCAACAATGGTCTGAAGACCTATCTTGCCGCCCTTTTCACCAATGGCAGAAAGTTCTTCAGCATCAAATACTTCCTGATAGGAGTCATCCTTCCAGCCGCACTCATGTGGGGTTTCGCCAGATGGGAATACCGCACCTTCGTATGGCCTAAGGAGATGGCAAGGCACGAGGCCAAGATGAAGAAAAACAAGGAAGCCACAGCCAAGATTTACCAGCAATACCGCGACAGCACGGGCGTGAAAGACTCGGCAAAGGTGGAAGCTGCCGTCAAGAAAATCATCAAGGATAAGGCGCATGCCAAATATGTTCGTGACCACAAACAGATATGGAACAAGAACACGGGCAAGCCTATCGCCAAGGGCGAATTCATGAACTGGACCGACAAGACAACCTCCCGCTCACAAACGCTGGTAGAGAATTTCTTCGGTGAAAGCATCATGCTGCACCAGCAGAACCTCCTGGGCGATGTATTGCGCAACCGTCCGGTTATCGTGAAATACCAGTCGCCGGTCAATTATGTGGTAGAGACATGCATCGTTGTGCTATTCTTACTTGGCATCCTTGCCGGAAGAAAATCAAAGTTCCTCTGGCTCACCCTGACATTCTTCCTCATGGATGCAGCCCTCCATATCGGTTTGGGCTTCGGCATCAACGAGGTATATATCATGACCACCCACTATATGTATGCCCTTCCTGTTGCCATCGCCTTCCTGGCGCTCAAGGCTAAAGGAAAGAGCCTGAAATGGGCTTTCAGAGGATTGATGCTCACCATCACCCTCTATCTGTGGATCAGCAACGGATACCTGCTGGTAGGCTATATGCTAGGATAAAGCCCCATAAGAAGCCTTGATCCAGCGGATAATATCCTCATGCTTCATATCAAACTTACGGGCAAAGAGGCGGTTGCTCTGTTGCAGTTCCTCTTTGTCTGCCATAGTCCAGACGTATGGATTGCCCCGTTTCCAGTCGATAAGTCGCATACATCCCTCATATTCATCTTTTTCTGAGTACAGGGCAGCCCGGAAGTCGGGATGATTCCATACCAGGGTCTGCAGGAAGAACTCATCAGGGCAGAAGGTATAATTGAATCTCTTCAACACAAACGGCTTCTGGCTCACCACATATTCCACGCATGACTGCGTAATGCTCACCCAGTTGGCACCCTTGGCAAAATCCATTTTCTGGCGATGCAGGAAAGGCATGAGCAGCATCGAAAGATATTTATTCAGTCGCCTGGTAATGGCATTCAAAGCCCCATACTTCGAGCGGGTAAGACTGGTAAATAGCCAATAACGCATCATCTTCCGGCGGCAATCCCATTCAAATTCCTCACCATGATTGATGCCCACAAACTCCTTGCCCTGATGCTCATCGAAGAACTGATGAATGTAATCCTGCGATTTAATAGGCAAATCCTGTCCACTCAGCAGATGGTAGTAGGCATAAGGTCCATGCTTCAAAGCCTCCTCGAAAAGCACATACTCCGCCTTAATCTGACTCAGATTTCCCCAACGCACATCCACCCTCTGTTCCAAAACAAAGAGGCGAGCCTTGGAAAGAACCAGCGGTTCAGCACCATCCAGCATATCCGATTTCCGGTCGATATGCAGAAATATATCATTGCGCTCATCATCGAGCATCGACAGCAATACCTTCAGAAGCGGTAAACTGCCATGAGCCATTATCAAAAAAGCATGTTTCATTGTCATTATTTATCTTTATTATCCAACTGTCCGTACTGATGACTTTTTCATCATCATTGCGACAAAGATACACCAAATAAAAGAGAATACAAAATAAAACTCCGTTTTTTTATGAAAATAACGCCTAAAAAAGCAAGAAATAGCAGAATGATGCTTTTATTTTGAGTTTCAAGTGGTTGTGGCAGTCGTTGGCTTTAAGTGGCATATACGAGGAAAAGCGAAAAACGCAGATTGGAGAAATAGAAACGCTTTCAAATCATTACCTCGCAGAAACGCCCTAATAAGCATTTTTAACGGTGGCGGTTCATATTTCCCCATTCTGCGTAAGTTTTGGTTTTGCCATGCAACTCTCATAGTTTAATTTTGCACCGAACAAAAAAGTAAGAATTATGAGATGCACTTTCAAGACAGTCTTCTATGTAAATGGAAGCAAGGAGAGAAACGGAATTGTCCCTATCATGGGACGAGTGACAATCAACGGAACTATCGCACAGTTCAGTTGCAAGCAGAGCGTTACCAAGGCTATTTGGGATGCCAAGGGCAACAGAGCCACAGGCAAGAGTAAGGAAGCCAAGGAGGTGAACTTTGCGCTTGACAACATCAAGGCTCAAATCACCAAGCATTACCAGCGACTTTCCGACCGTGAGGCGTTCGTTACCGCTGAAATGGTGAGAAACGCCTACCAAGGCATAGGCACGGAATATGAGACATTGCTCAGAGCCTTTGACAAGGAGAACGCAGCCTTTGCCAAGCGTGTAGGCAAGGACAGAGCCAAGAACACCTACCGCAAGTATCTGACGGTAAGAAAGTATGTTGCCGAGTTCATCAAGTATCAGTACAAGCGCAGCGATATGTCCATGAATGAGCTTACAGAGGAGTTCATTCGTGACTATTGTCTGTACTTGAAGAATGTTGTAGGACTTGCGCAGTCCTCTATTTGGATTTACTCCATACCACTGAAACATATCGTAACGGCAGCTCACTACAACGGCAAGATACCAAGAAATCCGTTTGCCATGTACCACGTTGACCCAGATCACAAGGAACGTGAGTTCTTGACCTTGGACGAGCTTACCGCCATGACAGAGATGAAGTTGGAAGACCCGAATATGGCATTTGCGAGAGACCTCTTTCTCTTTGGTTGTTGGACAGGTATCTCTTTCATCGACATCAAGAACTTGACGGAAGATAACATCAGCATGATAAACGGTGCTCCTTGGATTGTGTCCAAGCGTCAGAAGACTGGTGTACCTTTTCAAATCAAGTTGATGGATATTCCCATGCAGATTATTGAGAGATACAAGTCTTTCAGAAAAGGAAGCCACGTATTCAATATCGGCAATCTTAGCAACATCAACAAGCGCATCAAGAAAGTTGCTGCAATGTGTGGCATCAAGAAGCGGGTTTCATTTCACGTGTCTCGCCACTCTTGGGCTGTTTTAGCCTTGGAATATGGTATGCCGATAGAGAGCGTGAGCAAGATTCTTGGTCATACAAACATCACCACGACGCAGATATACGCCAAGGTGACAAGCAACAAACTTGACCATGACATAGCAGTCTTTGAAAGTCGAATCAAGGGGCATTTGCCTACAATGGGAGGAATGGCATGAAAAGGACTGTAATCACCGTGGACGGAAATGGAATGCTATCCATTCCGTCCAACTTGGAGAACTTGTGGATGAGTGAGGGCGAGTTGATTGATATGCTATATGTCACAGCCCCGAAGCTCACAGCCGTGATAAGAGCCATATATAAAGAAGGTATGTTGTTGATGTCGGAAGTCCAACAGAGGCAAAAACTTTCCAAAGATGTTTGGCAAACGCTGTATGGATTCCCTATGGTTGTTGCCATTTGCTTCCGTCTAACCTCCAATGGTGCAGCGCAACTTCGTGATGCTATCTTCAAGAGGTTGTACGGAGCAAAAGAGAAAACAGCCATTGTCCTGCAACTCTACGGAGGGACAAATGTCTTCAGCTAAGAATGGTCGCATTTTTGACGCTTCGATTATTCACTGTCGTATTGACTTGCCTACGTACTGATTCACTGTCGTATCAAGCATTTCTGTGAAGAACGAAGAACTGCTGATGTCAAACGTTTTACAGTTTTATCGTATGACATATAAAACGTATGACATGCAGGAATACATTTTTGTTCATCCCGAGGAAAGGTTTGCAAGGAAGCCTCTCTTCGGGATTTTTCGTTTTATCTTATCCCGAAAGGCTACATCAAGCACATTGATTTCCAATCTTTTAACATTGTCGGTGCAAACTTCTCCATTCTGCGCAAGTTTGTGTTTTGCGTTTTGATTTTCCGCCCTTACCTTTGCAACTTTAATTTATCAACTCACAAAGGTTAGATTATGAGCAAGACAAACGACAACAATCAGCTTGTAGGCGTGGCAAATGCAAAGCCACAGGCTGCACCTCCGACAAACGAGGTGTTCATCCGTGTTGGCACAACCTTGTACAAGGTGGTTGACCAACCTACCATCAATGGAGGAAAGGTAAGAAAGCGCATCCCATGGAACATGGAGACCTTGCGTCAGGACTACGGCAAGGAGTTCATCAAGTACGTTCACAAGTATGACGGCTTCTGTACTGTTCCCGAACATGTGAACCACCGCACGGTGATAGACGGTTTCCTCAACCTATACGAGCCGATAGGACATAAGCCGATGCAAGGGGACTTCCCAAATATCAAGAAGTTGGTTAGTCACATCTTCGGTGAGCAATATGAGCTTGGCATGGACTACCTGCAACTTCTTTATCTCAGACCAGTGCAGAAGCTGCCTATTCTATTGCTTGTATCAGAGGAAAGAAACACAGGCAAGACCACGTTCTTGAACTTTCTGAAGGCATTGTTCCAGGACAACGTGACATTCAACACCAACGAGGACTTCCGCAGTCAGTTCAACTCCGATTGGGCTGGCA
>ERZ1026852.1241-NODE-1241-length-14014-cov-9.203954_pt1 | contig 14014 bp, 17 predicted proteins | sample MGYA00380156_ERZ1026852 | MGnify/ENA primary metagenome ERZ1026852 (study PRJEB33269, sample SAMEA4719792) | human gut metagenome | biome: human-associated habitat; feature: organic feature; material: feces | place: Cameroon | collected 2013-10 ...
GTTGTTGATTTGTAACCTTATATATGTTATACTTGACTTGTCAAGAGGGGAAGAGAGGCGAAAGCCTGATCCCCTCGCAAGGCAAGATGCACTTTGACAAGTTAAAGCGCTAAAGTGTTAATTATGGCTACCCGTGCGCCATTAACACGGGAGACAGTTTAGTCAACTAAACTGTCAGAGAGGAATATCATGAACGAACTTATGAACACCAACACCGCCCGCACCTTTAAGAACGCGCGTTTGAATGAGATCACCGCCGAGATCAATTCTTGCGGAAAGTCCATGAACGCGAACACCGTTCAAATCGCCAAACTGCTTGGCGAAGTCCTTGACAAGCAGCTTTACACCGACGACGGTTTCAAGTCCGTCGGCGAATACGCCGAGCAGACTTTCGGAATCGGCAAAGCGTCCGCTTATCAGCTCGCCAACGTTGGTAAACGTTTCTATCTCGCCGAATCCGCCACCGCCGCGCTCGCCGCCGAGATGTATAGTCCGGCAAAGCTCGCAGAGCTTGTCAAACTCGACGATGCACAGATTCAGACCGCCATAGATAACGGCACAATCTCCGCCGATTCTACACAGCTTCAGCTCCGCGAGACGGCCAAGGCCGTCAAAGAGAGTAAGCCCAACGTAATTAAGAACTATTCCGGTTTTTGCATTATCGTCGGTAAGACTGTCGAAACTGTCAAGATTGACAAGGCAGACCTTGAAACCATTTCAAAGCAGTATGGTGAATCCGGCGTTATCGTTAAGACCATGCGCCCCGCCGAAAAGGGCGTCCCAATGGTTGTAAGCTATTACAACCCTGCTACCGCTGTATTTGGTATTTCCCAGCTTGTGGAGCTGGGCAAGCCGAAAGCCGCCACGAAAGCCACGGCGAAAGCCGCAAAAGCTCTTGCGGGTATGTCGAACGACGAAATCAGGGCATACCTTGCGGCGAGAGAGGCCGAATAATCCGCAGACCCTACAAGAGGGGCGAAAAAGCCCCTCTTGCTTTAGCTCATCGCACTTTAGTCAACTACATTGTAACACTGCAAAGCACTACCGCATTAAGACACTAATGCGCTATCACGCTAAACCGTTACACTTTAGCGGGCTAAAGTTTTAGCCCCTATAATAGGGCCGCATTTTCAAATCCCAAATATTAGTTCAGTTTCACTAAAATGGAGAGGAGGTAATTCCTAAATGCTTTTTACAGTCCTTTATAGAAATACGACCACATCGAAAAAAAATCGACTTTTGATGATGGCAGAAAATTTTGACGAGTGTCTAAAAAAATCGCTTTCCATCTTCGGCGAAGACCTCCTCGAAATTCATTACTCCGCGGAAAAAAATTCGCGCGTCTATCGTAATTACCCGGATTCAGTCACTGAACCGGAAAAAATTTGAAAGGAAGAAAAATCATGGCTATCAACTTCAAGGAAATCGCTCAGAAAGAACTTACTCTCTCTCCTCTCATGGCAGGAAAAACTCAGATTAAGACCGACGACCTTATCGGTCAGGAAGTCACCATCATGGAGTTCGACTTCGCCACCATCACTGACAAGGGCGTTGAAAAAACGTATCCGGTCATGCTTCTCAAGGAATACCCCGACCGCTATTACAACGGCGGTGCTCTTCTGCTCAAGCTCGCTATCGCATGGGCTTCCGCCTGTGAGGGCGATGTGGAAGCGGCATCGCAGGAACTCAAGAACGAGGGCGGCGTCAGAGTCCGCTTCCGTTCCACTCGCACTAAAGCGGGTAACAACCTGACCTCGGTGGACGTCCTCTGAAAAAAAATTCGGGGCTGGGATAACTCCCAGCCCATTTTAGTAACTAAACTGAGGAGGTAATGAAATGCCGAGATTGACATACGAAACGATTCGTCGAATGACACCAGAAGCATTCGGCAAACTTTCCAAAGAGCAGACAAAAGACCTGCTGGTGCAGTTTAGAAAGAAATATCAAGTCCGAGCCGAACAACTTGACCGTTGGGCAGACCGGGTATATTCATACGCAAAAGATAAAATGGACATTTTCTATAAAAATGCTCCAAATACCAATATAGACAAAATGTCCCGAAATCAGATGCAAAATGAGCTTTTTCAAATTCAATCATTCTTTCAATCTCAAACCTCTTCCGTCAAAGGCGCGAAGGCGGTCGCAAAAGCGCAAGACGTGAGAATATTCGGGGCCACTCCATCAGGCAGACCAAAGGCAACAATGGACGTAGAGACGCGTAAAAAGTTCTGGAAGCTCTACGATGAGTATACAAATCAGAACCCCACCTCAGAAACAGCATTCCATTCGGGGAAAATACAACAGTATCTCGGAAATATAGCGAGTGATGAAAGCCTTCTTGATTCCATGGTAATGAAAGTAGACGAGGATACATACACTTTCGACACCGAGAAATTGGATTTGATAACGGAGGGCTTGAAGTCATATGAAAAAACCGGAGAGTTCAAAGCCAACGTTTTCGCCGGAAGAGGGAATACTAACGATTTATGACTTCATCCGGAAAATAGCTTCAGTTGAGTTGCCTAAACTTAACACCAATAAGAACATCGAATACTACAATGTTCCAGCAGCATTCGACATAGAGGTGTCGTCCTTTTATCAGAATGGCGAGAAGCGTTCCTGTATGTATATATGGCAATTCGGAATCTTGAATTGGGTCACGGCAGGGAGAACGTGGGAAGAGTTCCTTTTCCTTATAGACGCTATGAAAGTAATACTTGAGTTGAGTGACTCAACTCGACTCATAGTCTACGTTCATAATCTCGCCTACGAATTTCAATTTATGCGAAAGCGATTCGAGTGGGACAAACTGTTTTTCCTCGATGAAAGAAAGCCAGCATATGCCTTAACCGGCGGCATTGAGTTTAGATGCTCTTTGAAGTTATCCGGTAAGTCGCTCGAAAAGGTTGGATATGACCTGCAAAAGTATAAGGTTCACAAGAAAGTTGGTGATTTGGATTATCAATTAGTGCGCACGTCTCAAACTCCCATTTCAGTCACCGAACTCGGTTACTGCGAGGGAGATATTCGGGTACTTTTAGCTTACATACAAGAGAAGATAGAGACTGACGGCAATATAACCAAAATACCCTTAACAAATACAGGATACGTTCGGGAGTATTGCCGAAAGAATTGTTTTATTAAATACACAAAATATAGTCGCTTGATGCAGGCTCTAACTCTGACTCCCGACGAGTATAGTCAACTAAAACGAGGATTTTCAGGAGGGTTTACTCATGCGTCTGCAAAATACGTCGGGAAGGTACTTCATAATGTGGGCTCTTTTGACTTCACTTCTTCGTATCCTGCGGTAATGATTATGGAGAAGTTTCCGATGTCCAAAGCAAAGCTTGTCGAGAAGGTGGCTGACAAAGCAGAGCTGATGTATTATCTACAAAACTATTGTTGCATGATAGACATCACATACCACGGTTTAGTGCCTAAACTCAATTATGACCATCCCATAAGTCAGTCCCGTTTATCAAGAAGTCAGGGTTGTGTTCTGGACAACGGGCGTGTCGTGTCAGCTAACCTCACAACTCTAACCTGTACGGAGCAAGACTTCTTTGTATATGATGAATTTTATGACTACGAGGAAATCGAAATCCACACGCTGAGAATATATGAGAAAGCATACCTGCCCACAAAATTCGTAAAAGCCATCCTGAAGCTCTACAAAGATAAAACCCAACTAAAAGGCGTGGAGGGTGAAGAAATAAACTATATGCTATCAAAAGGTATGTTGAACTCAGCCTATGGCATGGCGGTAACTGACATAGTTCGTGATGAGGTCATATACGATAACGACACCGGGTTCGGCACCAAAAAACCGGACGTCAACGAAGCTATTAAGAAGTACAACGAGGGTAAGAAGCGGTTCCTATTCTACCCGTGGGGTGTATGGGTAACTGCGTATGCCCGTGCCAACCTCTTTTCCGGCATCATAGCTTGCGGCGATGATTATGTCTATGCCGATACTGACAGTATAAAAGTGCTGAATGTCGAGCGTCATATGGATTACATCAACCGTTATAATGCAGAGGTCGAGGAAAAGCTGGAACGAGCCTCGGAATTTCACGGTATTGACCCGATGGAGTTTAGTCCACTAAACCGAAAGGGCGAACCCAAACCAATCGGCGTGTGGGACTACGAGGGGCAGTACGACGAGTTCAAAACTCTCGGTGCTAAGCGGTACATGACAAAGCGCGACGGGAAGTACAGCCTGACCGTCGCAGGTGTCAACAAAAAGAAAGCCTGCGATTATCTGGTGAAAACCTACGCAAATCCGATGGATGGTCTGACTGACAAGCTCGTCGTGCCGGAAGAATATTCTGGCCGCTTGACTTCGACCTATATTGACGAGCCGACCAGCGGAATCATAACCGACTACCTCGGCAATACAGCGGAGTTTAGTGAACTAAGCTCAATCCACATGGAGCCGTCAAAGTACGAGTTGACAATGAGTGATGACTTTAAGCGGTTTCTTGATTATCTCAAAGGTTACAAGGAGGATTCGTGGTGAAAAAGAAAGACCGATACTACATAATATTTTTGGACAGCCGGGATGGTGAGCAGGAAGTAATTGCTCAGCCTAATTTCAGGGAAGCTATGAAGAATTATGAGTTCTTCAAATCCATGGGATATTGCCCAATAGTTGCAAAGGAGGTCATTTCTTGCGATGGAAATGCTCAATAAATTCTATCTGATGGCGAAATCCAATTCCGGAATCGGGCGTTTGCTTGAATGCGACACGTATCACGAAGTTCTGGAAGCATATATGGTAGCAAAGGAGGTGTTCAGTAATGTCCGCATCGTGATGGACATTACACCGCTCGATGAAGAAGTTTAAGGTTCGTCTGGCAAAAAGATGCTTGAATATCATGTTCGGCGTGGAATCTGTTCCTCTGAAGCCCGTTAGATACAGAGTGTGGGTTAGAACCAGAGCAGGGCTGAATTGGGTTAGTTTTAATAACCTCGCTACTGCAAAGCGCTGGGCAGAAACCCATGTTGTTTCTAAAAACGATTACTACATCGAAGAAACGAAGGTCATCATAGGTCATGAAGAAGTTTGAGTTTTACGAGATACGCAAACTCTTCAAGGACTACCCAGACGCCTATTACTACGTAGTATTCGGAGAACGGAGTAACGGCAAAACGTACTCCGCCCTATCCTACGCGCTCGAAAACTACGTTAAAACAGGCGAGCAGTTTGCGTACATCCGCCGATTCGGAGAGGACATCCGCAAGAAAACCCTTAGCACCCTATTCTCTGGTCACATCGAGAACGGTTTAGTCACTAAAATGACAGATGCCAAATTCAATTCAGTTGACTATACTACCAGCAAATTCTACTTGGAAAGGAGAACCGAAGATGGCGAAAGGGAAACATCAGAAGAGCCGTTCGGCTTCGCTTTCGACCTTAACTCCATGGAACACTGGAAAAGTACGTCGTTCCCGAAGATTACGACGATTATCTTCGATGAATTCATGTCGCGTTCGGGGTATCTCCCCAACGAGTGGATTCTCTTCGCGAACACTCTATCAACCATCATCCGACACCGGGACAATGTACGTATTATCATGCTTGGCAATACTGTTAATAAGTTTTGCCCGTACTTTCAAGAGATGGGCCTGTCGCATATTAAAAACCAACAGCCCGGAACCGTGGATGTTTATACCTACGGTGATAGCGGCCTTAAAGTGGTGTGCGAGTATGCCAGCCCATCGTCTAAGAGAGGCGGTAAAGCGTCCGATGTATATTTCGCGTTCGACAACCCGGAGCTGAAAATGATAACCGGTGGTGCATGGGAGATTGCAATTTACCCGCACCTTGAAGAGAGGTACTTGCCTAAAGAGGTGGTTGCTAATTTCTTTATAGATTTTAACGACGAGCTTCTGCACGGGGAGGTTATCTGCAAAAATACAGGTACATTCATTTTCATTCATGCAAAAACTACACCGATAAAAGATGAAGCCAAGGATATTGTGTACACGACACGTCCGTCTGAAAGATGGAATTATCGGATGTGCTTGACAAAGCAGTCCGATAAGCTGTCTATGTTCATCATTAAGGCAATACGCGAGAGTAGAATATTCTACTCCACAAACGAAGTAGGGGAGGTATTCCGAAACTATGTTATGTGGTCTGATTCGTTTTCTATCAAGAATTAAATGGTGGCTGGTTAAGCCATTCAAATGCAACGGTATTTGCTGGACGTGTCCGTACTATGACATCTGCGTAAACGACAAATAAAAGAAGCCCACTCGGTTTAGTAACTAAACTGAGTGGGCTTCTTTTATTTGTATGTGACGATGAACGGAGTGTAGCCTTTAGCTTCAAGCTCATCCTTGAGATTCTCAGCATTCTTGCGAACCTTAAATGCTCCTACCTGCACACGATAGAACACATCTGAATCAGGAATGTCGCTCGCATCGGGCATCTTGCCGAGTCGCTCGTTGACAGTCTTGGCGATGAGTTCCTCACTATTGTATAAGTAGTCGCCCGGGCATGCCTTATTAGCAAAGTCTCGATGGCACGTCATATTGCAACCGTTTCGGTGATTGACTCTATCATCCTTGTCATATGACCAGACGAGCTTCTCAATTCCGTTCCGCTTGCAGATGTCTGTAACAAGATCGAGCAGGGCGTCGAATGCTTTATTATTTACCTTGTACGGATGGAACGCATCGGATGCAACTTCAATAGTAACAGCTCTATCATCATTCTGCCAATTGGAGCTGCACCAACTTCTGTCATCCTCCGATACATACAGACCGATTCGACCGTCCGTATCGACCCCGTAATTGCTGGATGCCTGATAGCTTCTATCTCCGAAGAGACGTCCGAGAGTCTCGGCTGACACCTGCCCTGCCGTGCAATGGATTGTGATGGTGTCGATTTTGTGGGTGCGGGGGGAACAGTTGGGAGACATATGGGTAACTTCTACCAGAGTTGAGTTGACTAAACTCATACGATAACACCTTCCTTAAGCATTTGTTCGATTTTCGCTTTCTCTTCGTTGGTCGCATGGGACGATTCGACGTGAACTTCCAGCACTCGCAGGAATCCCTTGCACGCTCCAATACGAACCGCTTTATGAGCCGGAAATCCATAAATCTCATTATAGTTGACTATACCCTTCTGGATCGGGCGTTTAATAATGAGGTACGGTTTCTTGATGCCCATAGCGCCGCAGGAATCGCCGAACATGCCGGAGTGCTGAACGCTGGACTTGGCAGATACGGACTGCGCCGCCGCCTGAGCGCGACCGCCCATAATCTGACCGATGCCGCCAACAATTCCGCTGGGTGTAAAGTTCAACATACTTGCGATACCGCCGATAGTGGAGGAAATGGATGTTGCACCCGCGAACATAAGCGCCGCCTTAATGGATGCCTGAGAGCCACCAGCAAGCGGCATTTCAACGGAGCAGCTTCCGGAGAACTGATACATGGTGTTCGTGTAGTTCTCCTTAGCTACGTTAATCTGCGCGATGCATGAGCCGTTGTATGCGTCGATGTGGTACGTAATGTTAACGCCATGGCCGATGATGTCATCAGAGTTTAGTTCCACTATACCGATGAACGGCAGATAAGCATGAACCTTTGTATACGGGGCATAATCAAGGTAGTTTCCGTAATATTCAGGAACCGCAATGGAGCCGCAGTTGATAGTGGTATATCGTACGCGAACAAGGTCAGCGCTAATATCAGATGCAAGGAAGCCGCTTCGAATAACATCGCGACCCTCTGTTGTGGGGTTGGCATAAAGCTCAAATGCTCCGATTACTCCATCGAACGGATTGTTCCACAAACGCTCATAATCACCCTCCTGAACGTGCACCCACATCCATTTACCAAAGTTAATAAGTTCTTCGGCAGTCGGGTTATATACGTGAATCAGACCGCTACCCTGAGACACCGCGCTTGGCCATGGAATACCCGGAGGAGGAAACACATAGGGAGGCGAATCTCCCTCGCTGGGCGGGGTTTCAGTTTCTACATGCTCGGCCACTTCAGTAGCTTCTCTTTCCAACGCCGGATTTCTGGCAGGGTTAGCTCTAACACCGTAATCCGGGGCTTCGATTCCGGGCAAAGGAGCCGTTCTTCCGGGGCGTTTGGGGACTGTCCATTCTGGAGGATAATCCCACGTTGGAACAGTGCCCGGAACATACCCGCCCAAACTTTCATCCGGGGATGTTGTTTGAGAAGAATCATAGTCATTCTTAGAGTCGTAGTTAGGCTCGTCTCCACTTGGGGAGGTTTGTGACTGAGCCGGTACAGTGACTAAACTCCACGGGTGCTTTTTATATCCGCTGTCTGTTTTATCCCCAATAACGTTGATAGTGTACTTGGACTGCAAATCATCGGGGGCTGCAGAGGTCACACGAGAGATTCCTATGCCGAGAGCGTTCTGGATTACATTGGTGGTTCCATACATAATCTCCCAAGCAACTTTTCCGATAATATCATCCGTGAACTCGGATTCATTTATATTGGAAATGTTAATTTTGGGAGAGAATGCTGAGGATACTATGCGGGACAGAGGGACTCCTGCCCATGTAAAGTCGTTATTGACTACTCCACTAAGCTGCCCGAGTACGTAATAAACCGTTTTGCCATCCATAGTGTAGGTGTGATAATGGCTGGTTACCGGATTATTTGTATAGTTGACATGGGGTATAACACTATCAACATACATTGCGAAGGGGTACAGCGAGTCTTTACCGGAGAAATAGCACCCCTTTCTTGCAACGAATCTACCATGAGCATCCGCCGAATTGATTCGTTTGCTCACACCTACGCCGGTAGAATAGTCAGTACATGTCATTCTTGTGGTCGTGATAGTACCCACACCATTTGGGAATATAACTTGAAGTTCTTCGGAAATCGGGTCAGTTGTATTCTCATATGGAGTCCAATTAAACGTATTAGAAATAACGTTTCCAACTGCCGTTATGACGTCTTGCAAGAAATACATTCCTCCCTTGACGTCCATAAGAACCGGAACGACGTCTTGGCCTCCTTGGATTTCAACGAAAGGAGAAAGACCGTAGGTGGTTTTCAAAGTTGCTGCGAGCAAATCTTCTTTAACATCATCGGGAATCTTGTTGGCATCGGTTATTGCGTAACCGAAAAGAGGAAGGATTGCGGCGAGAGCTACCCACGGCGAGACAGATCCGATGGCCAGTCCAGTGACTGAACCGGCCGCTCCTTCAGCAAGAGCAACATTGGCACTCATGCTAACAGCGCCGACAGATAACGCTCCCGCTGTACTTATAAGGCCAATCTTCGCGTAATCATCATATGCAATCTGAGCCGTATTAGAGGACTTATTAGAAGCTCCTGCCGACTGTCCTCTATTCCACTTCTGCACCCACATTGATGCATTATCATGGAGTTTTACAAGTGACGCGCTAATAGCATCTATGGCCAAATCAATGGTTTGGTCTTGCACGAACTCATTAAATTCTTTAAGAATTGTTTTAATATTATTGCCGTCAGGAAGTTCGACTGTTGTAATGCTCATAATATCACCCCGCAGTTATGAGAATATATTCGGGAGTTTCAAGGAATCCATCAGGGAAATTCTCGATTCTGACGAACATAAGATTGTCAGTAACGAGAGAAGAATCGTCGATATATTCGTCGCCGTTGACAATTTGCGTCTGCTTGTCAACAATGACAGGCAAATCCCAAATGTCGCCACGGAACGACATGAGAACATCGACAGACATGGTAATATCATAAATGTCATTACGATATGCGGTAATGTCGTCGAACGTATAATACCGCTGAAATTCGGGGATGTAGCAATAATTATACCGAAGTATGCTCGCGCTCTCGAATCGGATGACGGGATTCATGATACTCGTCGCGTCTCGAACTTCTCCCTCGATAGTAATACCTTCAAGAAGGTCTTTGTTTATCTGTCTGGCATCAGACTGATTATAGAAGAACTGAACTTCCATATTATCCTCCTATTAAGAAAGGGGCAGTTTCCTGCCCCTTAGTTTAGTGACTGAACTCAGGCAATGTAGAAAGCCACAAAGTTTTCGTTCAGATCGTTGAAGTAACGAGCGTCCTTCTTGTAGAAGTAGTTCGTGAACTCCGCTTTCGCGTTGTACTGCGTGGTAACGCGGCTGTTGTAGCCGTTCACGCCGAGAGCGTCGCGGTCAAACATGACACACAGAATGCCAGACGCCGTGACCGTGTGGTTCGCAGGGGTCGTGCACATGATTTTGCTCGTCTCGGAGAAGTCGTAGGTCGTGCCGGTACCCTGCCAGAACGGAACGCGCTCCGCGTTGGCGAGCTTGGTATACTCGTCATGGAATGTATCGGACTGAAGAAACACGTCAGCGGCAGACGCGAACTCGGACAGCATAACCACATGAAGCAGGTCTTTCGGCGTGAAACGCTGCTTGCCGCCCACATTGAAGAGGGTGGACATACGGGTCAGACGATCGGTATACAAACCCATCATGTATGCCGCGAAACGAATGAAATCGGGGTCAAGGCGAGCCTGCGCCGCAGTGAGCGACTTATCGTACTGCGTGTTGAACAGCGCGAGAAGATTGACAGCGCGAGCGTTGCCGGCTGCGGTCGTGGGATTACCATTAAAAGCGTTATACAGAGTCTCAGCCGTCATGGTGTTGATGGTGCGCATGACGAGAGCATCGGTACGGACGGTCATGGCCTTTTCGACCTCGTTGAAGAGCATCGAAATGAAAGCGTTGAGCTGGGACGCGCTCTGAAAGCTCTGCTTAACCTGACGCTCGGTGATGGACTGGTCGATCTCGAACGTGGTCATTTTGTTGTAGAACTTCGCTTCCGCCTTGGGCTGGTGGAAGATGTGCGGATCGTAGCTCTCACCGTCGTTCAGCTCCCAAGATTCGTTCTCGGACGAGATGGGCATCTCGGAGGAGATTTTCTCGAGCACGGAGCCGAACTCCCAATCGTCCATAAGGACGGACGGAGCGGAGCCACGATAGGGGCGATTGACAAAGACGATTCTGCCAATCTGGTTGACTAAACTCTTGACATAGGCGTCAAAAGCGCTGGCATTGAAGATGGCCGTACCAATGTCAACGACGTTGGACAGGTCTTCGTTCACAACGGCAGAATCGCCGAGGATTTCATTGGTGGTGGTGTTGACAATGTCGTAAATCTGTTTGATTTCCATAATTATTTTCCTTTCTTAAATTTCAACAAGATACCAAGTGACTCCGGGGTCTGCCGGATCTAATGCTGGATTGTCGAAAATCTCGTACTTCATCAGGGGAACCGTGATGGCTGCGGGCATATTGCTTGTCTCTCCCATCCACAGCTCAAGAACTTCTTCATTCGTATTGCCGTCAACAATAGCAGCCCGTTCTGCCGTTGCTGGGTAGGCAAGCTGCTGATAGAAAAGAATCCCATCAAATTCGCGAACATCGTTGTTAATCAGGTGAAGATTGCTATGGTTTCCAGATAGTACACGACGCTGCTTTTCTTTGCTTACAATTTTACCGTTTCTGTCGACTTGGTCGGGGGCGACCCCTACACGACCAGCGGGAAGCGCCATAATTACACCTCCTTACGAACCGAGCGCGACAGTGACAGAGTCCGCGCTCGTAATGGTGATGGTGAGCTTCTGAGCGCCGCAAAGAGCAGTACCGACAAAGTTGCCGTTGGAGCTGACTGCGAAAAGACAATCGAAATCGTCGTATTCAACACCTGCTTTCACAAGCCCGCTCACGACGGTGCGCTTGTTGGTGCTCTCGATGGACTCATAAATACCCTTGATGGTAACTGCTGTGGCGGCGATCGGGGTATTCTTGAAGTCGATGATTTTGTATCCGCCTTTCTTCATAATGAACCTCCTATTTTAGTTACTAAACTCTGCAAGGGTCATACACAAACAGAGTAAGTTCTTTGTCGATGTCGCGGAACACGGACTCAAAGTAATTCCATACCCAAAGTTCGCGTTCTTCACGAATGAGCTGCTGGTTGGTGGTAATGCCGATGTTGCCAACGCGATGGGTCGTGATGGTCTCTTTCTCGTTCCCGGTCGCGTTCTTATCACGAGACTCTTGGTCTTTCTGTACGGTTTTTACCGTATCCGTACCGGTGTGCTTCTCGGTCGTCGAGCCGCCCTCATCAACCTCGGACTTGTCAGACGGCTTAAACTCAGTTGAGTTGTAGCCTTGCACGGAGTCGATGGCTGTGGTTGTTTTTCCATGCTGGGTGGTGTCCGATGTGTCGCGAGTGTTATCCCGGTTGACGGTCGAATCCAAAGTGTTATCATTGGTTTCTTTCTCTGTTGTGTCGAGGTTGCGAGTAACATCCTCGGTCATATCGTAGTTGGTGATAGGAGAATACTCCGCAACCATGGTCGCCCAGAGCTTTGTCCAATTGATTTTGTACTTGGCTTCGATGACGCTAACAAGGGTCTGACGGGACTGATCAGAGAGAGTTGAGTCACTCAACAGGTACTGAACGAGGGGAGAACAGAACTTCGCGCCGGAGTGGTTGCCGAAGTAAGAGATGTTGAGGATATTCGCGGTGGGGCTGGTTCCCCACGGAGGATCAGTCATAAGGTCGAAGATGCCTTTTCCCGTTGCCCAATTGGGAAATGCTTCACGCAGGATTGGATTCGTCGGAACCATCGGGTTCACCTCCTCCATCTTCGATTTGAGATTCCTTGACAGCCTGCTCGGTTTCGATCTCCTTCTGCTTATTCTCCCATGCAGAGTTCTTCTTGACCTTGATGGAAGTGCCATAAGTTGAATTGACTAAATCGAGTGCTTCTTCACGGCAACGGAGCATATCATCGATAAGAGGAAGCAGAACGTCCGTGGAGGACTGCAATTCCTCTTCGGAGAGATACTCGCGTTTCATGTTGAAATTAGCGTTCAAGCCAATCTCGTTAAACCACGATGCCTTAAGGTACTGCTGAAGCTCGATAAGCTGGATGATGACATTGGCTGACTGCACAGAGAGGTTCTGTGCCTTGATTCCCTCAAGAAACTGATTCTCGGCGACAACGGCAATTTTGCCCGCTTCAAGGTCTTTGATGTACTGCTGCGCCGATGCTACGTCGGAGTCAGTGCCAGCGGAGATAAACGCCTGCTGACGGGAGTTGATTTGGGCTGACCGAATAGAGACATCGTTCTCGGCAAGCTGGGTGGCGTAACGGGCTGACATGTAACGAAGACCGTTCATAAGTGTGTCGTTCTTGACGAGAACGCACTGACCTTGCGAGTCCTGCTTGCCGTAGGGTTCAAGGTGGTTGAGGATGCGCAGGGAAGCGGAGTAGCCGAGGGCTGGATTTGCAATGACATATAGGGTGGCTCGATAGTAGGGGTCAGGAGCCCCACCAAGTCCGCCGGTGATAGCGTAGAGATTACCGTCTTTCTCGGTGATGCATACGTGACCGTTGAGCTGAAGGAAGAGTTCCAGCATCTCGGCTGGGATAGTATCCGGAAGACCATCGTACTCGAACATCTGATTTGTTCTGTCGAACATGGTCAGAATGTAGTTGTGTTGGGAGGTCTCCTTGTCGAGGATGTCGCACTGACAAGTACAGCCAAGTTGAGTGACTATACTGTCGAAGAGGGTTTTCTTAGACATGATTCTTCTCGTCTTCTTTCATGTGCTCGAGGATGCGGAGAAGCACTTCGGTGTTGTCGGTGACGACGCTGGAAAGCTCTTTCTGGATTTTCACCATGTACCAGAAGAGAGCGATGGCGGTAGCGATGGGGAAGCCGAGAGTGGAAATTACCTGAATGATAGCGTTGGCGTCCATGGGCGTGATACTCCTTTCATAATGTGATAGTATAGTCACTAAACTCAGTTTAGTTGACTAAACCGCTATTCTATCGTAGGATATGCTATATCCCTATAATGAGTATATCACGGATTGCAATAGGTGTCAAGCAATTTATTGCAAAATTTTACACAAAATTAGAGCAACTAACAATGACTATTTGTGCAAATTTTTGTTCAGTTTAGTCAAGGAGGCCGGGGGGTGGCT
>ERZ1026852.1242-NODE-1242-length-14010-cov-7.181010_pt1 | contig 14010 bp, 13 predicted proteins | sample MGYA00380156_ERZ1026852 | MGnify/ENA primary metagenome ERZ1026852 (study PRJEB33269, sample SAMEA4719792) | human gut metagenome | biome: human-associated habitat; feature: organic feature; material: feces | place: Cameroon | collected 2013-10 ...
GGTCGAGGTGGAGAACGATCTCAGGATGCTTGCAGCCAAGCTCCTTAGCGTACTCAACAGCACCCTCTGCCATATAGCGGAGAAGAGTCTCGTTGGCATAGTTACGTGCACCCTTAGAAACCTGAAGGATAACCGGTGACTTCAATTCTGAAGAAGCCTTGATGATAGCCTGAAGCTGCTCGAGGTTGTTGAAGTTGAATGCAGGGATTGCATAACCACCCTTGATGGCTCTTGCGAACATATCACGTGTGTTCACCAAGCCCAATTCTTTGTAGTTTACCATAATTTTTATTTGTTTTTTATAAAACGTGTAATCTCTTAATATAATAATTGTATAGCAACATCTGTGCCATTTCAATCTTGTCACAGTGTTGGCATACACAACTTTCCATTTGCAAAGGTAGCATTTTAATTTGTCACGACAAAGCATCCAAACATTTTTTTATGTTTCCTTTACCCTACTAATTTATTACAATTGAGTTTTGCTATATTTACTTAGCAAATATTGGGCATAAAATATAAAAGGATTTGTTTTTTGTCGTGTATGTTTTGTAAAATGTGTATCTTTGTTGGATTAAAACATCAACTAATATGGAAATAGTATGCGCTACAGACAGCTGCTATGTTATGCAGACAGGCATCATGCTCACCTCGCTGTTCGAGAACAACCGCGGCGAGCACATTCGTGTGCATTTGTTGCATGATGGCATAACCAATGAAAAAGTCTCACAGATAAAACGTATAGCCGATGTTTATGGACAGCAGGTTGTGTTCTATAAGATGGACGAGTCTCGTTTCAGCTCCTTCCCTATAGGTCGTGAGGGGCAGAACACTCATGTGGGAGCAACGTATGCAACATACTATAGACTCTTTCTCACCGAAGTATTGCCACCCGATGTCAATCGTGTGATTTATCTTGACGGCGACATTGTTGTAATGGATAGTTTAAGCGAACTTTGGAATCTTGATATGCATGGTAAGGCTATTGCCGCTGTGCCCGACAGCTACAACAACCGTCCCGATCCATACAATCGCTTGCATTATCCACAAAGTATGGGTTACTTCAATGCTGGTGTTTTGGTCCTCAACATTGAATATTGGCGTGAGAATAATGTGGTGAGAGATTTCTGTGAATGTGCATCTGCAAAATCCGACAACCTTGCATGTCATGACCAGGATATCCTGAATTATGTGTTTCGAGAGTCCAAGCTGACACTTCCTTTGAAATACAATATGCTTAATGAATATTGGTTTGACACGAGTAATTCTGTTGTGTCGTGGGAATTTGACAATCAGATGCGTGATGGCCAGCAACATCCAGTGGTAGTGCACTTCACTGGCATTCCCAAGCCTTGGTTTTCCAACTGTCATCATCCTATGAAGTCAGAGTATGAACATTATCGCGCGATGACCATGTGGAAAGAATGCAAAGAGCCAAGATGGGGTGGTGTGGCTTATATCGTGGAGCAATTAGGCAAGAGACTTTTAGTTATGTCGGGACTGCGTGGTGCCGAGATCATTGATATTAACAAGTATGTGAAAGACCGCAGACTTTAGGATATATTAAATGAACACTATGAATCGCATGAAAATGACTTATGTGAAAATAGCCAAACGTCTAAGGCTTGCTGAATGGTTTTACCGGGTGGAGTCGCTTGTCTGTTCTATTTGCACATCCTCAGCAAAGCAGTTTCCCGGGGATGTGTCTTCGGCATTGCGTTTGCTCCACTCCTATTCACCAGACCCTGGCAGTTCGTGCATATGTCAGCATGACTTTGCTGCTGCCGACTCCGATGTGGAGGTGATAGTGCCATGCTACAACGTGGAGCTTTATGTATGTCAGTGTCTTGATTCCATCCTGTCACAAAAGACAGAATATCGCTTCTTTGTGACAATTGTCAACGATGGCTCTACCGACTCCACACGCAGCTTGATAGCAAAATACGAGCATTTGCCCAACGTGAGAGTAATAGACCAGTCAAATAAAGGATTTTCTGGAGCGCGCAATGCTGGCATACGTCAGGCACATGGGCGTTATCTTATGTTTGTAGATTCTGATGATGTGCTTATGCCTGGAGCTATTGATTGTCTGATGCGTATGGCTGAGAAAACAGGAGCCGACATGGTGGATGGTGGTTTCCGTCGTTTTGCCGACAGGGATGGCGATTTCTCTGCAATACCAGGATTGGCGTCTCTGTACGACATGATTCAGCATGACAATCTACTTCCGGAAAGCGACGACACTCGACATACTAATGGCTTTGTATGTGGCAAGCTGATAAGCCGTAGTCTGTTCAGTAATGTGGAGTTTCCGCTTGGCTATTGGTTTGAGGACACCATTTATTGCATGATACTCGAACCCATGTGCAAGCGTATAGCAAGTGTTGCCCCACTTGTTTTCGGCTATAGGATGCGTCGCAATAGCATAAGCCACAGCTTTGCAGGCAAGCCAAAGGCCATTGACAATCTCTATATAACCCTTGGCTTGCTCCGCGACCGCGAGAACTTAGGCATTGCTTTCGACCAAAGACAATACGACATGATGCTTCATCAGATGTTCATGAACACATGGTGTGTGATGGGGTTGCCAGAGGAAGTGGCACGTGCCGTGTTTGTTGTGCAGCGTGATCTGATAGCCGTAAGGCTTGGCAAATGGCATACATCTGACATAAGGCTACGTAATATAGAGCGTCTCATTCGTGAGAATAATTTCCAAGGGTATATGCTATGGTGCAAGTGGCATGAATGTTAGTATGGCAAGAGACTGATTAAATAGAATAAGTAGAAAAAAGAGTGTATGAAGATATTGTTTGTTGGCGAGTGTAGTTATCTGCACAACACACTGAAGCGTGGTCTGGAGGAGCTTGGACATAAAGTGTTGATAGTGTCCGATGGTAATGGCTGGCACAATTCTCCTCGCGACATAGACTTGCGTCGTCCTGAGCGTTGGGGTAAGTTAGGCGGATTGTGGGTATTATGGAGCTTGCTCAAGTCTTTGCCGCAATTATGCGGCAACGACATAGTTCAACTTAGTGGCTATACGTTCATTCCTCTAAAGGCCCGATGGAACCGTTGGCTTTTTCTACTTCTGCGTCTACTAAACCGACGTGTGGTAAAGGGGTGCTTCTCGGATGATCCGCAACTCTTTCTTATGCAGTCGCATGGTGTGCCCACCTATTCTGACACTTATTGGAATGGCCGTGAACAGAACGTGGAAGCCAACCGTCAGCGTATAGCCGAGCACATGCGTAGCCAATATAAGTCTTGTTGGCACACTGTTTCGTATGGGGCTGATGCTCTTGTGGCATGTCTTTATGAGTATTATTTGTGTTATGACACTAAAGATTTTCACAACCGCCTGCATTATATACCGCTTCCCATGGAGATACCAGTTGAAAGTATAGAGACCGAAAATAAAACAAGCACAAAGGCTATAAAGGTTCTTGTGGGTCTACAGCCCCACCGCGAGTATCTTAAGGGAGCAATGCGCATAGCGTCTTTTGTTGAGGCTGTGGCTCGTCGTCATCCTGGCAGAATAGAAATAAACTATGTTGAGGGTGTTCCTTATGATGAATACCTGCGTATGCTTAATGCTGCCGACGTGCTTGTCGATCAGTTCTACAGTTACACACCATCAATGAATTCTTTGGCGGCAATGGCTTGCGGCACGGTAGTTATAGGTGGAGGTGAGGAGGATTATTATGATTTCATAGGTGAGCAACAGTTGCGTCCTATAATCAATGTCAGTCCAGAACTATCGGATTCGGAAAATGAGAAGATCATAGAACGTGCATTCTTCATAGAGAATACTCTCGCACGAATGTCGCGCGAGAGTATAGAGTTTGTTCGTAAGTATCATGACTACCGTCATGTGGCTGAGGCTTATGAGCGTCTTTATCGCTCGCTGTAACAGCTGTGTGTGTCTCTTTCATTTATTGCGGAATACAATTCTTCTTAAAAACTCCTTTAGCGTTTTTATTGGATTTTGGTTTTTCAGTCCGAGTGAGTTGTATATGTTGCGTTTCATTCTGCTATACCAAGGCAGCCATGTACCTGCAAAATGATGAATGGAGTAGGTGTCCTTGGTAATATGCATCTTGGCGTCATTGTAGGAGCGTGGGCTGAAGAAACAGTCATCAAGAACAGGCAGTGTGTGCGTGTCGTTGTTGCTTTCTACAGCTTTTGCCTCTGATATGGAATGGCAATCAGTAAAGTGATAACCCTTTTGGCGCAGTGTGTCCTCTACAATGTTAGGAAGCGGGGTGGTAGAGAGTGTTCCGTCAGGCTGTATAAAATCTCGCCCATTGTAATACTCAAGGCAGTCGCCTATCCATTTAGCTCCTTTCTCCGTGCCGAATGTAGCTACTTCAAGTCCGTCGGCTCCTTTCTGCCAGCACAACATGGTGTGTAATTGCAAAAGAGGATTGAATGTCTTCAGAACCTCCACATCCATGTCAAGGTATATGCCTCCATAGTTGTATAGGGCATATAGACGTATATAGTCGGCGGCGAAAGCATATTTATGGTTGTCAAAAGCCTGCATCACCCATTTTGATTTCTCTTTTGGGAATCGGTCGAAGTTCCATAGCATAAACTCATAGTCAGGAAGTTTTTTCCTCCAAGAGTCCATGCACGCTTGTAAGTTAGCCGGCACAGCATCGTTGCTAAGCCAACAGTAGTGTATTATTTTGGGTATCATTCGAGTTGTTAGGTTATTTTTTTAACAAATTTACTATCTATTTTTGGAATGGGCAAACAGAACTATAGAATAATATATAATAATTGTTTAATATGGCAATATAAAGACTGTTTATAGCGTTATTATAAATAGTATAACCTATGAATAAAATATGATAGACAAACTCTCAATACTCATTCCCGTTTATAATGACGATGCCTCGCTTTTGGTGAACTCGCTTGTTCGTGAGGCACAGAAAGTGAAAGGTCTTGAATATGAAGTCGTGGTCTACGACGATGGTAGTACTGATAGTCGTTGCATTGAGGCTAATAAGCGACTCTCTCAGCTTTCAGGCTGCCGTTATGTGGCAGAACCGCATCACACTTGCCGTGCCGCAATGCGCAATGCTATGTTGCGTCAGGGCAAGTATGAGTGGTGTCTGATGGTTGACGTAAGGTTGCAGCCAGTTAGCAATAATTTCATCAGCAACTATGTCCACACCGATGTTTCAGGTTGTGGTGCAGTGTGTGGTGGTGTTGTTGTGAAAGGCGGCGACCGTGAGCAGGAACTCTATCTTGAGAGTTTGCGTTTCAGATACGAGAAGTATGAGGAGCGCAATCATGATATGGAGTCGCGTAGACGCAGTCCCTATCAGTCGTTTCGTACTACAAATATTATGCTTCGTCGCTCTGTGTTGCAGCAAGTGCCCTACGACGAGCGTATAATTGGCTATGGTTACGAGGATGTCATGCTTGGCAAGAGTCTTGAAAAGGCAGGCGTTAAGGTGCTCCACATAGACAATCCTGTGGCCTATACATCATTCGAGAGCAACCTTCGCTATATAGAAAAGCTTGAAGAAGCCCTCAACACCCTTCATGCCATCGCTTCAGAATTGCATGGTTATTCACCCTTGCTCAGTGCGGTCAATCACATCGACAGTTGGAATATGTTATGGAGTGTGCGTTGTATGCATCGTTTGTTTGGGCAGTTGGAGCGATGTCTGCTTTCAGGCAATCGCCCCAAACTCTTTATGCTCAAGCTCTACAAACTTGGGTATTATGCGTCCTTGCGTTAGGATTGCTTAATATCTGCCGGTGACAAAAGGTATGTATTTGTATATCAATGCCACCAAGAACGTTGATAGTAGGCACACTGTTGCATAAACGACTATTATGGTGAGGTAATTGTCTTGATATGTAACTCCAAAACGGTTGAACATACCACATACAACTAAGGGTATACCTCCACACAAAAAATAGTATACAATAGTATGTCTGCCAATCCATTCTAACCATTTGCATTTTGGTAGGCGTTTGAATATGCTGGTTATTGTAAGACTTCCAGCAATGACATTGATTACAAATACAAGGTAGTTGGATATGTCTATGTGCCAGATAACCAAGTTGACACCATTGTTTGCCACATATGTCTTTACTGCTACAAGTAATAATGTGGCAAAGACAAGTATAGGTACGCTATACAGTACGCCGTATTCATATTTATGGTACATATATCCTAAAAGTAGTAAGGGCATGGCAAGCAGTGCGTTGTCAATCTGCCAAAAGTAACTTGGTCTTATATTGGCAAGCATTGCTGCTGCCAATAAAGCCAAAATACATACCATTGTTAATGGTAATGTTTTTTCCCGACATATTCTCAAGGCTGTAATAAAGAAAAATTCAGATACAGCAAGAGCTGCAACAAACCATGAAGCCTGACCAGTTACGATATTTATAAAGATGTCGTAAAAGTTGATGACGTTACCATGTGCCATTGCTTTAGGTATGGCCATTATGGTTGTGAATATGAAGTAAGGCATAACCAATGTCATCAGTATGCTATCCAACTTTTTCCGTATGCAAACCTTCATGTTCTTTTTATATAGGAGATAACCCGATATGAAAAAGAAAAGATACAGTGCGTCTGTTACATACATATTATAGTTGATAATATTACTTCCGGTGTAGTATATTTCCGTATGGTCAAGCATGATAGCAGCCATGCACATACCTCTCATGCTGTCAATCCAGTGTTGACGTTCTTTTGGCATGTTATTACTTCCTTGTTCCATCTTAATTCACTACTGCTATTTTACATACGGTCCCCTTTTCTCCATTCTCTGTAGCTGCTTCAACCATGTATATACCGCTTGCTACACGTTTGCCTTTAAGGTCATGTCCATCCCATTGATATGATCCGCCAGTGCTTCGTCCATGGTTTACGAGTGTGCCATTGCTTGTGACAATCTTCACATCGGAGTTGAAGCTCAGTCCCACAATTGTTATTTTGCCGGTATATTCTGGAGTTACGGGGTTAGGATAGGCGTATACATTGTCTTTGTTCATCTCGTCAGCAGGCTGAGTGGCATCGCTTGCGTATGAACACAGTCCTTTGTCGGTTGCAAAGTATACAGTGTTTGAGTTTGGATCGACGTACACATCATATATTGTGTTAGAGAGTAGTGGTGAGTTGTCTGTGGTGAAATGTTGCAACTGTGTGTTGCAGTCATCACTTATCAAGAACACGCCATTTTCTGTTCCCATCCATTTGCGGTTGGCTCCGTCTACTGCTATACATCTTGTGCGTACGTTGGCAAGTAGATAGTCGGCAAGATTTGTGCCGTCATTGCGTGGCACTTTATGCTGCACGAAGTTGGCATTGCCTGCCAATGCGTCAGCCACAGTAATGTAGAAAGGTCCACTCGAGGATGCAATCCACAAGTTTCCCTTAAGGTCTTCGGTGAGATTGTAAATGAAAATAGGTTTCAACTCATCTCCGTCCTCGTTGGTGAATGTCGGACCATAAGCTATATATTTATCATTGGCATAATCGTAGGCGTAAACTATGTTTTTCTCCCAATAGTTATTAACAAACCACATTACATTATTATATGATCTGCTTATTGACAGTCCAGAAAGATTATACTTGTCATCGTCTTTTATGTCGCTGTGTGGCATCGATGTCCATTTGTCCTCGTTGAGTGAGACTTTCCATATAGGATTTGTGGCCATACTGTTGAGTACCCAAAGGTCGCCGTTGTCCATATATTTCAGTGCCGCTACTATAGTATAGTTATCGCTGTTAACTGTCGGACCCGATTCCAGAACACTGTTCTTTCTATAAAACTGTCTTACTAATTTACCGTCTTGGAATTCGTATAAACCGCTTTTTGAACCAACCATCACATGTCCTTCTTTTTTAGGATCGAAGTCAAGGCACAGATGGTCGGTATAGTTATGTCCAAGAGTCTTCTTTGTAGGTTGTTCAAACTCAGTCCATACATTCCCGTCCCATACATGCACTTCGCCTGGATAGTTGCAGTCTTTCTCTTGTGAAAAGAATCCAGCCACACTATACAGTTTTCCCCCATGCATATAGAGTTTATAGAAACGGTTGGACGCAGGACCCTCAGGCAATACACCCTCTGTCTTATACTCTTTTTTGCCCTCATTGTCAACCGAGTAGTATGTCAGTTTGCCATCGCTGTTCTTTGTCCACCACAGTTTGGTAGTTGCGTCTTGCACGTTCAGTCGGTCGTCCTTCAAGGCAGTGTAGTCGCCAGTGTGTTGCCAAGAGTTTTTGTCGAGCAAGTTGTCTGAGAGTTTTCCGCGAAACATTCCCTTCTCCTTTGATGCTGCATATATGTAGCCCTCCTTGGTGTAGGAGTAGGCAATGTTGAAGTCGAGCTGATAAGTATCGGCAATCACACCACGGCGTATGTCGAGCTTCATCACACCGAAGCCCAACGACAGATAAGCATAGTTGCCGTCGCAGTAGATGTGGTTTATGGTCTTGTCTTTGGTGGTAGACTTAAGGTATAGGTCAGCCACATTCACCACCGAGCCATTTGTATTAAGCAAGTCGATGTTGCTGTTCTCGTAGGTTATGACAAGCCGTTTGGTCGTAGCCGACCATCTGATGTGTGTAATGTTGTTGTCGCTTAGCGTGTTGGTCTTGTCATACGTGCTCGTTTCGCTTGTAGTCGTATTGTAGGCAAATAGACTGCCCGATGCAAGTGCAAAGCACATGTTGCCGGCAGGAGAAATCTCTGTTATATTATTGAAGCTTTGGTACAGTCGCCATGTTCCAATCTGTTCGGCGTGTGCATTCTTCGTGAGCAGGCTTCCGAAGAATATGGAAAGTATATAAATGATTGTTCGTGTCATATCTTGCATGTGAATATATTAAATAATGTGTGATACATATATATAACTATGTTTTGTCTGAATTATTGTGACAGCATGTTTCCTACTGTCAGAAATTTACAGTACCTTTGCCTTTGGCTTCTGCGTGGTGGTCATTAATGCAGTCTGCGCTTGGGGCAAAATAAACAAGAAAATAATCATATTATAAGAAAAAACAATGAGCAAGTTCAACAGAATTCTATTGAAGCTCAGCGGCGAGAGCCTTATGGGCAGCCAGAGCTTCGGCATCGACCCGGTGCGCTTGGGCGAGTATGCGCAGCAGATTAAGGAAGTGCATGAGATGGGAGTGCAGATAGGCATCGTTATTGGCGGTGGCAATATCTTCCGTGGCTTGAGCGGAGCCTCAAAGGGTTTCGACCGTGTTAAGGGCGACCAGATGGGCATGTGTGCCACAGTCATCAATTCGCTTGCACTCAGTTCGGCACTCGGAGCCATTGGCGTTAAGACCAAGGTTCTCACAGCCATCCGCATGGAGCCTATAGGCGAGTTCTACTCTAAGTGGAAGGCTATCGAGGCAATGGAGGCTGGCTACGTGTGCATCTTCTCTGCCGGCACAGGCTCTCCTTACTTCACCACCGACACTGGTTCTTCATTGCGCGGCATAGAGATTGAGGCTGATGTAATGCTCAAGGGCACCCGTGTTGACGGTATCTACACTGCCGACCCAGAGAAGGATCCTACAGCCACAAAGTTCAGCGATATCACCTACGACGAGATTTACACTCGCGGATTGAAGGTGATGGACCTCACAGCCACCACCATGTGCAAGGAGAACAACCTGCCTATCTATGTGTTCAACATGGATGTTGTGGGCAATCTCAAGAAGGTGATGGACGGTGAGCCTATCGGCACACTTGTCCACAACTAATGAATTTCACCTCCTTTAGCGAGTATGTGCGCCTTTGGTCATGGCTGTCGATGAGGTTGAGCAATCCGTCGGTGCCTACATGCTCTATGCGTGCGGTGAAGGTTTCTCCAGTGGCAGTGTCCTGATAAGGATACATTCCCTGGCGACGGTATAGGGCAGCATTGTAGCTCTCCACTATACAGTCGTGGCAACCGTTCACGGTAAGCTGATAGTACATCTGAAACTCACTTAATATGGTGTCGAGAATCTCTTCAAGAGGAGTCTCGACACCTATTATATTATATAGCGACACAGGATTTGGCGCATCGCTATGAAACTCCCTTTGGTTTACGTTAAGCCCGGTGCCATAAATGCAGCGCTTTATCATCTTGCCTTGTAGCGAAGTCTCTATCAATGTACCGCTTATCTTGCGGTCGTGCCAATAAATGTCGTTAGGCCATTTCAGGCTAATCCCCTCACAATAACGGTCGAGAGTGGCTTTAAGTGCGAGTGCTCCAGCCATTGACAGCACAAACTGTCGGTCGGCAGCCACAGATGTAGGACTTGTGAGTATGGAGAAGAGTAAGTTCTTCTCAGCCTCACTTTCCCATTTGTTGCATCCTTGTCCGCGTCCTGCAGTTTGATGGTCGGCAGCTTCCACAGTCATTTCATCTATTGATGGAGTGGCTATTGAGCGCAGATAATCGTTGGTTGAGGCAGTCTCTTTTAATCGTATCAGTTCAATATTCATAGTTCTTCTTTTTATCTATAAGCCATGCACGGGTTGAAAGCGTCTTTTGTGTGTTCCAGTTGAGCGTTGTCGTCGCAGTTGCCAACAATGGTTATAATGTCAAAGCGCAGCATGTCCGTGATGTATTGTTCTTTTACGTAGGCATTGGCAGCAATGCCAATGTTGCGTATCTTACGTATGTCGATGGCATCCTCAGGCTTAGTGATGATGTCCGACGTTCGTGTTTTAACCTCCACAAACACCACTGTTGTTCTGTCAGGAGTGCGTGCTATGATGTCGATGTCGCGATGTCCTATGCGCCAGTCTTGCTGTATTATCTCGTATCCTTTGTCGCGTAGATAGCCAACGGCGTATTCTTCGCCCCATTTGCCAAGTTCGTTGTGAAGTGCCATAGGTTATGATTTTTAATATTGTTTCTGACAAAGGTACGTAAAATTGGTGTAATAGTAGTAACTTTGCAGCTAAATTATCAAAGTAAAAAATCACAGTGCAATATGGACAAGAAAGAAGAACAACTAAAGAAGGATGAGCAGTTCATGCGTCGTGCTCTCGATGAGGCTGAAGCTGCACGCGATGCAGGCGAGATACCGGTAGGAGCAGTAATAGTGGCTGCCGACCGTATAATAGCTCGTGCCCATAACCTTACTGAGACACTTGGCGACGTAACGGCACATGCCGAGATGCAGGCTATAACGATGGCAGCCAACCAGCTTGGTGGCAAATACCTTACTGATTGCACCCTATATGTCACGGTAGAGCCTTGCATCATGTGTGCAGGAGCGATAGGGTGGTCGCAGATACGTCGTGTGGTGTTTGGTGCTGCCGATGAGAAGCGTGGCTTTATGGTGTACGCTCCTAAGGCATTGCATCCTAAATGCACAGTCACGCAAGGAGTGCTCGAGGAGGAATGCCGCACTCTAATGACAGAGTTCTTCCGTAGCCGAAGGAGTTAGAATAGCTATGGTCGAGAGGGTAGGAGGTCGAGCGGTTTCTCGCTCGACCCAAAAGCGGTTCTTTGCAAGCAAAAGCATCTTTGACTGCAGGCAAAAGCATCTTTGCCCGTAGACAAAAGTATCTTTGACTGCAGGCAAAGTTACGAAAAAAATGAGTAATTTTGCATGTTCAAACAGATGAATGTCAGACAAATGTCAGACAAAATAAATACACTTGAAACATATTCTTCATAACTTTGCTCCAACAAAAACCAAATCCAGCAAAGTTTTGAAGAAATTTTTTATCATCGCCCTACTCGTTCTGTTTATTATTCAGATTGCCGTTGGCATCTTCAGCAGCCACGACCATATCACTCCTGCAGAGATTTTCCGTAACCACCTCAACGTAGCCTATCTCTCAGAATACCGCAACCCTATATATGGCTACAAAATCAAGTATCCATGCTTCTTTCAAAAGGACGACTCGGCATCCAACGACAGTAATGGCTACGTTCACCTACGCTACGACGTAAATAAAAGCATCGTACTTGAAAGCTATGTTGCCGTCGCACCAAGCAACAATCTGGACGAGTGTGCCCAAACTCTCGCCAAGCAGCTGCATGCCACCCCAAAATTCCCTTTCTCCCAAACCAAGAGTATTAGCGACAGCTCACGAGCCAACTCGTTCACCATCTCCAGCCTTGCCTACGAAAACGGACATCCCGCCGACGGCTACAGCCGCTACGCCAAATACATAAAAAGCGGCAAGACTCTCTTCGTATATTCCATCATCTATCCTGAGGATTACAAGAAAGCCTTGTCGCGTATGTTCCAAATTATCGACAATTGGACTGTTGTGGGAGCGTATTGACTAAGCTAATTAGCGTATTGACTAAGCTAATTTCTGAAAAAATATTGACTGTGCAATTCTATCGCTTCAGCATAAGTTGCTTCTTTCCTTTCACAACAACAATGCCATGATAGCCGTTGCCAGCCTTCTGTCCCATTATATTATAGAATGTGTTGTCGCCAACATTTGTTTTCTTGTTTTCATCTACAACGATGTTGGCGATGCCTGTGGTGCCGAGATTATAAAACACGGTTTTCCCCAGGTTGTCATAGTTGCGGCTGTACCAGTCCTTCACATAGCCAGCCTCTTCATCAAGGTCGCGCTTCAGCTCCACGGGATTGCCGTTCCACTTGGCATACTCGCGCTGCCAAGCACCCGACACAGTCAGAGCCTCAACATAATTATCCACACATTCATTAAATCCCGTCTTCGACAGAATACCATCCTTGCCCCACTTGCGCCAAGTGTCGGCCACACGATTGCGGTAATCAGCTACATTATCATTCCACAGACGATTGTAGAGTTTGTTTTCAATTACTTCGTTGTTGGCGGCAAGATTGTTATAGTATTGTCCGTCCCAATTTCCGCCAAGCGAGCAATCAAGATCCCAAGGAGTAAGCATCATACAATCGCTCTTGTTCTTGTCGACAATGCTGAGGAAAGTATTCTTCATGTTGTTGTCGCGAAGTCCCTGCGAAAGCAAAAACACGTGATAGTCGATGATGTTCTGCAAATAGAATCTCTTATCTACACCATCAGCAAATTCTTCATCCGAGGAATAGGCACAATAGTCGATGAAATTCTTAAGCGGCATATAGCTGTCGGCACAGGGATAATCATCAGGATAGTCGAGCGACCAATTGTTCCATAATTCTCCGTCCATGCTTTGCTCGTCATATCCACGAAGGATAGCCGACTCACCCCAACTCTCACATTTGTAGACTACACCATTTATCTTCACATTCGCTTTGTCCTTGTCGTCAGACTTCTTCACGCCGAGCAACTTGCGGTTCACCTTGTCGGTCATGCAATAAAGTCCGTGATACTCGCCATTGATAAACAATTCCACAAAATATCCCTTTGTTCCGTTGCGGTTGTCGGTGTCTGTGGCATAAGGAGTTGACGACATGGCATTCCATACATCAAAGTTCAATCTGTTGCGCATGCGCAAACGGTCGACAGCCATTGCATCGAGTATCCATGCGTCGTCCTTACGAATGCCCAAAACAGGTGCATCCAAGCTCTTGCCCTTTTCATTGAGAAGCTTTACGGCAAATGATTTTTTATCGTAGCGCAGGGACGAGGCACCACGATACTTCACCTTGCAGTTGAATGTTGTCTCCACATTTCCGTCAGTACGTTTTTGTGGGTCGACAATCTCTATCTTTGCCGGAGTATACTCAGGCTTGTTCACTTTGTCGATCTCTACAGTAACATTAACCAACGGCAATGATTTCTCATTGATTTCATTCTTCATCGCTGTAAAATCCAGCGTCTGTGCAGAAACGGTTGCAGCAAAAGCCGCAACCATCCCCAAAAAAGATAACGTTCTCTTGTTCATCCTTAATTCCGCAACACTATAAATATTAACTTTTATAACATCCTGAGCAACAAAAAGTTGCCCAGGATTTTGCCATGTCAGAGGATTCACTTAACTTAGTGTTGCAAAAAATAATCAAATAAAACCTCATAAGGCATGGCAAAAATACAAATAAAATCCGAGAAACTCACATCTTTTGGTGGTATA
>ERZ1026852.1247-NODE-1247-length-13981-cov-56.414405_pt1 | contig 13981 bp, 12 predicted proteins | sample MGYA00380156_ERZ1026852 | MGnify/ENA primary metagenome ERZ1026852 (study PRJEB33269, sample SAMEA4719792) | human gut metagenome | biome: human-associated habitat; feature: organic feature; material: feces | place: Cameroon | collected 2013-10 ...
GTGCTGCCGAGGAGTTTGCCGGCGGCAAGGATGCCAACGTGCTCATTCATGACGGTGTACGCCCACTCATCACCGAGGAAACCATCACCGACAATATCCGAAAGGTGGAAGAATGCGGCTCCTGCATCACCTGCATACCAGCCACAGAGACTTTCATCGTAAAACAGGAAGACAACTCGCTGGAAATTCCGGAACGAGACAATTCTCTGATTGCCAGAGCACCACAGAGCTTCCGACTGAAAGATATCCTCTCTTCACACCGCAAGGCGATTGAAGAAGGCAGGCACAACTTTATTGATTCCTGTACGATGATGAGCCATTACGGCTATAAACTCGGTACCATCATCGGACCGATGGAGAACATCAAGATTACAACGCCAACCGATTTCTTCGTGTTCCGTGCCATGGTAACAGTACACGAGAACCAGCAGATTTTCGGTTTCTGATAAAGATAGAGAAGATATGAAACATAACGAAATAGAACTGGAAGACTGGAAAGACTTTGCCAAAAGCTTTCCGCTTTACGAACAACTGAGAAACAAGACCATCGGCATTACGGGAGCTACGGGCTTACTGGGCTCCTGCATGGTTCATTGCCTGGAAGAACTCAACAGACAGCACGGACTGAACCTGACCATCGTCTGCTTCGTAAGAAACGAGGAAAAGGCACAGCAGGTACTGGGTCATCCTCAGGAAGAAGCCCATTCTGCAGAGGTTTTGGACAAGAACATCGTGATTCTGAAGCATGATTTTAGCAAGGCAGAGGAAATGCCGCAGGAGATTCACATCGATTATCTGGTGCATTTTGCCAGTCCTACTGCATCCCAATACTTTGTCAGCAAGCCGGTAGAAACCATGATGACCGATTTCGACGGCACAGCCCAGCTCCTGCGTTTCGCTCTCCTACAAAACACCGCCTCTATCGTCAATGTTTCATCCCTGGAGGTATATGGAAGCATCTATGATGATTCCCATCCGCTCAGCGAGGAAGAGCAGGGCTACATCCATCTTTCAGATACCCGCAGCAGCTATCCCGTAGCCAAGAGAGCAGCCGAATGCCTCTGCCATGCCTATGCCCGAGAATATGGGGTGCATGTCAAGACAGCCCGCCTCGCCCAGACCTTCGGAGCAGGAGTTACAGCAGATGACAACCGCGTCTTCGCACAGTTTGCCCGCAACATCATTGCCGGAGAAGACATCGTTCTCCATACCACCGGTGAACTGAGCCGCTGCTATTGCTATACGGTTGATGCCATCGAGGCAATCCTTTTCATCCTGCTGAAGGGTGAAGACGGCGAGGCATACAATGTTGCCAACGAGTCAACCTACATTTCCATCATCGATATGGCGAAGTTCCTCTGCAACACTTTCAATCCGGATATCCAGCCGGTTATCCAACTGAAAGAAGGCATGGGCTATTCTCCGATGACCCGTCTCCGTCTGTCCTGCAGCAAGGTGCATCAGCTCGGCTGGACGCCAAGATACGACATGAAAACCATGTTCCAGCGTCTCATCAATTCCTTGAAAGCATCATCTGCATCTCATTAAAAAGCATCCATCAGCATCATGACATCCATTCTAAAGAGAATATACAAGAGTACATTGGGAATATACGAGCGCAAGGACCTGTCGTCCTGGAGCCATACTCCTGCCTGTTCTACTCCCATCTACGGCATCTACCATATCTTCTGCGACGCCAACTGGAAAGAGATGGTAAGGGAACAGATGCAGCATCTCGCCGACAGCGGACTGCTCGAGGCTAGCAACCGACTCTATATCAGCTGCATCGCCAGAAACAACGAAGATATCATGGAATTGGAAGATATCCTGCGACAATATGCGGCAGATAAGATAGAATTTGTTTCCAAGACCACCAATCCACAGCGATTCGAATTTCCGGCACTCGACTATATGTATGAGAAATCGCAGCACGAAGACTTCCTCTTCTACTATTTCCATACCAAGGGAATCACCTATCAGACTACCCTGCATCAGGAAGACAGGGAATTCAGGGGGTTCGTGGATAAGATTGTGGCATGGAGAAGAATGATGGAATATTTCCTGATGAACCAGTGGAAAGTGGCAGTCAATACCCTGGAAGCAGGATATGATACCTACGGAAGCTATCTCTTCCCCCCTTTCAAGAACAAGATGTATGCCGGCAACTTCTGGTGGGCAAAGGCTTCTTATTTTAGAACGCTCCCTGCCCTAGACGAAGATACCAAACTGCACAACCGTTTCATGGCTGAGGAATGGCTGCTGAGTCTGCCGGGGGTAAAGGCTTTCTCGGCTTTCGATACGGTGGCAGACCTGTATTTTGTCAGGATTCCGCCAACCATTTATGAGGTAGGCAGGCATTCCCTTTGGGATTCCCTCAAATACTGCACCATCTATACCTATAGAAAATATCAGCGCAAATGGTTCGGTTACAGCTATAAGCAGCACTGCCAACAAAAATTCCAGCAACTCAAGCAATCGCTTTAGTTGCTGGAATTTTCCATTTATAACTGGTTCATGATTTGAACTCCAACTTGCCGACGTGCAGATTCACCTTGTCCAGATCCGGCAACTGCATATAGTTGCCATATTGGTCGGTCAGCACCTTGTCGTAGTTTCCCGGTACAGGCAGCTGATGCCCCTCAAACTCCAGGGTGGTCAGCGGGAAGATATCTTTCAGATGGCGCTCTACGACAAAAGGCACGCCGAAAGCATCCAGATAGGCGCCACCGGTCAGTTTGGCGATGCCTCTCATCACCGGATAAATCAGCCGTTCATTCAGATGCACCCAGCGCATCACCTTGCCCACGAGCACTTCATCCTGCAGATCCTTCCGCTTCAATATCTTGTAGGTGTGCCCGATGGTCTGCATCGACAACCGCTGCAGCCATTTGGGATGCTTGTCGATAGGAAAGATGTCTATGTAGATGCCACGCTCCTTAAAAATCCTGTCATAGCCATTGTTCTCATCCAGCACAGAACGGCGGTCTCTCAGCTTGGCATACTGGAAGAAATAGTTTTCGTCCGTCTGCCTGCATTGCAGCGCCATCGTTTCATCCAGTTCGCGGGGCAGAATCTCAATCATCTTCAGATAATCCTCCCGAAGCATCTGCACATCCATATCATCATCCCAGGGAATAAAACCCTGATGGCGGGCTGCACCAATCAGTGTACCGCCTATCAGCCAGTAACGGATGTGATGGCGCTTGCAGATGGCATCAAAAGCCAGCAGCAGCTCTACCATCCTCTGCTGATGCTTCCACAGCTGGGAACCTTCAGGATTGAACCGGGCTCTCAGTTCCTCATTACTATATTGTCTTGTCTGATTTTCCATCATATTCTTCTATTTTTTCTTTAATACAAAACGGATACACTCGTCCAATATCGCAACCCGGGCCACCTTCATGACCACGAAATACAATACGGCAGCCATCACGACCCTTGCCAGAAGCAGACATACCAGATTGGAAATACCCGCTGTTGCCAGATAGGTGAGGCTCATCACGCCCAGAGCCGCCAAAAGGAACGGACCGGTATCTTTCAGGAAGTCGAGCGGACGGTAACTAATATAGCGGTAAGCCAGCGCATACCATACAAACATCCAGACGATGGTCAATGCCACATAGACTGATACCATCAGATGGATGCCATAAGGCCAGAGAAGCAACATCAGCACAATCTGGATGACGCTCAGCGATACCGTACACCAGAAATAGGCGCCGGATTTTCCCTTGCTGATCACCACATTGGAAAACAGCGTATAGAGTGGCATCACAGAACCGCCCACGCACAGCATGCGCAGCAGTTCTGCACTAGACTGCCATTTCTCGGTCAGCGTGATGATGATGAACTCATTGGAAACAAGTCCCAGTCCGAACAGCAGGGGGAAAGAAAGGAAGCAGATAAACCTGACCATCTTTCTGAAAGCCATCAGCTGGCGCTCCTTGTCGTCAGAGAGATTCACCAACGTTGGCTGGATGACCGGATTCAGCATTCCCTGCAGCAGCAGATAACACTTCGAGTTCCACTGGTAAGCCTGGTTGTAGCTACCCGTAATGGCATTGTTGTAGAAACGTCCCAAAAGGATATTCATCACATTGTCGTTGATTTTGGTGGCGATGGTTGTGGCTGCTATCTTGAAACTGAACGGAAACATCGTCCTCACCGGTGTGAAATCTATCTTCAGCGAAGGTCGCCAGGTGGAATAATGCCATACCAGCAGGGTATTCAGTCCCACATAGACCACTCCCTGGGTTGCCAAAGACCAATAGGCAAAGCCATTCCATGCCATCAGAACGCCCACGCTACTCGACAGCAGAACAGCCGTGATACTAGCCTTCGCCTGCTGCTTCACCATCATATTCTTAAAGAGAAAGGCAGCCTGTGCCGTACCCAGGCTGGAAAAGAGAATATTGATGAAAGCCAGTCTGCACAATGCAACCAGCCGTTCATCATGATAGAAATCGGCTATGAAAGGGGCACAGAAGAAAAGGATGGCATAAAGAGAACCACCCACAAGAATGTTAAACCAGAATACGGAGTTGTAATCATTGGCTGTAGGATTCTTCAGATTGCCGATAGCTGAAGCGAATCCACTGTTCTGAAGAGCAATCGCTATGAGTGGGAACACATTGATCATTGCCATCATTCCATAGTCTTCCTTCGACAACAATCTGCCCAGGATGATGCCGAATACCAGTCCGATAACCTGCATCGCCCCATTGTTCATGGCTCCCCAGAAGAGCCCCTTCGCTGTTTTTTCCTTTAATGTTTCTGCCATTGATTTCTCAAATTTGCTGCAAAGATACAATAAAAACTGCAAACAGACATGCATTTCCATAAAAAAAAGAAAGCGCTAGTCATCACGACTGGCGCTTTCTTTCTTAAAATATGTAATCAAGTAATTTCTCACCTGATATATTTTAAATACCTATTGAACCATAAATAAACCGAATTATACGGCTAAAATACCAAATTAAATATCAATTCTAGATAACACTAAACTTAAATTTCTTATGAAAAAATATCTTGAGTGTAAATGACATGTTTCTGTGCCACCACACTGCTCTGTCTTTATTTCGATGGCAAAGATAGTGGATTTTTTGTATACGTAGGGTGCAATAATTGTTTTTTGGGGTGCAAATTCTGTTTTTACTGTGTAAATAAAACAACCCCAAGCACTTCATCTCTATTTTTTACCCCTATCCCAATTCCTTCATTTTTATCTTTTCAGTACTCCTCTTACCGCAAACCAGGCATGGACACAGAGGGTAGTCAGGAGACCATAATGGGTTTTCATCACCAGGAAACGCTCCTTCAGCGATGCCTTGTGATACTGGCTGGTCATTCCGCCATCCAGGAAATTCGTCAGCACCGTATGCACATTGCGCAGCGGTAATCCTCTGCGAGCCGACTCCTTCATGATTCTGATGCACCAATCTACATCTGCAGAATAACGGAAATGCAGGTCGTAATGAATCTGCCTGGCGATATCAGTACGGGCATAGAAAGACTGATGGCACACCAGCATGCCCCATTTAAAGGAACGCCAGGTCAGCTTCTTCGGTGGAGCCAAACGGCGATGGCGCAGGAATCGTCCTTCCATATTCACGATGTCCGTATCGCCGTAGAGCACGCCCGGCAGGTTTTCGCCTTCACCCACGCATCCTTCTACCAGCTCCAGGGTATCATCCGACGGGAACACATCTCCGGCATTCATAAACACCAGGTAATCGCCTGTTGCCCGGTCGATACTCTTGTTCATCGCATCATAGAGTCCCTTGTCAGGTTCTGAAACCACCACTATCTGATGAGCATTCTCGCCTACTTCGGTCTTGTGCTGATAGGTCTTCACCATCGAGAGGGTCTTGTCCGTCGAACCGCCATCCATGATGATGTGTTCAATATTGCAATACGTCTGGCGCTGGATACTGTCCAGTGTACGCTGCAATACGGATGCCGCATTGTAGGTACAGGTAACAACTGTGAATTTGATCATATACGATAGTGTTTGAAAGCCATCGCCTGGTTATATACCTCTATATATTGCAAAGCAACAGCATGTTGTGAATAATTGTGCATCACCTTCTGGAGGCATGCGGTCTTGATGTTCTCCTGGTTTGCCTCGAAAAGTACCCAGTGGATGCCGGCAGCCAGATCCTTGGCATCCCGGTAGTTGACTACATAGCCATTCCTGCGGTGGTCTATCATCTCCGGAATGCCTCCCACCTTGAATCCTACGCTAGGCACCCCACATGCCATAGCTTCCATGATGGTATTCGGAAGATTCTCCGACAGGGAAGGCAGGACGAATACGTCTGCCGCATTATAAATGTCAACAATGCGCTTATCCTCGCTTACATAGCCCAGGGAAATGGTTGGGAAAGGCAGCTTTCCTTCGAAATCCTCACCATGACCACCCAGGATTGCCACGCAGGTATTGTCCCGCATCTCCGGATAGGTCTCACTCATCAGCTGGCAGGCTTCTATCAGATAATCCATTCCCTTGTAAGGATTGGTTGCCTTCTGTGCAATGAACAGTATGATGTACTTATCCTCAGGCAGAAGGGTACGCAGGCGTGCCTCCTTCTTGTCTTCCGGACGGTAGAGATGCGTATCTATAGGATTCGGAATGGTTTCTATGCGCTGACCGGCAAGAAGTCCGCTGAGCTTTGCCTCGGAAGCCAGCCAGCGGCTGCAGGTTACGAACGAAATGCTTCCGGCGCTGTACACTTTCTGTTTTTTCTTCCAGATACGGGCCGATAAGTCGTTCTTGCCTCCTCCCTGAGGCAGGTATTTGCAGTTGCCGCATCCGTTATTATAGTGATGGCATCCCAGGGTGAGGTGGCAAATGGAGGAAGCAGGCCAGATGTCGTGCATGGTCCAGACTACCGGCTTGCCGCTATTCAAGATTTTCCTGATACCTTTCAGCGACAGCATTCCCTGATTCACCCAATGCAGATGAATCACGTCAGCCTCCTTGAATTCGGGCAGGGAAGTAATATCGTTTCCGGCATTGGCTATATCCAGGGCAAAGAGATTCTTTTTGGAAAAATGCAAATGCCAGAAAATGCACCAGCGCTCCCAAAGAAAACTCCACTGTGACTTGAGCGAACGGGACAGTCCCACAACCGTAATATCCTCGCTCACCTTATCGCGCACCAACATCTTGGCCTTAACACCATTGTTGTTAAGGGCGTCCATCAGGCGATTGGCTGCAACAGCAGCTCCACCCGCCTTCTCACTTGTATTTACTATGAGTACTCGCATTGCTAATATGTTTTACGATTGCAAAGGTAAGGAAAAAAATGTGCAAACAAAAGAAAAACAAGAAAAAACTCACGCAGATTGCGCAAATTACGCTGTTCCATACCTTTTTGCCCCCTTGAACATGAGCAAGTCATACGACATATTAATTTATGAGAGTCAGATGACCGCACAACAGCCGAGCTACGGCTGCACAACACGTGGTGGACATGTGCACAACAGCTGATATGCGAGCGCACAACAGCTGTTGTGCGGCCAAGATACCTATATCTTACGGAAATATATCCTTATTCTTCCGACGACTTATTGTACTCTTTTAAGAGAGCTGTCAGACAACCATATCACCAACAAGCACTAGGAAATGCATAAAAAACATGCCACAACTCTCAACGAGCTGTGGCATGCAATATGTTTAACTTAAAAATTCTAATCAAAGATAGTCTCACGACCTTCATCAATTATCTGTTAAACAATCTACCTTAAAACCTAATAACTAAAAACCTAAATCTATTACTACTAACCTAAACAATCTATTAACCTTTTGACGCTGCAAAGATACAATGATTTTTTCTATCCACCAAATGTTTTATCAAAAAAATACTCCTTTTATGAATATTTTTTGATTTACATCAATTGAATTGCAATAATTCAATAGTTCTTAACAGCTATTAAGTGTAATTATGCCCTTTGTATCAACACCGTAGCATAAGCCGAGATACCCTCCATTCTTCCGGTAAAGCCAAGCTTTTCGGTGGTTGTAGCCTTGATGGAAATCTGGTCTTCGTCTACTCCCATCACTTCCGCCAGGCACGCCTTCATGGCAGGGACATGCGGATTGAGCTTAGGTCGCTCGGCACAGACGGTAGCATCAATATTGCCCAGGGAATAGCCCTTGGTAGCAATCAGGTCCATCGTCTTGCGGAGCAATATCTTGGAATCCACATTGAGCGTCTCGGCAGCCGTATCCGGGAAGTGATAACCAATATCACGCATATTGGCAGCCCCCAGCAAAGCATCGCAAATGGCATGTATCAACACATCGGCATCACTATGACCCAGCAATCCCAGTTCATAATCTATCTTGATGCCACCCAGCCACAAGTCTCGGTCTGCCACCAGCTTGTGGACATCATATCCAAATCCTACACGAATATTCATCATTATAAATTATACATTATCAATTATACATTATCAATTATACATTATCTCTTAAAGAGGTCCTTGAGACCGTCCATATCAAAGGAGAGGGTGAAGCGGAGCGTCTGGTCGAGCGGATTGCTCTTAGCGGTAGCCACCACATAGGCAGCATCTAGGGAGAAGACGTTCATCTTGAAACCTGCACCCACCGTGAAATACTTTCTGTTGCCCTTGCTCTGACTCTCGTGATGATAACCGGCACGCAACGCAAACTTATCATTGTAAACATATTCGGCACCCAAGCCATAGTTGATTTCCTCCATCTCTTCCTTGAAGCCGCCCGGCGCATCGCTGAAACTCTTGAAAATACCACTGATGGCAGAAACATCATTATATTCTCTGAGCACACGATCCTTATATTCAGCCGCATCCTCACCCTCTTCCTGCTGTGGAACCGTAGGAACGAGGAACTTATTAGCATCGGCTGCCAGGGTGATGCGGTTGTACTCATCGATAGGAATCATCAGGGATGCTCCCAGACGGAGATTGGCAGGCAGGAACTCGCTATACTCCTCACCGCTGAAAGTAATCTTGCTACCGATATTGGAAATATTCAAACCCACACCCAGCTGGCATTCACGCTGACCGATAACCACATAGTTCTGATAATAGGCGGCAATATCGGCAGCAAAGGCAGAAGCCGGAGAACTGTCCTCCTTGTAATCGAAACGCATATCCGAATAAATCCAGCGGATAGCTGCAGCAAGAGAGAACTTCTCGCTGAGCATTAGAGAATAAGCCACATCGAACGACATCTCGTAGGGATTGATGGTCATGGCTTTGGAATTGGCATCCGGATTTTCGGTATAAACTTCGCCCATATTAAAGTATCGCAAAGAGGCAGAAACGGCACTGTAATCGCCAATGCGGTAATAACCAGACAGATAGGCAAGGTTCATGTCATTGACCAAAGAACGCAGCCAAGGGGTGAAGTTCAGGGAGACGCCTGCACGCGAAATATTGAACGGATACTTTGCCGGATTCCAATACTGGGAGTTGACATCCGGGTCGGTAGCCGCACCCACATCACCCAGACCGCCACCACGGGCATCAGGCGCAATGGTCTGCGAGATGACAGCGTAATTGACAGGATTGAACAACTTTTCCTTTGTATCATCATCATCTGCCGCCTTCACTCCCAAGGACAGACAGGAGAGGACTCCTGCTATGATTATTCTGAAAGTCTGATTCATATTATGTTTATTTTTTATATTATCTATTTGATTACTATCAGTTTTCTGGTTTTCGATGCATAGCTGCTGCCCCCGGCAGCAATCCTTACCCGATAGATGTAGACACCTGTAGACAAAGGTCGCCCGCCATCAACCGTCAAATCCCATTTCACGGTATAGGTCCCGGAAGCTGGAACTCCATTTTCAGCATGTCGCCATATCAGACGACCGGAAGTATCATAGAGTTCTATCACCACATCCATATTGCTCTCTGCCCTATCATGAGAGATGATGAAGGTAGTAGAAGTACGGGCAGGATTCTCCGTCACGCCCACCTGGAAGAGATTCGGCGTAAGTCCCTTCACCACGTTGAAGTTCAGCCGGACCGTAGAACTGTTGTTCTGGATATCCCATGCACGGAACATCAGCTGATGCTTGCCCGGCTCCAGCTCCGGAATGCTGTAATAAGTGGAACCACTGGTATAGCTTCCGAAATCATACGTGAAATGATCGTTGAGCACATAGGTCTTCGACATATCTCCATCAATCACGAGCTGCAGGTCATGCCCAATACCGCTACCAGACACATTCACTCCGTCCCTATCCGTAATCTGTGCCACGAAATAAGGAGTGGCATTCACCTTTCCGCCATCCGTGAAAGAAGGAGAATTGAGATAGCAATAGATGGAAGGACCGATGGAATCGTTCTGCATCTCCTCACTGCCTCCCACCAGGAAACTGTCGGAAGAACCTTGTACCGGCTGGTCCTTGCTGCTGTTGATGGCAAAGAGATTCACCAGACCCGCACTATCCGAATAATTGATATCCTTAGGAACAGCAAAGGAGAGGACAAACTGACCATTTCTTACACTATCAGAACCATTGAAGAGGGTTTTCTGACGGTCATAGAACCTGAAAGCCTCAGAAGCTCCATCATCAGAAGTATCGTTCAACTTACAGGTAATCTGATTTCTGGAATCGCGAACCGTAGCAGTCACCACACCCTGATAATCCTCTGCCCCTTCAATATGTCCGGCAATTCGGGCAATAGAACCTGCCTTCAGTTTCGCCACCGCATCTGTCTGTCGGCAATCCACCCCATTGATGGAGTCTACCACCACCTTCATCTGAGGCAGATTGAGCGAGAGGGCAGGATCTCCCAGTAGCGAAAACTGGAGATGATTCTCGGAATTATCCTTTTCTCCTTGTACCACAGCGCCCATCATGATGTCATTCTGAGCCAGACGATGTGCCTCGCCCAACGTTATCGGCTTGCCGTCTACCCTACTCAGTACCCTGCGCATGAAAGCACGGTTGATATACTTGTTTTCCAGGGCATAAACCGTACGGGTTGTACCATAGAAAGCCACAGCACCGCCGCCAGCATTGAGCACCGCCTCTTCGCCGATATTGGAAGTCACTCCGTCAAACGGCATAATATCGCAGCAGGCAGTAACCCACAGAGGCAGATTGGCATTGCGGAACTCCCTGAAATCAGCTATCTTCAGCACGCCCTCATGAGAGAGCTGCGTTTCGCTGGCATGTCCGGCATAATCCATGATTAATGCTCCAGCGGTCTGCTGCTGCTTGATAATCTTGGTAGCTTCGGGATAGGTATTTCCGGTAGAAGAGGTGACACGGTTATAAGCATCCCACATCACCTTCCTGACGAGATAGCCCGGATAGAGGGAAGAGATGAAATCAGCCACCTCGTTGGCATCCTTCATGTGGAGATTGTTGTTGCCGTCATCGCCCATGAACATCAGGGTGTTCTGCCAGCTTCCGGCATTCTCGTTATTGGCATAGTTGATGGTCTTGTCTACCATAATCCTAGCCTCGTCGACGGTGGTTACCGGGAATCTTCCCACACCCACATCCTGCAGTTCGGTTCTCGGATCCGTTCCCTTTCCTTCGCCCAGGATGCCCAGCCAGCTGTCGCTCACGAAGCAATGCACCTTGCAGAAAGACTCCTCGCTCTCATAGCAAAGCAGATAGTCGTCAGGATTCAGCGTCTTACAGCTTGCCGTCAGCATTCGGTTGTCCCAGACGCAATCGCCAAACATCAGCAGATACTTAGGCATATCCGCCTCGGTCTGAGCCTTGTCGTAGAGCATTCTCAGATAGCGGCGATAGGCATTGGCATCAGGGGTTCCGCTGGCAAACTCGTTATAGAGTTCATCAGCCGGCACTATCGTAACTCTCAACCCGTCATGGGTTTCATGAAATTCTTTCAGTCTTTTAGCTTGTTTCAGTAATTTCTGGGAGGTAGGGATGATGATGACCATATCAGCCGCCCCGTCAGCATGATGGTCCTGATTGGTGATGCCATAAACATACTGTGCTGCAGGCACCATGCCTGTGAATCCAGGGAAAGGGACAGGCTTCTCCCAAGTCATCGCCACATAGTCGAGATGCATCGGACCTCCCGTCTTCGGCAGCAGGGTGATGGTATCCTTTTCTGATAAATCCTTTAGTGGATAGGTGGCAAAACTCTCTACTGCCATCTGGTAGGAAGCATCAGAGACCACCGACTTCTGCAGGGTGATGGTTCCCAGATAAACACCATTCTTCTGAACTTCTACCGAACCATTGACACCCATCGTAACCCCAACGGTCAACTTTCCGTTACTGCTTCCGGTCTGATTGACAATGGCTACCTGCTGTTTGCCTCCCAACGGTACTTCGGTAGGGTCGAAGAGATTCCTTCCTCCAGGGAACCAGCTGTATCCATCCTTCTCATAGAGCGAATGATAGTCTTCTGCCTGGGGAAAATAGGTAGATATAAAGGTGGCAGAATCCATCTGTGCAGGCTCTTCCCCTGTCTGGGTAATGAAATAATATCCATAATCAGAATAAGGATTCCGGATGCGCTGAATAGAAGTCTTGTCCTCCCAGCTTACAGGTCCCTTGGCATAGAAATAGTGCTTGCCATCAACAATACATTGCGGCACTTCCTGCAAATCATCAAGCTTCTTCAGTTCGCCGGCTATAAGCGCCTCATTCTGGAGATTTCCGCCATAGCCATAAATCTTCACCTTATTTATATTAGAGAATCCGGCTTGGCGCACCACGGCATCCGTCAATTGATGAATGCCCGATTCGCTCACTCTAATTTTAGCCCATGTTCCCGATGCCAGGACGGAATGGTCAGCATAGAGCGAAGCCGATTTGCCCGCAGCACGGCTTTTCATCAGGTTTTCCTTACCGGCTTCCTGCTGTGCCCGCTTCAAGGGCTGCGCCTTGACATCGAGCATGAAACTCACCAGCGCCTGATATCTGTTCTCCCTAAAGAGGAGCGGAGAAAGAGAAATCATCAGGACTCCCTTCTTGCGGCATTCCATCACCTTCTGGTTTACCACCACCTGACCAGGCAGAATGGCACCGGAAAGATGATTATAATGCGCAATATCATCAGCCGACATATCGATATATTCCGGATATTTCAGCTCTACAGTATAAATGGAATCCTGATAATCACCCTGCAAGGGATAGGAATAGATGAATTGCGGCAAGACAGAGTCTACCTTCACTTCATCCGAAGTGAGGTTAAAGAACTTCTGCGCAGAAACGGGCAATGCCATGAAGAGAAGGCACAACCCTATCCACCATATCCGAAAAGTCTTACTCATATTCATATATTCCTACCTAGAATTCTATCTTTTGATTATTTACACATAAAATCGAGCACCTTTCTGTCTTCCAGATAGCCCTCCAGATGGTCGTCAATCTTCACCGGACCGCAACCAGTAGGACAGCCCGTATAGAGCAGGTCGCCCGTCTTCAGCGTGAAGTACTGGCTGATATAGGAGATGATTTCATCCACCTTGTAGAGCATATCGCTCGAACAGCCTTCCTGCACATTCTCGCCGTTGATGTTGAGATGGAAGTGGATAGCCTGGATGTCACGGAACTTCTGGATATCCACCCATTCGCCGATGGCTGCAGAACCGTCGAATCCCTTGGCAAGCTCCCAAGGCTGTCCAGCCTCTCTCAGCTTCTTCTGCATCTCGCGGGCGGTAAAGTCAATACCTACAGTTACTGCATCATAATAGCGATGGGCGAAACGCTGCGGAATGGTCTTTCCCAACTTACAGATTCTCACCACCAGTTCGGTCTCATATTCAATTCTTCCCAGATGGTCTGGAATGAAGAAAGGCTTGCCGTTGTTGAGCAGAGCCGAGTCTGCCTTGGTAAAGATAACAGGACGCTCTGGTTTAGATAACGTACCATGGAGCGATTTATTGTGTTCGGTATAGTTCATACCGATAGCAAATATCTTCATAACTCAAAAATATATATAAAAAAGAAATGGGAGTTAGAAGCAAAGCGAGGCTTAACTTCATAACTCC
>ERZ1026852.1250-NODE-1250-length-13932-cov-6.527492_pt1 | contig 13932 bp, 11 predicted proteins | sample MGYA00380156_ERZ1026852 | MGnify/ENA primary metagenome ERZ1026852 (study PRJEB33269, sample SAMEA4719792) | human gut metagenome | biome: human-associated habitat; feature: organic feature; material: feces | place: Cameroon | collected 2013-10 ...
ATACTGTTGCAGTGCAAAGGAGTGGCGTATCGGAGAACCAAAGAGTAAATCAGGTTACCGTACGATACCCTCAACAGAAGAAGCGGTTACTATACTAAAAAACAAGAAGAAAAGAATAAGAAGATTTCAGAAATTTCAACAGGATGGGAAGGATTTGTGTTTCTGTGTCTAAAAGGAACACCGGTCAAGAACAGTACATATGATATAACGTTGTTTAAAATCTGTGATAAAGCAAAACTCCAGGATTTTCGATGCATATCCTGAGACATACTTTTCTACCGGATGTATTGAAGCAGGAATGAACCCCAAAACACTTAAAAAATAAGTGTGCTGAAATCCCTTGAAATCAAAGGATTTATAGGAGGAAATATATAAAAATGAAATTAGGAATCGTTATTTGAAGCCTGTTTTCATGAATCTCCATAAAGAGTCATATAACTCTATGAAACCGCATATTTACTGGGTTCGTGGTAATTTGATCTCGTATGTAACTTGTTATAAATTATTATAATTTATAGAAAAATGGTACTCCCGTGGTACTCGGTATGGTACTCGATATTTGGGAGGCCAAGAAAAGATATCAACATTATTTCATTTGTAACAAGCTATATTGAGACCCAGGTTAGCGAAATTAATCACAATAATAATAATTACTATTATTGCCTATGCATTCCTGCTCTGAGTAGGTGATGTGTAGGCTTTTTTTTCGGGGGATATGTAAATGATATATATTGATACAAGAGATCAGCTGTCGCTTAAACACGGAGTAATGGAATTTTTAAATGTCACAGAGGAAGAACTTGAGCTAGTATTTGAAACAATTGATTCGGTTGACGAGGACCCATACGATTGGGTAAAAAAGTATTTAGAGGATTACGGGATAGATTCTCCTTTGGAGTACATCCAGATGTTTCATCTCACTAGGCGGTTAAATGGAACAGATTTAAGAACAAACAATAACTTAGAGCGACTGTTGCTTTGCAAGACACCATTATCAGACTTCTTTAAAAGATATGATGTTACTTTTAAGAAGCATAATGGCCATATGGAACTGTATTACAAGGGGGCTTTACAAACGCTAGATGACGAGTTTTATGCAGGATCTGGGAATATGGCATATATTAAGTCGCGGCTTGGATATTTTGATACTCAAGATTATTGCGTAAATGGATTTGCGTTTAGATCACATTTGGAAATGCAGTCATATTATCGTTCACTTTCATGGAGCCCTGAATTTGTGGACAATATAGGGAGATTTCTTGAGATAAAGAATATGGTGTCGGATTATTCCAATAATAGCAGGTATTATTGTATTGAATATTTAATTCCGCTTTAAGAAGTGATTTTTGATTTAGCCAATCCACCGGAATCAGAGATAGAAAAAACTATTATATTTTTGATAAATGCTATAGTTAGGTCATACAAAGATTGGAAGCACGCAAGATTTGTTTGTGATGAAAACTTGATATTGCGCCTTGATGATAGCACTGATATTAAGAGGGATTGGTTTGTTAATGCTGAAGAAATAGATTTATAGATAAATTGGGGGACAGAAAATGGCAAATACTACAGAACGTATAGGCGTTTCATATTGTTCGTTGATAGCTGCAAAAACAGAGTGGATGTTTAGAGAACAACCTATTGATGATATAGGAATAGATGCTAATATGGAACGTACGGATACAGATGGCAAAGTTCAACAGCTTCTTGCTCTTCAAATAAAGAGTGGGGAGAGCTATTTCAAAGAGAATAAAGGAGATTATGTTGTTTTTCGTGATATAGATGACAGACAGTACAATTATTGGACCACTAATACCTTGCCTTGTATAGTTGTACTTTATAATCCAAAAGATGATATGTGTATTTGGCAAAAATTGTCGGTTGATACTATTCAAAAAACCTGTGGAGGAACTGGAAAAGGATATTATGTTAACGTCCCGACAGATCAGGTATTTTTGGATGATATCTCAAATAAGTTATTGCTCACATATACAAATTTGCCGGAGCATATAACAAACTACAATTTTCTGCTATCGCAAAAGAAATTTATGCAGATAATTCAGGAGGGAGGACAAGTAAAACTTCATTCTAATGAATGGGTTAATAAGTGTAGCGGTAAAGGAGAAATCGAATTAATTGTTGATGATGGTAATTCAATTAAGAAGTATTCCTATCCATATTGGTTTCCGTATACCGTATATACAGATGTTTTTCCTAGATTATTTCCGTGGGCAAATTTCATTGCTGATGATGAATACTACGAGGAAATAGATGAGGCACTATGGCGTGAATTGCATTGCTATTATGACAAAGAAGAGGATGAGTGGATTGAAGTAGGGGATTCATTTGAAGAGTTCAGAGCATCACTTGATCCTATGCGATATATAGATCATGCAGGAGAGGTGGCAGAGTACATGCTTGTATTAAGCTTAAACGAATTGGGAGAATCATTTTTGAAGATAGATCAATATGTATCGCAACCGCGACCTTATGCGGGTACTAGACCAAACGAGGAAGGAAACTGATATGAAAAAGATATCGTTGAATGATATAGATAAGAGTAGAAATAATGATAATGGTGAATATCAACTAGATCCTACTGAGAAATATGTGATTAATCTTGAAGAAGAATTACAGTTTCAGACTGCCATTATGACTTCTTTTCAAATTATGGGAGCTCCGCCAGCGTTGAAGAACTATCATGCGTGGTTATTTAAAAACAATTTTAGTTATGAGATGCCTAACCCAACAAATGAAGTTGTAGCTCCATATTATGGTGTTGGCCCGCTTTGGAAAACTGAGTATTCCCAGGGGATTGTTGTTAGAGCAGAAGATGATGACGATTATTATATAGTAATGGAATGCAGTAGCAAGAATAAAGGTTATAAGCATACTAAAGTTATTCTTACCATGGGTGGATGCATGTAAATTGAGCCAGGACAAAAAGTCCTGGCTTTATCTCTGTACTAGAAATTATCATCGTCATCATCATTTTTCCAACCGGAGTTGAAGTGTAGTTCGCCGGTGTCCATGTCCATCGACATATTATCACCTATTCGCATATGCAGATCACCGTCAGAATCGATTCCCATATTACCGGAAGTCTGGTAAATGAAATCTCCGTCATCGTAATCAAAGATTGGATTACACATGTTAAGCCTCCTTTTTCTCAAACTGTTTGATAAAGGTGTTGTATGTTTTCTTTAATTCATCAATAAGGAACTGTACTTCTGCATTTGTAGAAGATGCGGTTACGTTGATGACATAATCCATTTGAACTTGCGGCACTTCTTACTGTCCTTTACGAGGATTATACCGAATCGGAAGTTCAGACTATGCTACAGACGATTTTTGATTATGAGTATACCCTGAACATTCAGCGAGTGGTTGGAACCAGGACAAGGACGGAAACAAGGTGGCACTGGGTTACGTATTACGACGAAGACGGAGATCCCTATCAGGTATATGAATCCTATGAGGTAGAAGTCGAGTATGAATACTATATCCTTAATACCACGCTTGCCAACAATGGTATTCAGGCAGCTGTAAATGCTCTTGGATTAAGCGAGGAGCAGCAAAGGCGTTATGCAATACTTCTTGAAATGAGAGGAAATAAGCCGGATATATTTGGCGATAATCCTTATGCAAATCCGGGAGTGTCCGAAGAGTATCAGGACTATGATGTTCCGGCAGAATATCTCACCAATCAGCAATTTGCGAACATGCTGAATGAAGCAGAGAAGTATCTTGGCTACCCTTATGTATGGGGCGGTTCAAGTCCATCCACCAGTTTTGATTGCTCCGGTTTTGTAAGCTATGTCATCAATCATTGTGGTAATGGTTGGAACTACGGAAGGCTTACAGCAAATGGATGGAAGAATGAAACAGCAAGAGTAAGTGCCGGTGATGTAAAGCCGGGAGACCTTATTTTCTTCCAAGGCACTTATGATACATCCGGTGCAAGTCATGTGGGAATAGTGGTAGATCCGGTCAATAAGATTATGATTCACTGCGGTAATCTTATTCAGTATGCAGGCTATGACAGTAACTATTGGCGGCAGCATTTTTACTGCTATGGACGAATTAGGTAAGGAGGCATTATGTACGAGAAATTAGATAAGCTCCGCGCAGAAGTGGAGCGTTGTAAGAACAGGATCAAAGATGATAAGGCGAAGCTTAAGGCTGCGGAAGCAAAGCTTCAGGAGGCAGAAAACTCACAGATTCTAGCTGATGTCGGTGCACTTAATCTTTCACCGGAACAGTTGGCAGAGTTCTTAAAACTTGCCACCAGCGGAAAACTTACAACTTCCGGTACTGTAAGCAATTATGGAACTACGGCTGCAAGTACCGAACATGAAACTGACAATGATGACGAAACGGGGGATTTCGACGATGAAGAAAATTAAAAACAAAATATATGGGAGAGTGATTGCGGCCGTGACGATTGTTGCGGCTTTTTTATTTGGCACGACTCCGATCGTAGCTTTTGCAGGAGGATATGAATGTACCTGTGAAACCAAATGTACAGATGACGGTATCAATACTGACTGTGAGCTTTGCAAAATCAATCACGAGCTTTGCTGCGGGGATGAAGTAACAGAAGAACCGGAAGTTGCAACTGAGGAACCCTAAGAGCCTATGGGTCCGCTTACTCCCGATGGCAATATGACACTTGTGGATGATTACGGTGCTCCAAGCCAGGCAGGAAAACAGTTTATTACGGCTGTTACCAAGTCAGGTAATTACTTCTATATCATCATCGACCGTGATGACAATGGAACCGAGACGGTGCATTTCCTGAATATGGTTGATGAGGCAGATCTTTTGGCACTCATGGATGAAGATGCTGTAAAAGAGTATATTGCAGCGAAAGATGCCAAGGATACGGAAACCGTTGTGACAGAAACACCTGAACTTACGGAAGAGCCCGTTGAACCTGAAGATACTAAGGAAGAAGAGCCTAAGAAAAGCTCAAGCGGTGCGTTAATTATCGTGCTGATTCTTGCTCTTGGCGGTGCGGGCGGATATTTGTATTTCACAAAAATTAAGGGTAAGAAACCACAGAAGGAAACGGTAGATCCCGAGGCCCACCGTGAAGAGATTACCCTTCATAAGGTGGCCAAGGATGCCTTTTCTAAAATCAGAGGAAAAATCCCTACGATCAAAGAACTGAATGCGGAATATGCACAGGTTCTTGCAGAGAAGAAAAAGACATATTCTGAATACCGGAAGGCTCGTCAGGAGATGAAAGATTATCAAACGGCGAAGTACAATATCGATCGATTTCTTCAGACTGAGGAACAGGAGAAATAAGCCAAAAAGCAAAAACAGAATACGAATGCCAGATAAGATTTGGGGCAATTCTACTTTTATCAGAAGTGGAGTTGCCCCTCTTTTTTACGTTTAGGGCAAAATGCATTTAGCGCCAACTTGTTGGTGTGTGGCTCCGAGTGAAACGAGGTTTTTGGGGGATTGGGGGCAAAGCCAGCCAACAAGCAAGGAGCGTCGATGATAATCGAGGCACTGCTTGCGAAAATGAAACAACTTTTTATGAGTAAATAATCACGCTATTCGACTGAAAAACAATATGATTTGAGATAAATAATTATCCGATTTGTGTTGTTTGATTGCATAAATTATGTTACTCTTAGAGAGGTACATTGTATTTATTTAGATTCTTTGCAGGAGAAGAAAACATGGTACTAAACGATATTGAAAAAGATGTAAAAATCAAATGCATAGAGACCGAAACCACTCAGAGTGCTCTAGCTGAAAAGATAGGCAGCACAGGACAGTATGTCAACCGGATTATTAAAAAGAAGGATGGCGTATTGAATAAGACCTTTGTTCAGATGATGGAAGGATTAGGATATGATATCCGATTGGTCTATGAGAAAAAGGAGGACAGAAAGTAATGAACAAACATCAGCTTGCATCAACAATTTGGGAATCGGCCAATCAGATGCGATCAAAGATAGAAGCTAATGAGTACAAGGATTTTATTCTTGGCTTTATTTTCTATAAGTATCTTTCAGAAAGGGAATTGGAATTGTTCCGTAAGGAAAAACTAAGTGAAGCGGAGATAAAAAAGGTAAACGAAAAAGATGTCAAGTATGCAAAGCATGTGCGTGAGACTTTAGGGTATTTTATTTCTTACGAGAATCTGTTCTCCACTTGGCTTTCAATGGGGAATGATTTTGATATAAAAAATGTTAGGGATGCACTGTCGGACTTTGATCAGAATATTGACGATGTATACAAGAAGGTTTTTGAGAAAATCTTCAATACATTGCAGACTGGTCTTTCTAAATTAGGTGAGACCTCTGGATCACAGACAAAGGCTGTGAAAAAACTTTTAAAGCTTATCAAGAAGATTCCAATGGATGGTAAGCAGGATTATGACGTTCTTGGATTCATCTATGAATATCTCATTAGTAATTTTGCTGCTAATGCAGGAAAGAAGGCAGGGGAGTTCTATACACCGCATGAAGTTTCTGTCTTGATGTCCGAAATTGTCGCAGAGCATTTAAAGGACAGAAAGCAGATTAAGATTTATGATCCTACATCTGGTTCGGGATCACTTCTCATCAACATCGGAAAATCTGCAGCAAAGTATATTAGTGGCGATGGTAAGATTGATTACTATGCTCAGGAACTAAAAGAGAATACGTTTAACCTTACAAGAATGAATTTGGTTATGAGGGGAATCAAGCCTGCAAATATAAATGTGCGAAACGGAGATACCCTTGAGGACGACTGGCCATTCTTTGAAGAAAATGACAAGGAAAAAACTTATGAACTTATTAGAGTTGATGCGGTAGTAAGTAATCCGCCTTATTCTCAGAAATGGGATCCTAAGGATAAAGAGTTTGACCCAAGATACAAAGATTTTGGCGTTGCACCTAAGGCAAAAGCAGATTTTGCTTTTCTTCTTCATGACCTTTACCATCTTGAAGATGATGGTATTATGACCATTGTTCTTCCACACGGAGTTTTGTTTAGGGGAGGAGAGGAGGCGAAGATTCGCGAAAATCTTATTGAGAAGAATCGTATAGATGCAATCATTGGTCTGCCAGAGAACATCTTCTTTGGAACAAATATTGCGACCATCATAATGGTTTTAAAAAAGAACAGACCAACATCTGATGTTCTTATTATTGATGCGTCAAAAGGGTTTGAGAAATCAGGAAAGAATAATAAACTTCGTGCTTCTGATATAAAGAAGATAGTAGATACAGTAAAAAATAGAGCTGAACATGAAAAATATTCGGTTAAGGTATCTAAGGAAACCATACAGGAGAATGAGTACAATCTTAATATAACGCGATATGTTGATTCTGCTGATGATCCAGAAAAGTGGGATATCCGAGCAACTATGTTTGGTGGTATTCCTGAGACTGAAGTGGATGCTTATGAAGAATTTTGGGATGCTTTTCCTGGACTGCGAGATGCTTTGTTCGAACAGGCATCGAAGGGGTACGTACAACCAAAGAGTGATGATATTAAGAAAATCATAGATGCGTTTGAATCAGTTGAGGCATATAGGTCCGCTTTTACGAAATCTTTTGATGGATTTTATGAGACACTACAGGAAGATTTGATTGACGGAATACTTGATGTGTCAGCAGAGCAGGAAAAGGAAAAAATAACTGAGGACATCTTTGGACGAATTGACTCGATTAAACTTGCAGATAGATATGTAGCTTATCAGGTATTTGCAAAATATTGGGATATTATTTCAGCGGATATTGAAATGTTACAGACAGAAGGATTTCAAGTTATTACTCAGGTTGATCCTAATATGGTTGTCAAGAAGAATAATAAAAACGATGATGACGATGAAGTTACAGAAGTGCAGGATGGATGGAAAGGACATATACTTCCATTCGAACTTGTTCAGGAAATGATGATGCCGTATGAAGTGAAAGAAATCCGAGATTTAGAAGAGCGACTTTCTGAAATAAGTAGTGAGTATATGGAGATAATTGATTCTTTAGATGAAGATGAGAAGCAGGGAAGTTATCTTAATGATGGTAACGATGCTTTTGTTTCAAAAGAGTTAAAAGCTACTTGCGATGAGATACTTGAAGATATAGATAGCGCAGAGATAAATGCGCTTAATAAGTATATGTCTCTTTCTAAAAAAGAGGCAGTATCGTTTATGAAAACCTGCAGGGATGCAGATTGGACGAAGATTGAGAAAAATAAAGATGGAAGTTGTAAAAAACCTTCTCTCACCAGTAGGATTCAGGAATTAAAGATGGAATTCGAGTTTCCTGAGGATTCATTAGATGGAAAACTGCTTGCGGCTCTAAAACTGATGGATGAAGAAAGTGCTGTAAAAAAAGACTTGAAACAGAAGAAAGATGCTCTTCATATAAAAACAAAGGAAGTGATTGAGGGACTGACTGAGGAAAAAGCGTTACAAATTGTTGAGCAAAAGTGGATATCACCGTTAGTAAAAGATATCGATGCTATTTCTTCAACTATTATTGCAGGGGTGGTTAGCAAGATGGAGTATATTTCACAGAAATATGCAACCACTTTGCATAACATTCAAAGCGATAAAACAGAGGTACAATCAACTTTGGCAGATATGGTTGCAATGTTAAGTGCGAGTGGTTCGGACATGGAGGGCCTTCAGGAATTTAGGACAATTCTAGGAGGACAGAAATAATGCTAAAAAATAAAAAGCCAGAAATAAGAATTAATGGGTTTGATGATTCGTGGGCTGCTAGAAAATTGTCTGACGAATTTTCTGATTTCATTGTTCCTATGAGGGATAAACCTAAAGCGTTTGGCGGTAATATCCCTTGGACTAGGATAGAGGATATTACCGGAAGATGTCTTAATGGAAGTATATCAGGGCAGTATGTATCAGAGGAAACTGTAAAAGAGATGAATTTGAAAATTATTCCCAAAGATTCTCTTATTGTTTCTTCTAGCGCGACTTTTGGAGTTGTGGCTATAGTTACCCAGAATTTGATTACCAATCAAACCTTTATCGGACTTGTCCCTAAAGATAAAAGCGCTTTGGATTATTGGTATGCATATTTTCATTCTAATGAAGCTAGAGAGTATATGAAGCTTCAATCCGCAGGTTCGACTATTTTCTATATAGCAAGAGAGTGCTTTGAAAATATGCCGATTAGTGTACCTCAAAAGGATGAAATGAAAATGATAGGCGCATATTTTTATAATATGGATAGCCTTATAGAACTTCATCAAAGAGAGATTGATAGACTTATATGCGTTAGAAAAGCAATGTTAGAAAAAATGTTTCCTCAAGGCGATTCAGATGTTCCAGCAGTTAGATTTGGACAGTATAAGAAACCATGGAAACTTTGTAAATTTTCGGAGATCTTTACAGAACGTCATGTCATAGACACTATATCAGATGAATATCCTCAGCTAGCGTTTACTATAGAGGAAGGCGTAATCAGACCAGAAGATAAGAAGACAAATAAAAGAGATTTTCTGATTATTGATAAGGCTACTAAAAAGTATTTGCAGACGGAGTATGATGATATTATTTATAATCCTGCAAATGTTATTTTTGGTGCAATTCATAGAAATGCTTTAGGCAAGGGGTGCGTATCTCCAATCTACAAAATATTCTATACAGATCAAGATTCTACATTCATGGAATGTATAGTTAGACATCCTCGCTTCATAAAGGAAATATCTAGAAGCATGGAAGGTACTGTAAAGAAGCTTAGGACACTGAAACCAAAAGCATTTTTGGACATGAGCGCATATATCGCACCTACTATCGAGGAGCAGAAACAGATAGGTGAATACTTTAAGCAGATGGACCGTTTGATTGAGATAGAAAAGGAAGAGCTAGAAAAAATCAAGCATATCAAGAGTGCATGCTTGGAAAAAATGTTCGTGTAGAGGGAGGTGCAGGCGTGATTTTCGATAAGGAATCAGATTTTGAAGAGGCTGTTATAGGTGTTTTGGTAGAGCGCGGTTGGGAACCTGAAGTGATACGTCATCCGACCGAGGCAGATTTGCTGAAGAACTGGGCGGATATTCTTTTTAACAACAACAGGCAGAGGAATTGTTTGAATGAGTGTCCTTTGACGGATGGTGAAATGCAACAAATCATGGAGCAGGTTATCAATCTTCGTACTCCGCTCAGGCTTAATAGTTTTATCAACGGAAGGAGTGTATCCATTACCAGAGATAACCCTGATGATGAATTGCATTTCGGAAAAGAAGTTAGTCTTAAGATATATGACCGTCAGGAAATAGCATACGGAGAAAGTAGATATCAAATTGTTCAGCAGCCACATTTCAATACGAAATCACCGATATTGAATAATAGACGTGGGGATTTGATGCTTTTGATTAACGGTATGCCGGTTATTCATATCGAGCTAAAGAGAAGTAATGTGCCGGTAAGTGATGCGTATAATCAGATCATAAAGTATTCGCATGAAGGTGTGTTCCGTGGCATTTTTTCATTGATTCAAGTGTTTGTAGCAATGGAACCGGAAGAAGCTGTGTATTTTGCAAATCCGGGTGAGGACGGTGTTTTTAATCCGGCGTTTTTCTTTCACTGGGCTGATTTTGATAATATTCCAATAAATCAGTGGGATAAAGTTACTGCTAGTCTTTTAAACATTCCGATGGCACATATGCTTATCGGATTCTACACGATTGCTGATACGGAAGATAATCTTTTAAAAGTAATGAGAAGTTATCAGTATTATGCAGCAATTGGAATCGCTGATCGTGTTACTAAGAGAAATTGGAAAGAGGATACACCTGGAACACAGCGCGGTGGTCATGTATGGCATACAACAGGTAGCGGTAAAACGATGACAAGCTTTAAATCTGCGCAGCTTATTGCAAGTTCGCATGATGCTGATAAAGTTGTGTTTCTAGTTGATAGAAAAGAATTAGGTATTCAATCCCTGAAGGAATATCGTTCGTTTGCTGCAGAGACAGAAAGTGTACAGGCTACCGAGAATACAGATATTCTGATATCCAAACTGAAGAGCGATGATCATGACAATACTCTTATTGTAACTTCTATCCAGAAACTCAGTAATATATCTGAAGAGATGGCTGGCTTAAAGGCGGCTGATTTAAAGAAGATAAAGTCAAAGAGAATTGTCATAATAATCGATGAATGTCACAGATCGACTTTTGGCGAAATGCTGACAACGATTAAGGAAACTTTTAAACATTCAATTATCTTTGGATTCACTGGCACGCCTATACAGGATGTCAATATAAAAAAGGACAGTACTACAACAACTATTTTTGGAAGTGAGATTCATAGATATACATTAGCAGATGGTATCAGAGATAAGAATGTTCTTGGCTTTGATCCATATATGGTTAGAATTTATGATGACGCCGAACTTAGAGAGCAGGTGGCGCTTGACCAGGCTAAAGCTGAAAAAGTGGAAGATGTCATGAAGGATGAGAAGAAAAAGAAAGTTTTCTATAAATTCATGGACTCATCCAAAATAAAAATGTACGGAGAACAGGTTGGAGATAAATGGATTAAGGGCATTGAGGATTATATTCCGAATGAACAGTACCAGACAGATGAATATGTCATGGGGGTTATTTCTGATATAAAAAAGAAGTGGCTGATTTATAGTCGCGGTGGAAAGTTTCATGCGATTTTTGCAACATCCAGCATTCCTGAAGCGGTAAAGTATTGGCGATTGATGAAGAAGGAAATGCCGGATCTTATGATAACGGCCATGTTTGATCCAACAATCGATAATGAAGGCGGTACCGGATCGTTGGATAAAGAAGATGGAATTGTCGAAATGTTGGAAGATTACAAGGATCGATTAGGACAGTCCTTTACGATTCCTACTTATGATAAATTCCGTAAGGATGTGAGCCTTCGACTTGCTCATAAGAAACCTTATGATAGATTGGAACCGAATCAGCAGATTGATATCCTGATTGTTGTGAATCAAATGCTTACAGGTTTTGACTCTAAGTGGGTAAACACGTTGTATCTAGATAAGGTTATGCAATACGAGAATCTTATCCAGGCATTTTCAAGAACAAATCGTTTATTCAATGAGTCTGAAAAGCCTTTCGGTATCATCAAATATTATCGAAGACCAAATACTATGGAAAAGAATATCGAAGCCGCTGTGGAAGCTTATTCCGGTAATATTCCAATGGGATTGTTTGTAGATAAGCTACCAAGGAATCTGAGAAATCTTAATAGAACCTTTGAAGAGATTAAGGAGATATTTGATGCGGCAGGCATAACGGATTTTGATAAACTCCCTGAGGAGAAATCTGAGAGGAGAAAATTTGTTAAAGTTTTTAATCAGTTTGATACATACCTTCAGGCAGCAAAAATACAAGGGTTTAGCTGGAAACAGAATGTATATCCTGCAGAAGATGGTTCGGATATTGAAATGTTGTTTGATGAGATGACATATCTGATCCTACTTGCTAGATATAAAGAGCTTACCAGTGGAGGCGGTGGCGGTGGTCGTGGCGGAGATATTCCGTATGATGTAAAGATTCATATTACAGAATATGACACGGCCAAGATTGATGCCGAGTATATGAATACTCGCTTTGAGAAGTTTCTTAAACTGATTCAGGGTGAATATGATCAGGAAACTTTAGATAAGACACTGAAGGATTTACATAAGTCATTTTCTATGCTTTCTGCAGAAGAACAGAAATATGCCAATGTATTCCTGCATGATGTACAAGCTGGTAATGCAAAGATTGTACCTGGAAAGACGTTTAGAGATTACATATCTGATTTGATGAAGGGCGCTGAGGATGCAAGAATCAAACGTGTGGTTAGCCGACTTGGATGTTATGAACGTTTGCTTCGAGAGATGCTTGCACGAAAGGTAACTAAGGAAACTATTGAGGCTCATGGTAAGTTTGATGAGCTGAAGGCGTCAGTAGATGATGCTAAAGCAACAGAGTTTTTTATTACCGTAGAACATGATAATTTCCGCGAATCAAGGTTGGCTATGCTGATAGATGCTTACCTAAGATATTTCCTTCTTTCAGGTGGACAGGATCCTTATCCGGAAAATGAATTTGATGCAAAGCAAAAGAGCAAGGATAGAAAGCGTAATAGCGATGCGGATAATAACAGTAAGCCTGTAGGAGTTGTATTGACAGATGAGATTATGAGTGGAAAATCTGTAACCACATCTGTTAAGAGAGCAACATTGAAAGAATGGTATTCTGACAGTAAGGCTCTTGCCTGCATGGTTGATACGGACTGCTTTGCGTATGTTGATAATAAGCTTTGCATATATGACAAGAAATACCTGGAGCGGGATGAAAATGGAAAGCTGTTCTTTACGCAGTATGCCAAAGACCATGAAGAAGAGTGCGTTCTTCAGTTTGTTATTGATGATGAGACTGGTGACCTACATTACATTACTCTTCCAAGTTCTATGGCAAGTAAGACTTACAATTACTACGATGAACTATCCGCATTGTCTGATGAAGAAAAGCTGAGCCTTGGGCTTGTCAGTGAAATTGCAAACGAGATGCTGACAGCAATAAATGGTCTTGGTTTCGGAGAGGCGCTAACGGCTCTTATGGATAAAAAGATATGTGGAGTTTCTTTCAGAATGCTCAAGTCGCAAACGGGTTTGGATAACACAACAGTTAGTAATATGAAAAAGGGCGAGAATCTGAATAAGTCCAATGTTGTGTCAGTATGCTTGGGAATACATATTCCTTTCAGAGTGAGCAACAGGATGCTTCAGCTGGCAGAATTGTCGATTGATCTCACACTACCAGGCAAGAAGGGCGATGAGAATGGTGTTTACGATAGTATTCTTCATTTGAATTGGGCTCAGGATTATTCAGATACCTATGATGAACTAAAGATAAATCATTACGAATATCTGATACATCAGCCACCAATGTCTGTCTCTTATACACATCTGACGCTGCCGA
>ERZ1026852.1253-NODE-1253-length-13909-cov-10.678360_pt1 | contig 13909 bp, 15 predicted proteins | sample MGYA00380156_ERZ1026852 | MGnify/ENA primary metagenome ERZ1026852 (study PRJEB33269, sample SAMEA4719792) | human gut metagenome | biome: human-associated habitat; feature: organic feature; material: feces | place: Cameroon | collected 2013-10 ...
TATACAATGTGCATATGTGTTGCAAGAAAAATAATTTAATCTTTCCATAATAATTATAAAATCTTAAGATTTAACACTTTTCACTGTCACATTTTCATATTATAATAGAATGAGAATCGGTTATACTATAATAATCGGTATATAATAATGCAAGGTAAAGGAAGCATGACAGGTAACATATCCGCACGATAAGACCGGGCAGATGACTTATTGTCATGTAACCACGAAAGGATTTTTATGAAATTATTAACAATTACAATTCCCTGCTACAATTCACAGGAATATATGGAACATGCGATCAACTCCGCTCTGATTGGCGGAGATGATATTGAGATTATTATTGTCGATGATGGTTCATCCGATAATACATTACAGATTGCCAAGCAATATGAGGAAAAATATCCCTCTATTGTCCGCGCGATTCACAAAGAAAACGGAGGACACGGCTCTGCAGTTAATACCGGCATTGATAATGCCGAGGGTGTTTACTTTAAGGTGCTTGACAGTGACGACTGGCTTGACGCCTATAGTCTGCAGCGCGTTTTACAGCTTCTCCGCGAGATGATCACAGACGGCATCGGACTTGACATGGTCATTTCCAATTACGTTTATGAGAAGCCAAGTGTTCACAAGCATAAGGTAATGTCCTACAACATTGCTATTCCTAAGGATAAGGTGATCAGCTGGAAGGATTTCAGACATTTCAGAGTCAGCCAGAACCTTTTAATGCATTCGATCATTTACCGCACAAAGCTGCTCAGAGATTGTGGTTTAAGACTGCCGGAACACACATTTTATGTGGATAACCTTTATGCATACAATCCGCTTCCATATGTTAAGAAAATGTACTATCTGGACGTGGATCTGTACCGTTACTATATCGGTCGTGATGATCAGTCTGTCAATGAGGCCATTATGACAAAGCGTATCGACCAGCAGATCAAAGTCAACAAGCTTATGATCGACGCCTATGATCTGATGAACATTAAGGATTTTAAACTACGCAAATATATGATCAAATATCTTGCGATGATGCTGATTGTCAGCTCTGCACTTCTGGTCAATGAGGGATCACCGGAAAGTCTCCAGAAGCGTGACGATCTCTGGAATTACCTGCATAATAAAAATATTATTCTTTATAATATTATCAATCGCAGACGTCTCGGCAAAGTCATGCAGATGAAACACAAGTCCGGTCAGAAGATTATCATCCACGGATACCATATTTTCAACCGGATCTACGGATTTAACTAGAAACAGCATACCAGATTATTTGTACGTCGTATGTTGTTTCAAAAGATATTAATTCACAATTTACACAGGAAAATTCGTGTAAATTCACAATTGGAGTGATTTTATGCAATTACCATTATATTATAACGAAGAAGACGAATGGAATCGTGCACTGCTCCTGTACGACTCTGTTCTTCGAGAGATCAACACAAAGCTTGAGATATTAAACAACGAGTTCAAACAGGCACACCAATATAACCCGATTGAGCATATTACCTCCCGCATCAAATCGCCGGAGAGCATTGCCCGCAAAATCCGCAAGAAAGGTCTTGAACTGACTGTGGAGAACATCGTCAAATATGTGAATGACGTAGCCGGTGTCCGCATTATCTGTTCTTTTACGTCTGATATTTACCGGATTGCTTCTTCGATTTCCAATCAGGATGACGTTACGGTTCTCCGTGTAAAGGATTATATCGCAAATCCAAAGCCAAACGGATACATGAGTTATCATATGATCGTATCCATCCCGATTTTCCTGACAAATGATGTTATCGACACAAAGGTTGAGATTCAGATTCGTACGATCGCAATGGATTTCTGGGCAAGTCTGGAGCATAAGATTTATTATAAATTTGAAGGAAAAGCTCCTGCCGGTATTAAGGATGAATTAAAGGAATGTGCCAATATCATCTCCTTTTTGGATGAGAAAATGCTTTCGATCAACGAAAGTGTCAAGCACTACCACGAGGATTTCAACGGCGGCGTTGCCATGAGCAGCGACACCCCTCTCCCCGTCGTTTCTGCTGATAACACGGGATCCTCTGCCAACAGCCTGGACGCCCTAAAGTCTTATTATGGTTCTATCGCCGAGGATTAATAACAAGAAACACTTTCAATCCTGCAAATATGCAGGATTGAAAGTGTTTGTAGGATTGTGGGAATTATTTTATAATGAAGCAATACATTTAAAATTCGTATACTTCTCTCTTATAGAATACGATACACCACATACGCCACAAACATCGTAGCCATCACACACCCATGTATGCGCTGCAGCTCATTATTCTTATAAGCAAATATCCACACACAAACTGCGCTGCAGCACAATGCGATCATATCATAAATTTCAGAAACCGATACCATGATCGGACTGATCACTGCCGCTGCACCGACCACAATTGTCAGATTAACGATGCTGCAGCCAATCACATTTCCAATGACATAGTCCTGTTTTCCCTGTTTCCACGCAAAAACACTGATCCACAATGCCGGCAAAACACCCATCATAATAGCAGCCGAATAATCCACAACACCTTCACTTACCGGCAGAGAAATCGCATTTTTCATGCCATTCCATCCACAAGATAATAACAAGGAACCACATATGATCACAACGATACTGCATCCACATTTTAGTAACAAAGCAGACTCTATTTTCACATTTTCATTGTCTTTGACCATCTTTCTTGTGATTTTACCAGTCATATAAATATAATAAATGAAAAATATAATTAGTATAATTCCGTCAACCCTGCTTACCACCCGTACAGCACGTTTTCCATGAAACAAATAATCTGCACTCAAATATAAGACAACAATTGCAACAATGATCAAATAAGAAAATTCTCTCTCCATCGTTCCACGCGGAATTTTCATCTTCCCCGTCATTGCGCAAACTCCCAAGATCAAAAGAATCATAAACAGACTTCCCATAACAGAAGTTGTCATGACATTCTGTGTCTGATGCTGCTCTCCGCACAGAATTGCATTTACAATATTCCAGCCTGCAGCTCCTGAGATTCCAAGCAGTATTGCAGTATTGAACATCGAATTTTTCGTTGTTTTAGCAAAGCAGATACCCTGTTTTACCAGAATATCTGCTCCAACTATCTGTAATATAATTCCTGCTATGATTAAAAATACATACATCATATTTTCTTTTTAAACAAAGGACTGCTGTTTGTCTTTGCCTCTTCCAGCGCCTGTTGTTCCTCCTCAGACAAAATTACAAATGCCTCCCCATTTACTATTTCTTTCGTATATGTGTAGCATCCCTCATTTGTACTATGCATGGAATTGATCAGGAAACCATCGTTATCTGCTGTCAGCAGTACGAGTACAAAACTGAGCTTTCCACCTATCTCCTTAAATGCATCATACTTCACCAATCCAACCTTTTGGTATGCTTTTATCAGACGTGAATCAATATTCTCCAGCTGCTCATGAATATTCTTTGTATCCTCGGAAAGTTCATCAATAGCAGCGAACTTATCTAATATCGCCTTTTCCAGATTCTTTCCATTCTCTCCATCCATAAAAATCTTGTATTTTTTTCTGGTATTTGCATCCTTGATCATTGTAACCAGAAGCAGAATAAATAAAATGATAATAACTGCAGCCATGCCGATCACCACATAGCCCAAATCAATCCCAAATTGTTCAAACAGTTTCATGATTCATCCTCTTTTCTGTATATTTGCTATATAATTATTTCATTTTGTAGCATATAATGACGTTAGTGTCAAAAATAAATTTTACTGTTTCATTGCCATCATCATTGTCATGATGCGGTCAAATTCGTCAGCAGAGAAATATTCAATTTCTATCTTTCCTTTGCCTTTTCCCTTATTATTGATGTTAACCTTTGTACCAATCACAGACTTTAACTTTTCCTCATAATCTTTATAGATCAGTTCTGTTTGTGTGTCCTTTTCTCTCACTTCCTTGACCGGCTTCTTCTTATCTGCAAGATACTTTTTCACCATCTTCTCTGTTTCACGTACACTCATAGAATTGTCAAAGATCATGACTGCCAGCTTGTACTGCTCATCTCCATCGGATACACCAAGAAGTGCTCTGGCATGTCCACTCTTGATTTTATCTTCGATGATCATCTCACGTACTCTCTCATCCAGTTTCAGAAGACGAAGCGAATTTGTAATTGCAACACGACTCTTTGATACTCGCTCCGCCACCTCATCCTGTTTCAAATTAAAATCCCTGATCAGTCGATCATAAGCTTCTGCTTCTTCAATGGCATTCAGATCTTCTCTCTGTATATTTTCGATCAATGCAATTTCCATCACCTGCTGATCCGAATAATCTTTTACAACAACAGGAATTTCTTTTACTCCTGCTTCTCTTGCAGCTCGCCATCTTCTTTCACCGGCAATGATCGTATAAAACCCCTTCTTTCCTTTTTGTACGATCAATGGTTCAATCAATCCATGCTGTTTAATAGATTCTGCCAGTTCATGAATCTTGTCCTCATTAAAATTCTTTCGAGGCTGATTATTATTCGGTTCAATCTTATTGATATCAATCGTATCAACCTCTTTGACAACTTCCTTTACAACCTGTTTCGTTTTCGTATTATCTCCGGATATCATTGCATCGATACCCTTTCCTAATCCCTTTCTTGCTGCCATTTTTATCCCCTTTTCTGACTTAATAAAATATTATTTATCTTCGTTCCTTATTTATAACGATCAATTACTTCCTTTGCCAGGTTTCGATAACTTACCGCACCTGCTGATTTTGGTTCATACATATTAATTGGCAAGCCATGACTTGGTGCTTCCGCAAGTCTGACATTTCTTGGAATAATCGTCTTATAAACATTTTGCTTGAGATTTTCTTTTACATTTTCAACAACCTCCATGGAAAGACATGTTCTTCCATCATACATTGTGAAAACTACACCCTCAATCTCGAGGTTTTCATTCAAACGATTCTTTACCAGATTAATTGTATGTATCAACTCACTCAGTCCTTCCAGTGCATAATACTCACACTGAATCGGAACAAGAACAGTATCTGCTGTGGTCATTGCATTGATAGTCAACATACTAAGAGAAGGTGGGCAATCAATAATCACAAAATCGTAATCATCCTTTACTTTGTCTACTTCTTTTTTCAAAATATACTCTCGTTCCTTGATTCCAACTAGCTCAATCTCTGCTCCGGCAAGATCGCGATCTGATGGAATTACCGACACATTATCCACTACTGATGGACTAATACAATCCCATATTGGTGCATAATTAATCATAAGATCATACACTGTTGCCTTTAAAGAATCCTTATCAAGACCCAATCCACTTGTTGTATTTCCCTGTGGATCAATATCGATTACCAGAACTTTCTTTCCTTTTTCCGCAAGACAGGCTGATAAATTGATCGAAGTGGTTGTTTTACCAACACCACCCTTTTGATTTGATATTGCAATTACTCTACCCATTAATTCTCATCCTTATCCTTTCTGCACTTTTTATGTTTCACGTGAAACATAAATATAACTATCCTTAGATACAAACAGAAATGTTTCACGTGAAACATTTCTGTTTTAACCACAATATTTATTATACCACGGATTTATAATTCATTCCATACTGGAAACAGATTTTTAAGAGAAAAGCAATTATTTACAGAGGTTTTTTTCTTGGTATTCCGTTATTTCTCGGATATTTATCTGCTGTTTTATCAAACTTTTCAAAAATCAAGAAGTTACGATGAATATCCGTATCCGGCAATTCAAAAGCAATGTTTTGTTTCAATTTACAACACAATTTATTCTGAGCATTCTTTGATTCTGCTAATTCATCATCAGAAGCTACCGACTTATAAGAAATAAAACTTCCACCCTTTTTTATAAATGGAATACAATATTCCAAAAGAACCGACAAATTAGCAACTGCTCTTGATACACATAGATCAAATTGTTCCCTATAATTCATATCTTTAGCAAGTTCTTCTGCTCTACTGTGAATACATTCTACATTATTTAATCCACACTTTTTCACTACATCTTTTAAAAAAAGGATACGCTTATTTAATGAATCCATCAATGTAAAATGAACATTCGGAAGTAATATTGCTAACGGAATTCCCGGAAATCCTGCTCCCGTTCCAACATCAATCACTCGACTACCATTTTTCACTTCATAATAATTTATCAATGACATACTATCAAAAAAATGTTTTAAAACAACCTCATCCTCATCTGTTATCGATGTCAGATTCATTACCTGATTCATTTCTAACATATAATCGTAAAAGGTTTCAAATTGTTCTAACTGTTCACTCGATAAAGATATATCATTTTTCTGGCATATATCAAACAATTTATTTTTCATACAAAATATCGAATCCTTTCTAATTTATTATCTATGTTCTCCTTTTTCCAGATAAACCAGAAGTACAGAGATATCTGCCGGTGAAACGCCTGATATTCTGGATGCCTGTCCAACAGATGCCGGACGAATTTCACTCAGCTTCTGTTCTGCTTCTTTACGCAGGCTGTATACATCATGATAATCAATATTGTCCGGTATTTTCTTTGTTTCCAGTTTGATAAACTGATCTACCTGCCGCATCTGTCTATTAATGTATCCTTCATATTTCAATTCAATGTTCACCTGCTCTGCAACATCCCGCGGAAGCTCCGGTCGATTGTCATCAATCTCATTTAACAGATCATAAGATAACTCAGGACGTTTCAAAAGCTCCGCCAATGTTGATCCGGACTGCAGTGGGGTACTTTTATGACTTTTCAAAAATGTCTGTACCTTTTCCGATGCGCCAACTGTTGTATCAATTAGGCGATTAATTTCTTCTTTGATCTGAAATTTTTTATAAAGCAGCTGCTGATATCTCTCTTCAGATATCAAACCAATCTCATGACCAATCTCCGTCAACCGAAGATCCGCATTATCCTGTCTGAGAAGAAGTCTATATTCTGCACGGGAAGTCATCATACGATATGGTTCATTCGTTCCCTTCGTAATCAAATCATCGATCAACACACCGATATATGCCTGCGAACGATCTAACACAAGCGGCTCCAACCCTTTAATCTTTCTTGCTGCGTTGATTCCTGCAATAATTCCCTGTGCTGCAGCTTCCTCATATCCGGAGCTTCCATTTGCCTGACCTGCACTGAAAAATCCGGAGATATTTTTAAATTCCAGAGAAGCCTTCAACTGCAGAGGATTAATACAATCATACTCAATTGCATATGCATTGCGAACAATTTCCGCATGCTCCAGGCCCGGTACCGTATGATACATTTTAATCTGTACATCCTCCGGCAAAGAACTGGACATACCACCAATATACATTTCATTTGTATAATTTCCTTCCGGTTCCAGAAATACCTGATGTCTTTCCTTATCGGCAAACCGCACTACCTTATCCTCAATGGACGGACAATATCTCGGTCCGGTTCCCTTAATATTACCGGAATACAAAGGTGACCTGTCAATATTATCCATAATGATTTTATGTGTTTCTTGATTTGTATAAGTTAACCAGCATGAAACCTGTTCTCTCTCCAGATTTTCCGGTGTATTCGTAAATGAAAATGGTACAATATTTTCATCGCCTGTCTGCTCTGCCATCTTGCTAAAATCTACCGTACGCTTATCAACACGAGCCGGGGTACCGGTCTTAAACCGTCTCATCTCAATACCTAATTTCATCAGATTACCTGTCAGCTCATTGGCTGCAGCCAACCCGTTCGGTCCTGTATATTGACTGACATCTCCATAAATACATCTTGCCTGCAGATATGTTCCGGTAGCCATCACAACTGCATCGCAGGGATACACTGCATTTGAGGTTGTACGAACTCCTGTCACTTTGTCATTCTCAACCAGTACCTCTGCCACTTCTCCCTGTTTGATCACCAGATTTTCTGTATTTTCCAAAACGTGACGCATGGAATTACTGTATTCCTTTTTATCTGCCTGTGCACGCAGGGAGTGAACCGCCGGTCCCTTTGATGTATTCAGCATCTTTGACTGTATAAATGTACGGTCAATATTTTTTCCCATCTCACCACCAAGTGCGTCAATCTCCTTTACCAGATGTCCCTTTGAACTTCCTCCAACATTTGGATTACATGGCATCATAGCAATACTATCTACACTCACTGTAAATACAAGTGTATGCATTCCAAGTCTCGCTGCCGCCAAAGCCGCCTCACAGCCTGCATGCCCTGCTCCGATCACAACAACATCATATTTATTATATATATAGTTCATTATTTTTCTCCATTTCTTATTTACCCATACAAAAATCCGAGAATATTTTATTTACTAAATCTTCCGATGCAGTTTCACCATTGATCAATCCCAGACTCCTGTATGCCTCCATCATATCAATCGTATAAAAATCTTCCGGCATTCCATCATCGACCGTCTGCACCACCTGTTTTAAACTATTCACTGCAGCCTCAACTGCATTTCGATGGCGGATACTTGTAAGATAGATCTGATCATTATAGGATATATTTCCCTTCAAAAATGAATTGGTGATATACTCCTTCAACTGCTCCAATCCCTGCTTTGTTTCATTGGAAAATGGAATCACTGACCAGTTCAACTTCTGCCGCAACTGTTCTTCCTTCAAAACTATATTTAGATCAGATTTATTAAATAAGACAACTCCCTTTTTATCCTGCAGCAAATGAATGATCTGTTCGTCCGACTTGTCTAACGATTCACTGGCATCAACCACGTAAATCACAAAATCCGCTTTCGACAGATAATCAACCGCTTTATCCACACCCATATTTTCCACAACATCTTTTGTTTCATGGATTCCCGCCGTATCGATCAAGTTCAGGATAATATTCCCTAAAACAACCTTCTCTTCCAGAACATCTCTTGTTGTTCCTGCAATATTCGTCACGATTGCCCTCTCCTGCTCCAGCATCAGATTCATCAATGACGATTTTCCCGCATTCGGTCTGCCGACAATCACTGTATTGATTCCTTCTGACTTCATTCGTCCATCTTCAAAATTCAGAAGTAATTTATTCAACTGATCAATATGCCCATTTATAATCGTTCGCAGTTTTTCTCCAAATCCTTCCAACGAAATATGTTCCGGATCATCCAATGCTGCCTCAATATATCCCAGATTATGCAAAATATCCTGCCGGATCACTTCGATATATTTTGACACGCTTCCCTCTAACTGATTTAACGCACTCTGATAAGAAAAATCATTTTGCGAAGATATCAATTTCATAACCGCCTCCGCCTGAGACAGATCAATTCTTCCATTTAGAAATGCCCTTTTCGTAAACTCACCCGGCTCCGCCAATCTTACTCCATGATGGAGCAACTGATTCAATATTTTCTTCACTACATAGTTTCCACCATGTGTATCAATTTCCACAACATCTTCCCTGGTATAACTATTCGGTCCTTTCATCAGGATAACGATAACCTCATCCAGAATATTTTCCTCATCATCCACAATAAGACCATAGTGAACGGTATGTGTATCCTTCTTTATAAAATAATCACTTTTCCAGTCCGAATCCTTTTTCTCATCAGAAAGATATTTTGGGGTTCGAAAAATATCCCCAACTGCGGTAAGAGCATTTTCTCCACTCACTCTGATAATACTGATACCGCCTCCCATTCCACTGGCAATTCCGGCAATCGTATCTTCCTGCATTTTCTATCTCCTTTTCTTTCCATTTTCTGATCAAACCAATTTTTCCAAGTAAAATTCATTCCAATACAGTCAACTTATTAATTTCTTTAAACGATGCAAATTATTTCAAATATACAAAAAGGGACTGATATCCAGCCCCTTTCCAAAATACATTTTACAACTATATTTCAAAACGCAACAAAATTTTATTCAATCGTTACTATCCAAATTTGTGGACATGTCCGTTTTCATGGACAGATTCATTTTGTTACTATTCTTCTGTTGTACTATCTTCAACGCCTGTGCCTGACTCATTTACGTTGCGATCTGCATTGTATTCTCTTTTCTTATAAGAAGAATCTCCATATCTCTTCTTGCGGTATCCGCCACCATTTCTATTGTATGAACGGCCGCCGCCATAAGAATACTTTCCTCGTCTCTCATATCCTGTATCAACACCCGGCTTCAAGGTGATCACTACCTTACGATATGGCTCCTCGCCTTCACTGTGAGTCTCTACATATTTATCATTCTGTAATGCGGAATGAATAATTCTTCTCTCATATGGATTCATAGGCTCTAAAAATACCGGACGATGAATTCTCTTTACCTTATGCGCAATATTTTTCGCCAGATTTTCCAATGTCTCCTTACGACGCGCACGATAATTTTCTGTATCGAGCTTGACCTTCATATAACCATCTGTCTCTTTATTCACAACAAGGCTTGTCAGATACTGCAGAGAATCGAGAGTTGCTCCTCTCTTACCGATCAACGGACCCATGTCCTCGCCACTAAATTCGATATTCATAACGTTTTCTTCTTCGTTGATTGCCACTTCAATAGAAGCCTCAATATTCATTGCCTTGAAAACTTTACTTAAGAAACCGATAGCAATATCCTCAAGTGTAAGCTTCTTACTGGCGCGAATGACTGCCGGCTTACTGAACAGACCAAGGATTCCTGAACTTTCCTTCTCAATTACTTCATATTCCAAGTTTTCTCTGGTTGTTTCTAACTCTACCAAAGCATTGTTAATTGCTTCATCAACTGTTTTTGCTGAAAACTCTTTCCACTCAGACATGATTATTCCTCCTTATACTATTTATCCTCACGATTCAACATATTTGCATATGCTGCAATACTTCCCTCTTTGTAATTGGTGTTTGCTGATTTCTTAATATCCTTTGTACTGCTCTTCTTCGCCTTATCACTGATGCTGCTCTTTCGTTTGTTATCAGAAGAAGCCGCACTTTTCTGCGAAGCCGCATTATTCTTTGCTGCAGTATTGATATTACTTGTTCTTGTCTTTGCCGCTTTCTCCAAAACCGAAGGATCCATACCCATCTTCTCGTACTTCTTCTTCGCCTTTTCAACATTTTCTTTGATCATATCATCCATATTGATCTTAGTGAAGTACAGGTTGATACATAACTGCTGGAAAATACGGAATACATTACCGGCAATCCAGTAAATACCCACACCAATAGGAAACATCAGACACATAAAACCAGTCATAAACGGCATTATCGTATTCATTGTCTGCATAGACTGTCCCATCGGATTGTCCGAATTTACTGTCTGCTGCTGTGTTCCTGCCATACTCAGCTTTGTACTGATATACTGTGTAATGATCGATAAAACAGGAATGATGACACTGAACGACTTAATCTTCGGCGTATCCGCAATATTCATTCCCAGAAAATAGTTAATTTTTCTTGCCTGTTCTGCCGTCTTGGTGATCACACTCGTAAGATCCGGATGATTCTTAATAAGTACATCCCATCCTGCAGAATTAAACTGAGATAATACATCAATGTAATAATTAATATTACCTGCATCTGACTTTGCAGCCTTTACCGCCTGTGTCACAACATAGGTTGGATTGGAAACATAGCTCTTATCCGCAAGCTGACTTACCGTAACGCCCGCGTCCTGCAGTACCTTTGCCAGATTATCATAAATTGCATATACCTGAGGTACATATGCCGGAATATTGTAAATAACACGATACAATGCAAATAAAATAGGAAGCGTGATCAGCATTGGAAGACATCCGCTTACCGGACTTACTCCATACTTCTGATAAACCGCCTGTGTCTCAAGAGACATCTTCTGCTGTGACTCCTGATCCTTTTTATTCTTGTACTTTGCCTGAATTGCCATCAACTCCGGATTCATGACCGAAGACATCTTTGCGAATTTCTGCTGCTTGATCTGCATCGGTATCATCAACGCATTCACGATAAACGTAAACAATATCATGCAAATACCGGTATTTTCAATACCTACCGTAGATAATACAGAATATATTCCCTGTAATATATAACCAAGTAAACGTGCAATTGGTCCTAAAATTGCACCCTGATATGTTGTCAAAAAAACACTCATCATTCTAAGTCCTCCCGGGCAAGTTGCTCAATGTCTCATATACTGCATACTAATATGATCAGCTATGGTACAGGATCATAACCACCTTTTGCAAAGGGATGGCATCGTAAAATTCGTCTTACAGCTAAAAAACTCCCCTTGAAAAAACCATACTTTTCCAAAGCCTCGATCGCATACTGTGAACAGGTCGGCGTATAAATACAAGTCGGTCTTCCCTTCAGAGGAGAGATAAATTTCTGATATAAATGTATAATAAAAATCAAACTACGTTTCATTCTTGTTATCTCTTTAAAATATTATGCCTTTTACACAAATTTAAAAAAGCGCTCTCTATATCCTGATACTTCTTATCCTTCGTAGCCTTTCTAGCTACAACAACGATATCATATTCTGTCAAAATATTACTTTCCTGTAATCTGATACTTTCTCTGATCAGCCTGGTTGTCCTATGCCTTACCACACTATTTCCTACTTTTTTACTTACTGTGATTCCAAATCTGTTCTCGCCCAAATGATTATCGAGAACATACATTACCAGGTATTTATTGGCATAGGATTTTCCATGGCGATACACATTCAAAAATTCGATATTTTTTCTAATTCTTCTAAACACGATACGTCCCTCTTATAAAGTAGCACTTTATAAATAGAAGAAAAGGTCACAGAACTGCGACCTATGCGGATAATTTATGTCTTCCCTTTGCTCTTCTGCTTAAAATAACTTTTCTGCCATTTGCAGTCCGCATTCTCTTTCTGAAACCATGAACTCTGGCTCTTGACTTCTTCTTAGGCTGGAATGTCATCTTCATTACAATACACCTCCTTGATTCATATTACATAAAATCACATGTATCTCATATTATATTATGAAGTATTTGAATAGTCAAGCCCTAATTTTCATATTTTACGCATATTTTCATATCATATTCTCTCTGGGGATAATGTGGATAGCAATTTTTTCACTTGTCCACATGTGCATTGTTTTTTCGATTTATCAACATTGATGTATTTATATAGGAAGAAACACCATTCATTCTATTTTAGTCTCACAAATGTTACTAACAATTTTCACAAGAGACAGAGATAGAAAAAATACATTCTCAACTCCCTGTTTATGCTATTCTACTACTGTGGATAGAATATATATTCATTCTACAGTTATAAACATTTTATGCACAAATTGTGGATAAATCACAATATACCCACAGACTTATCCACAAAGTTTTCCACAATTGTTAAAAACTCCACAATAATGCCTACTTTCAGAGTTATCCACAATATTCACAAAGTTTTCCACAATTATGCCATTCTATGTGGATTGATGTTTATTATTATATTCACGAATGATTATTACTCCTCGACCTGCTATTCACTGATGTTTATTACTTTATCCTTGTATTTTATCCTCATATGATATAAAATAGATAAGAATAGACAAGCAAATTCAATGGATTTTCTCATAACTGGCTGCTTGTCCATTTGTTTCTATATGCAAGAAACAAAAGCATTATAACTTTTAGAAATGGGGTACTTTGAAGTGGAAAACGAACTTTATGAAAAATGGGACGAGATTCTTGAGAATATGAGGGTCAATTTTGATATATCAGATCCCGCCTTCAATACTTTTATTAAGATTTTGAAAGTGCACTCCATTTCCGGTAAGAATCTTACGATCCTTATTGACGATGCCAAGGTCGGAAGTAACAAGAGTTTCATTGAGAAGCGCTACAGCACCTTCCTTCAGGTTACGATTGAAGAAATGACGAATATCAAGTATGATATTACTGTCTCTTATACACATCTGACGCTGCCGACGAAGAGGATAGTGTAGATC
>ERZ1026852.1256-NODE-1256-length-13880-cov-3.912911_pt1 | contig 13880 bp, 14 predicted proteins | sample MGYA00380156_ERZ1026852 | MGnify/ENA primary metagenome ERZ1026852 (study PRJEB33269, sample SAMEA4719792) | human gut metagenome | biome: human-associated habitat; feature: organic feature; material: feces | place: Cameroon | collected 2013-10 ...
TCTTGTCTCGTGGGCTCGGAGATGTGTATAAGAGACAGATATATTTGACATCGTATAGCCTTTTCTATATGATAGAGTGTGAAGAGAGATTTTACAATTAAGGAGGAACAGGTTATATGAGTACTTATGGAGCAATTCTTGGAGCAAGCATCGGTGTCATTCTGTTATGTCTTGTTGTTGTGGTAGCATGCTATGTGTTATATGCAGTTTCCCACATGAAGGCATTAAAGGCACTGGGATACAAAAATGCATGGCTTGCATGGATTCCATACGGTGTATTTTATGCATGTGCGGATGCAGCAGCAGAGGGGGAAGGCGAGAAGGTAAAGTTATTTGGAAGCCTTGAACTTCCGGCAATGGTATTCAAGCTCTGGTGGATTTTACCGGTTGCACTGTTATTCATCCCGGTAAACGGCACGGTAGAAAATGTCATCACAATCGTATTAAACGTTGTATTCTTAGGATGCAGCTACGCTAAGATGTATGCAAAGTTAGAGGGTAAGCAGGAGAGCGAGACACAGGCAATCGGCTGTGTATCCGGTCTGATCCCGATCATTGCAGTTGTAAAATTCCTGTCTTATAAGGGAAACAACTAAAAATTAAAGATGTATCGGAACCCGCGGTCTTTTGACCGCGGGTTTTTCTTATTCCTTTATTTACATTTGAAATACCAGGTGTTATAGTAAATCACGGATGATATTCCGCAGCGCGGAAATGATACCGGAGAAGAAAAGAGAACGAACCTTAGATCGCCAGTTTCCGACGGGACGTGGATCGAGGAGACCATGATTTCACAGGAAAGGTGCCGCATACTGCTTCCGGGAGGAGGCGTTTGTATTTCATTGAATGATGTACAGACCGAACGTATGCAGATCGGTTTTATCGGTGCCGGCAAGGTCGGCGTGTCACTTGGCAAATATTTTAAAGAAAAGGGCAGGAACGTAGGAGGTTATTACAGCCTGACCCGCGCGTCTGCTGCATGGGCAGCAGAATTTACACAGACAACCTGTTATAAGAGTTTAGAAGAAATCATCAGCAGTTGCGGCATGATTCTATTTACCGTACCGGATTCCGCCATCGCAGAAGTGTGGCAGCAGGCAAAGCCTTATGTATCCGGTAAAGTAATCGGTCATTGCAGCGGTCTTTACAGTTCAGACATCTTTTCAGACTGGGACAGCATGAACTGTCATGCATGTTCCGTACATCCTCTTGCTGCAATCAGCAGCAAAGAAAATGCATGGAGAGAATTATCCGGCGTATTGTTCACACTCGAGGGGGACTCCTCCTATGTGAAGGATCTGGAGACATTTTTCCATTCCATGGGCAATCGCACCCGTATCATTTCCAAAGAAGACAAAATCAAATATCACGCGGCGGCAGCAATCTCATCCAACTATATGACTGCCTTATTTTCCATGTCCGAGCAGCTGCTTCTCGACTGCGGATTCGCACAGGAGGAAGCGCGAAGCGAGCTCTATGCACTTGCAAAGGGAAATCTGGATCACATTCTGACACAGGGATGCGTGCAGTCTCTCACAGGTCCGCTGGAGAGAAATGACTGTGCTACCGTAGAAAAACATATTTCCGCGTTAAATGAAAAACAGCGGAAAATATATACTTCCTGTGCTGAATATCTCACAGATCTCGCACAGAGCAAGCATCCGGATCGTGATTACACGGAGATGAGAAAATTGTGCAGAGACGGGAAATACAGCCCGGGCGCGGAATGCGCTGAAAAGGTGTAAACAGGAAAACACAGTCTATGCGCCGGGAGCGCAGGAAAAGTGGAGGGAAACATGAAAAACACAGTATTGACGTTACAGAAGCAGAAGGAAGAACATGATAAGATCGTCATGGTGACGGCTTATGATTACACGACGGCGAAGATTATGGATGAAGCCGGTGTGAACACGATCCTCGTCGGGGATTCGCTGGGAATGGTGATGCTCGGATATGAGGATACGCTCTCTGTGACTATGGAAGATATGATTCATCACACGGCGGCGGTCTCCCGCGGTGCAAAAGATGCGTTTGTAGTTGCAGATATGCCGTTTATGTCCTACCAGACATCCGTGTACGATGCAGTTGTAAATGCTGGAAGACTGATGAAAGAAGGCCGTGCGAATGCGGTAAAGCTGGAGGGTGGCGTAGAATTTGCACCTCACATCGAGGCGATCGTGAAGGCATCCATTCCGGTTGTGGCGCATATCGGACTCACGCCGCAGTCCGTCAACGCATTTGGCGGATTCAAGGTGCAGGGCAAAGATGTCGAGGCAGCGAAGAAGCTTCTGGCTGACGCGAAGGCAGTGGAAGCGGCAGGCGCATGCATGGTCGTGATGGAGTGTGTGCCGGCGAAGCTGGCGGCCAGGATCTCCGAAGAACTTACAATTCCGACGATCGGTATCGGCGCGGGTGCAGGCTGTGACGGACAGGTGCTCGTCTACCAGGATCTGCTCGCCATGTACGGCGATTTCCGTCCGAAGTTTGTGAAAGTATTCGCGAATGTCGGCGAGGTGATGCGCGAGGGCGTCAAAGCATATATCAAAGAGACAAAAGAGGGAACATTCCCGGGTGAGGAACATTGCTTTAAGATCGATGACTCGGTGATTGAAAAATTATACTAAATATAGAAAATGCCGAAAGGAGCAGATTATGAAAATCGTATCAACCATAGAAGAAGTAAGAGCACAGGTGAAGGAGTGGAAAAAGGAAGGACTTTCGATCGGTTTTGTGCCGACCATGGGCTACCTGCATGAGGGACATATGAGTCTGATCGATGCAGCCGGAGAGAATGACAGAGTCGTTGTGAGTATTTTTGTCAATCCGATGCAGTTTGGACCGACGGAAGATCTCGCAAGCTATCCGAGAGATCTGGAACATGATGCGAAGCTCTGTGAGGAGCACGGTGTAGATCTCATTTTCCATCCGACGCCGGAGGAGATGTACGGGGATCAGTTCTATTCCTATGTGGATATGGATGTGCTGACCAAGGAGCTTTGCGGACTCAGCAGACCGGTACACTTCCGCGGCGTATGCACGGTTGTGACAAAACTTTTCAATATTGTGACGCCGGACCGCGCATATTTTGGACAGAAAGACGCGCAGCAGCTTGCGGTTATCAAGAGAATGGTAAAAGATCTGAACATGCCGCTTACGATTACCGGCTGCCCGATCATCCGAGAGGAGGACGGACTTGCAAAAAGTTCCCGTAACACCTATCTGTCGCCGGAGGAGCGGAAGGCAGCGCTCGTGTTGAGCCGTTCTATCTTCCTCGGAAAAGAGATGGTGGAAAAGGGAGAGCGCGACTGCAAAAGGATTCTTGCCGCAATGACAGAGGAGATCGAAAAAGAGCCTCTCGCAAAGATTGACTATGTAAAAATCGTAGATCTTGATACGATGCAGCAGGTAGAGAAGATCGACAGAGGAATCCTTGCCGCGATAGCAGTCTATATCGGAAAGACAAGACTGATCGATAATTTTATGTATGAATTGGAGAACTAAGCAATGACAATTACAATGTTAAAAGCAAAAATACACCGCGCAACAGTAACACAAGCGGAATTAGACTACGTCGGGAGCATTACCGTGGATATGGATCTGCTGGAGCAGGCGGGAATCCTGGAATACGAGAAGGTACAGATCGTGGATGTCAACAATGGATCCCGTTTTGAGACCTACACGATTGCAGGGGAGCGCGGCAGCGGCGTGATGTGCTTAAACGGCGCGGCGGCGCGCATGGTGCAGACCGGTGACAAGATTATTCTGATGGCATACGCGCAGGTGACACCGGAGGAAGCATCAGAGCTTCGTCCAACGGTGCTTTTCGTGGATGAGAAAAATAAAGTCACAAAGGTGACAAATTACGAAAAACACGGAGAAATCGGATATTAAAGGATTGTTTCATAAAATTCAATGGACTATAATGATTCTTATGAGTATGTGGAGAAGGCACGGGAAAAAGGAGAATGATTATGCCGCAGAATTTTTATGAACTGGTCTGGATTTTTATTATCTATGCATTTATCGGTTGGTGTACCGAGGTATCCTACGCTGCACTCGATACCGGAAAGTTCGTGAACCGTGGATTTTTAAACGGTCCGTACTGTCCGATCTACGGGTGCGGCGTGGTGATTGTGGTTGCCATCCTGACACCTCTGAAAGAAAATCTGCTGATCCTGTTTGCAGGATCTTTTCTTCTTACCTCTGTGCTGGAGTACATTACGGGTTATATTCTGGAAAAAGTATTTCACAACAAGTGGTGGGACTATTCTGACAAACCATTCAACATCAAAGGTTACGTCTGCCTGAAGTTTTCAATCTACTGGGGACTGGCATGTACCTTTATCATGGATATCATTCATCCGATTATCTATGCTGCCATCTGCTTTATTCCGTTCGTGATTGGCGTAGTGCTGCTCAGTATTATCATGTGCGTGTTCGCGGCAGACTGCATCATCACGGTGACGACGATTCTGAAATTCAATAAACGCTTAAAGGTCATGGATGAGATGGCGGCATCTATCCACCGGCTGTCCGATGAGATCGGCGAAAATATCTATGAAAATGTGACAGACGTTATTGAAAAATCCGAGAAATTCCAGAAAACACATGTGGAGCTGATGGATAAGATCAGCGAGACGAAGGAAAATATTTACGGGCTGCCGCAGACAGCGAAGGATAAACTTGCGGAGACGACGGGAGCGGCGAAGGATAAGCTTGCGGAGACGACAGGGGCAGCGAAGGATAAGCTTGCGGAGACGACGGGAGCGGCGAAGGATAAGCTTTCAGAGACCAAGGAGAGCATTTCGGAACTGCCGCAGACAGCGAAGAACAAGCTTGCCGAGAAGGCAGAGAATTATGCAGCTTCCCGTGAGGAGAAAAAGCGCGAACGCGAACTTGCACTCGAGGAGAAAAAGCGCGAGCGCGCAGAACTTATGGAGCGCTACGAGAAGCTGTACGAGGAGAAAAGCTTTGGTTTTCAGCGTCTGATGAAGGCATTCCCGGATATGAAGTCGCGGGATAACAACGAGACGCTGGAAAAATTCAAGATTCACTTTAATATCAAAAAGAAAGACGAAAACAAAAAAGATCAGGCATCCTAAACGCCACATACACAGCAGACAGGGAGAGGAAGAACGGTATGATAAGAACAATTCAAACAGATGAGATTACAAAAAATATCAAAGAAATGTGTATACAGGCAAATCATTATCTGTCCGCGGATATGGATGCGGCAATGAAGCGTGCCGCTGACACCGAACAGTCTGAACTCGGAAAAAAGATTTTACATCAGCTGCAGAACAACTTAAAGATTGCGGACGAGGAGATGATTCCGATCTGTCAGGACACCGGAATGGCAGTGATCTTTCTGGAAGTCGGACAGGACGTCCACTTTGAGGGCACAGCGATTGAGGATGCCGTCAACGAGGGTGTCCGCCAGGGATACACAGAGGGATTCCTGCGCAAATCCGTCGTCGGTGATCCGCTCATTCGTGAAAATACAAAAGATAACACGCCGGCAGTCATTCATTATTCCATCGTGCCGGGCGATCAGGTAAAGATCACTATGGCGCCGAAGGGATTCGGCAGTGAAAATATGAGCCGCGTGTTCATGTTAAAACCGGCGGACGGCATCGAGGGAGTCAAGCATGCGATCCTTACCGCCGTGAAGGATGCGGGACCGAATGCATGTCCGCCGATGGTCGTCGGAGTCGGCATAGGAGGTACATTTGAAAAATGTGCGCTTCTCGCCAAACAGGCGCTGACGAGACCGGTCGATGAACATTCCGATATTCCCTATGTCAAAGATCTCGAGGAAGAGATGCTCTCAAAGAATCGGACCGGGAGGACTCGGAGGAACGACGACGGCGCTTGCAGTCAATATCAATACCTATCCGACGCACATTGCGGGACTTCCTGTAGCTGTCAATATCTGCTGCCATGTCAACCGGCATGTAGTGAGAACCCTGTAAGATCGTGGTGCATGTAGCATGTAATACACGCAGAAAAATAAAAAACGACAGGTTTTCCACAAAATGAAAATCCAATGTTGATAAGCAGGAGGTTTGAAAGAAAGATTATGGATAAGTATATTACAATGCCAATTACAGAAGAAACTACCGCAGAATTAAAAGCGGGGGACTATGTCTATCTGACAGGAACCATGTATGTGGCGCGCGATGCAGCGCATAAGCGCATGATCGAGGCGCTGGATGAGGGAGGGGAGCTTCCGATTGACATCAGGGATGCAACGATCTATTATATGGGACCGTCTCCCGCCAGAGAGGGGCGTCCGATCGGATCTGCCGGACCGACCACAGCCACCCGCATGGATAAATATGCGCCGAGACTGTTGGATCTCGGTGAAAAGGCAATGATTGGAAAAGGAAAGCGCTCAAAAGAAGTCGTAGATGCGGTGATCCGCAATCATGCCGTCTATTTTGCAGCCATCGGCGGAGCCGGCGCACTGCTTTCCAAATGCATCACAAAATCCGAGATTGTATGTTATGAGGATCTCGGAGCGGAGGCAATCCGCAAGATCGAGGTAAAAGATTTTCCGGTCATCGTCGTGATCGACCGTGAGGGAAACAACCTCTACGAGACAGCAATCCGACAGTACCACACCCTCGAGGAAATGTAGCAGGTCATTTTCCTGCAACAAAAAAGAGCCTTTCGGCTCTTTTTTTATTCCGGTCTTATTCCAGAACAAGCAGCAGAGACATTTTGAAGCGTCCCTTTGCGGTTACGCTGTGCAGACCGTTCTTCTCAAAACGGAAGCTCTCGCCTGCGTTTAAGGTGTAGTCGGTACCCTCGTATCCGATGACAGCTGTACCCTCAAGCGCGGTCAGGATTGCGTTGCCCGGTGCGCGGTGCGGTGTCAGTCCGGTTCCCTCATCGAATGCCATGAGGACAAACTTCATTGTATCATTGTGTACGATATCCACGTTTGCAATACTTCCCTCCTCGTAAGAGATCAGTTCCTTCAGATTCAATACCTCTTTTGCTTTTACAAGATCGTTCATAGTGCTCTCCTTTTTTGTAATAATTTCTGTATAGATACAACCCTCGCCGGTTTTGACGCCGCAGAGAATTCTCTCCGGTACGAGCAATATCTCATCCGGGTGCAGATCCATTGTTTCCGGCTGTTCACCGATGAGAAACGTTCCGGTGCCGGCGGCTCCGATATAGATGGACATCGTATCGTAGCTTTCCGGTGTGATGGATGTGCCTGCGCCCAGGGAAAACCAGGTAGCGGAATTGGAAGTGCCGAGTCCGGTATTTCGTGAGATGGTCATCTCCTCGCGGATCGGACGCTTTGCTGCGATGGTAAATACGCCTTCTGACATAGTAGATCCTTTCTGTCACATCGCTTTGTCTGTCAGGGAGACAGGTACGATGCTTTTTATTTTTTTCTGATGATGGCTGAACTCATTGACAACCACATTGACGTCAAAGGACACGGAAATATTCTTTTCTGTCAGAACCTTCTCCGTGCTGCCGTAGAAAAAAGTGCCTTTGTGATTCATCATAAAAGCCTCGTCGGCGACAGATATGGCGTTGGTCGGATAGTGCGTGTTCATGATTGCGCTGATGCCGTCCTCGTGGGAGAGCCGGTCAATCATGTTGAGAACCAGAATCTGATTGTGAAAATCAAGACCTGTCTCCGGCTCGTCGAGAATGATCAGCTTCGGTTCATTGATCAGTGCGCGCGCAATCAGTACCATCTGAAGTTCTCCGCCGCTCATGCGGTTGCAGTCCTTTTTGGCAAGATGCGTGATGCCTGTTTTCTCCATCATGGCTTCCGCCATCTCAATCTCCCGTCTGCCGGGCTGTTCAAATACGCCAAGATGCGAACAGCGGCCGAGCATGACCATTTCCAGTCCGGTGTAGGAAAAAGCAAAACCGTGGCTCTGCGGAATGTAGGAGACATTGCTCCACAATTCCTTTGGTTTTAATGTTTTGATGTCCTGCCCGTACAGAAAAGTCGCACCCTCTCTCCAGGGGAGCAGACCGATCATGCATTTTAATAGTGTGGTCTTTCCGATACCGTTGGGACCTAAGATTGCTAAAATATGACCTTCCTCTAATGAGAGATTGATATCAGGTAATATTATATCCTGTTTGGGATATCCAAAACAGCCATTTTTTATTTCAAGTATCATTGCAGATTGCTCCTGTTCTTATTCAGCAGTGAAATAAAGACCGGTGCTCCGATGATGGCGGTCAGAATGGACAGCGGAAGCTCGATGACGCTGATGGTTCTTGAGAGTGTGTCAATCAGAATCATAAAGCTTGCACCGAGACTTAAGCTGATGGGAACCACATAACGGTTGTTGCTTCCGACAAGCATTCTGGCGCAGTGCGGGACTAAGAGACCGATCCAGCCGACCTGACCGCACATGGATACCGCCGAGGCGGTAATGACCGTCGACGCCAGGATGAATATCATCTGTGTCCGTTTTAAGTTGATGCCGCTGGCTTTCGCTTCATCCTCACTTAAGGATAAAATATTCAGTCTCCATCGGAGCAGATAGATGACGACGATTCCAATGAGAATGAGCGGAGAGCCGATCAGCAATTTTTTATAAGTGGCGCTTGTGAAGCTGCCCATCAGCCAGTAAGTAATTTCCGGAAGCTTGTCCTGCGGGTCGGCCGTATATTTCAGCAGAGAGCCGATGGCGTTAAACAGGGAGGAGGCGATTACGCCTGCCAGCACCAGATAGACCATAGAGCGGTTCTCATTTTTTCCTGCGATCTTTAACGTAAAAAATACGGAGGCAAGTCCGAACACAAGTGCAATGAGCTGTGTCTCCAGAATACCGCAGGAAAGGATGATCGCAAGGATCGCTCCCACGCAGGTGCCGCTGGTAACACCGAGAATGTCCGGTGTTGCCAGTGGATTGGAAAACAGCGATTGGAACGTGTTTCCCGCGCAGGTAAGACCTGCTCCCACAATAATTGCCATCAGAATACGCGGCAGCCGCAGATTGATTACAATGGAGTAATTCTGCGCATGTCCTTCATTTCCCGTGAGAACATCGCGGAAAACAGCGATCACGTCGCCGACCGGCACATTCATTCTGCCGAGGCAGATACAGATCAGTGCGGTGACAAGCGGCAGCAGTATCATGAAGAGAATGGCAAGCGGTGTAAAATGCCCCCGTTTGATCAAAAAATTATCATTCATCAGTACTGAAGCATTTCCTCCATTTCCTCATCGGTAACATCGTAGCCATACCAGTCATGGTAATATTCACGGATGGTATCCTCCAGAGGATAGTCTGCGAAAACTTCCGGGTAAGTGTTGCATGCAAGCCATGCGAATACCAGCGGAGCGTCCGGGTTCGGTGTAAACCAGTTCCACATGCCGAGCGTTGTGTCATAGACACGTCCGTCCTGAACAGCTTTGATGGAGGAGAAATCGGTTCCCTCTACCCTGTTCTCCAGCACGTCCTCCGAGGTAAGACCGATGAGTCCCGGACCGTCGACAAACAGAATATCCGGATTCCAGTCGTAGATCTGTTCCATGCTCACCTGTGTAAAGCCGGTTGCCTCCGCGGCAACGTCCGTGACACCTAAGTGTTTCATCCAGTAGGTACCAAAGGTTCCGTTGCCGGATACCTGCGGTACGCCGTCGCTGTATTTCCACAGAATCAGTGCGCTCGGGCGCTCATCCTCCGGAACGGCTGCAATCCTTGCCTCCACATCCGCAACAATCTCGTCGCCGGCAGCAGTGAAAGCATCGGTCTTGCCTTCCTCACCGAAGACATCCTCCAGAAGATCCAGCCACTGTTTGTAGCGGTTTAACGGATCAGCTTCTGTCTCGTGACCGACGGTTGCAAATCCGATACACGGAATGCCGCTCTCCTGTAAGATCTCTGCGTGTGCCGTATTGCCGGCATTGTATAAGATGACATCCGGTTCTAACTTCATGATTTCCTCGATATTCAGATCACTCTGTGCATAGACGGTATCCGCGGATTCCATCAGCTCCGGTGCGATATTTTTGAGAACCGTCTTTGAGATGGTATCCTTGAAAGAACCGCAGTAGCCTACGATATAAGGAGCTTCCCCGCCGAAATAGGACATGTAGGTGGAGAGAATCGGAATCTGGTCAATCACTACGCGGGTAATGTGATTCGGAACTTCCACAGTGTTGCCGGCATGGTCAACCACAGTGTGGGTGCCGGTGTCCTCGGTGGCAGCAGTTTCAGTGTCTACGCTCTCCGCCGATTCGGAAGCGGCAGCAGTCTCGGTGGCTGCTGTGGCTCCGTTATCTGAAGTATTCTCTGTTCCGGAAGCCGCATTGCTTCCGCAGGCTGCAAGCTGCAGTACCATGGCAGCTGTCAATAATGCAGCGGTAAGTTTTGTCTTTTTTATCATAGTTCCTCCCTCTGAACGGTATCAGTATGTAATTATTGGTTAGTTAAAACTAACCAACGAGACATAGAATACTGGAAAAGGAAAGAAAAAGCGGTTGCTATTGCAACAGCCTCAAAAAAAGATTATATTGCCAGAAAATCCGGATCAAGAATCTGCAGCCTGGAACCCGAAAAATTCAGAATCCCCTCGTCGCGCATTTTGCAAAGTTCGCGGGAGAGAGCGCTCCGGTCCGCGTAGAGATATTCCGAGAGTTCTCTGCGGCTATAGGGAAGGCAGACCGTTCCGTCCGGTGCGATCTCTAACGTCTGCAGATAGATCTTTAACTTGTCCCGCAGCTTTTTCTGACTGAGAATCCGTATTTTGCTGTTAAAAAACATCACCTGGCGCGCAAATTCCTGCATCAGATTGGTGGTGACCTGCATACGGCAGGAGCAGGAAAATGTTTTTTCCGACAAGAGCGCTGCAAAATCGAGCATCAGGATCTTGCTTTTTTCCACGGTGTGAATGTAAACATGACTCGTCACCTGTCCGGCGCACACAGACTCGGCGCCGAAGACATCGCCGCTTCGCAGATGATTGATGATGATCTGGTTCCCGTTTTCGTCGACCAGATATTCTTCCAGCATGCCGGTGAGCAGAATGCCGGAGCAGCCGGAGGAATCCCCGAGTGCGGCGATGGATGCATCCTGCGGATAATCGACCACGCGCGCATTTAAGCAGCGCAGGACATTGGAATATTTATCTTTTGGTAATTGACGGAAGATACTGGAATGTTCCAGTACATCCTGATATAGAGCTGTTTCAATAATCATATATTTCCGGTTGCCGCTGCAACCGCCCTCCGTTTTTGAAATCAGGTAAAATAATGAGTTAGTCAACTCTAACATTATAACTTTGCCGGCAGGAGAAGTCAAGGTTTACATAAAATCAATTTCGGGGAGGATACCATCCGTCCGGGGATCGAAATTCAGAAGTGAAAAACAGAAAAAAATAGGGTATAATCTGGATATGCGGAGGTGAGAGGGGTATGATACTGAATACAGGAAGCAGGACAGACATACCGGCGTATTACAGCGACTGGTTCTATGAGAGGGTTCGCGCGGGAGAAGTTCTGGTGCGTAATCCGTATTATCCCACGCAGATAACAAGATACCGGCTCGATCCTGCGGTGGTGGATGCACTGGTATTCTGTACGAAAAATCCGCTGCCTATGCTGGAGCGCCTTCCACTGCTGGATGCGTTTACCATGTTCTGGTTTGTGACGATCACGCCTTACGGCAGGGAGATAGAACCTCATGTGCCTGATAAGAACCTCATCGCGGAGGCATTTTGCAGATTGTCGGAGAGCGTGGGAAGAGAACGTGTCAGCTTCCGTTACGATCCCGTCTTTTTAAATGAGACCTACACCGAGCAGTATCATGTGGAAAAGTTCGGGGAGTTTGCAGAGAAGCTGTCCGGATATACCGGGCAGTGCGTGGTGAGTTTTATTGATTTATATGAAAAAACCAGGCGGAACTTTCCGGGCGTAAGGAGCGTCGGAAAGGAGGAGCAGGAGCGTCTGATTGCGGCGTTTTCCGAGATAGCGGTAAAGCAGCATCTTCAGATTCATCTGTGCTGTGAGAACCGCAGTCTTGTCCGGCAGAATGTGGATGCAGACGGCTGTTTATCACAGTCTGTGCTGGAACAGGCGATCGGGTGCAGATTAAAGGTGCCGCAGCAGAAGCGGGCAAGAGACGGGTGCCCCTGCCTGCTCGGCGCAGACATCGGTGCATATAACACCTGCGGACATGAATGTCTGTACTGTTATGCCAACTATGACAGCCGCACCGTCCGGGAGAACCGGCTGCAGCATGATCCCCACTCGCCGCTTCTGATCGGGCATGTGCAGAGCACAGACATTGTAAAAGATGCAATCCAGCGTTCCTGGAAGGATCCACAGATGAGTATTTTTGATTTGTATTGATAGAAAAAGTAAAATCATGCAGGAGGCACCACAATGAAAAAAGAGTTGAACTGGGCAGTATTGGGATGCGGCGTCATCGCAAATGAAATGGCACAGGCCTTAGAGCATATGGGAAAGCATCTCTACGCGGTCGGCAACCGCACACACGAGAAGGCAGTCGCATTTGCGGAGAAGTACCGTGTGCAGAAGGTGTACGATGATTTTCATGAAATGTTCCATGATCCCGACGTAGATGTCATTTACATTACCACGCCGCACAATACACATATCGAATTTGCCCGCGAGGCACTTGCAGGCGGGAAGCATGTGCTCTGTGAAAAATCGGTCATGTTAAACAGCCGTGAGCTTGCGGAGGCGATTGCGCTTGCAGACGAACACCACGTTGTGTTTGCAGAGGCGATGACAATCTGGCATATGCCTTTATATAAGAAGCTCTGGCAGATTGTTGAGACGGGGGATGGAGAGATTCCGGCACTCGGGAAGGTGCAGTTTATCCAGCTCAATTTCGGAAGCTACAAGGAATATAATATGAAGAACCGGTTCTTCAATATGAATCTGGCGGGCGGAGCACTCTTAGACATCGGTGTCTATGCACTTTCCATTGCAAGAAGCTTTATGTCAAGCCAGCCTGATCAAGTACTTTCCCAGGTAAAATACGCACCGACCGGCGCGGATGAACAGGAGGGAATTCTTCTGATGAATCCGGACGGACAGATGGCGGCGCTGTCGCTGTCCCTACACTCCAAACAGCCAAAGCGCGCTGTGATCAGCTGTGAGAAAGGATATATAGAGATCATGGAATATCCGCGCGCCGACCGCGCCATCATTGTGGAAGCAGAGACCGGAAAGGTGCATGAGATCACGGCAGGTACAACGGCGGATGCATTATTATATGAAATGACAGACATGGAAGACGCCATCTTGAACGGAAATACCGGGGTGATGCGGTTAAAAGATACCCGTGACGTCATGGAACTCATGACCGGTCTGCGCAAAGAGTGGAACATGAAATATCCGGGAGAAGAGTGGTAAAACAACTAGTTTGACACAAAAAAATGTAGGAGTACCAACATTACCAGAAGGTTCACAATGGGAACGAAATGTTTTAAATTCCTTTGCAGGAGGAAAAGCAACACCTACTACGTATGAAGGCGGGACTACATTATATAGAATTGGTGGAAAAAATGGCGGATTTTGGAGTTTAGAACCACCTCCTGCAACTGAATATCAATGGAGAGTTTATTATGCAATTAAACAGGAGTTCTGTAATGATGCATCTACTTTATATAAGATGACTATACCAGAAGGTTCTTCTTTAGGAGCTTTAGAAGGAAAAGTTGGACCACAAGGAATGGGATTATATGGTGGGGCACATCAAGCATATATTGATTATAGAGCAGTACCTGCAGATTGGATTGAGATAACACCTGCAACGTGGAAGTGAGAAAATTATGAACAAGATTGACGACGAAAAACATAACGAATTAATAGTAATATTGAGTGAGTTAATAGAAACTATTGAATTAATGAAGAA
>ERZ1026852.1257-NODE-1257-length-13880-cov-3.445714_pt1 | contig 13880 bp, 9 predicted proteins | sample MGYA00380156_ERZ1026852 | MGnify/ENA primary metagenome ERZ1026852 (study PRJEB33269, sample SAMEA4719792) | human gut metagenome | biome: human-associated habitat; feature: organic feature; material: feces | place: Cameroon | collected 2013-10 ...
CCTCTCTGCGGACCGAGATGACAGAGAAACTGACCCAACTTAACGAGACAATCTCGACCCTTGAGACAAAGAGCAAGGAGATAGAGTCCAAGGTCACGGAGCTGAGAGCCTTCGTCACCGAGCAGATATCCTCCACAAAGGACTGGGCGTCAGCCACCTTCGTCACCCTTGAGGAATATGCCAAGGTCGTCTCTGACGTCACCTCGATAAAGGAGACCATCGCCAATCTTACGAACTCCCTCTCCGAGATGGAGGCCAGGCTCAAGACGCAGTGGAAGTCCGACATCGAGACCGCCATCGCCCCCGTCGAGAAGCAGATCGGGGACGCCATAACCTCCATCACCAATGAATATACCAACGCCATCTCCGACGCAAAAACCGAGGTGACCGAAGCCTACCGCGCCGAGATGAAGGTGGAGCTGGGCAAACTGGAGGAATCCCTGAAGGAGTGGGTGAACTCCAAGTTCGACTCCTACTGGACCATCGCCGAGACACAGGCCAAGCTGGACGCGCAGAAGTCCGACCTCGAGGCCCAACTGAAGTCCCAGAAGGAATACCTCGAAGGCCTCATCAATAACCTAAAGCCCGGCTCATCCGAGAGCGAGAACCGAACCCTGATCGACAAACTGACCAAGGAACTGGAGACCGTCAAGAAGACCGCCTCCGACAACGCCGCCGCCATCGAGACCCTCCGCTCCGACCTCTCCAAGGCGACAGAGGACATCACCAAGGCCTACAAGGAAGCCATAACCTCCGCCATCAATGAATATGACGGCACGATTACCGGCAAGATCGACTCCAAGATCACCGAGCTTAACTCCGCCATCAACACCAAGATCTCCGAGATCAACACCCGAATCGACGCCCTCGATGCCCGCGTTAAGACCCTTGAGGACTCCCTCTCCACCATCAAGTCCCAGATCAGCGCCCTCCAGGACGAGATCAACGCACTCAAAGACAAACTCTCCAACATCATCGGCCGCATGGTCTCCATCTCCCACATCCCGACCTACGCCGACGGTGCTGAGAACGTGTATTACTCAACATCTGGGACTAAATATTTTCCGACTGTGTTCACATTGAGGTATGAAGTGCAACCGGCAAGTCTGACCCAAGAGCTTGCATCTTCTTGGGAAACGGCTATAAGCATAAAAGGCATATATACTTTGACACGTGCCACATCCGGTGAATTTATCCCGTTAACAATTGATAATGTGTCGGCTTCAGATGGAACCCTAACAATTGTGATCTCAGCCAAGAACTTTGACGACACGTTCTTTGCCGGCACACTATCCGCAATGGCTCGCCTTAAGATTTCGGATGGGATCGATGAAATTCTTTCGGATTACGTTCCACTTGTCCCAACTATAGGAGATGATTTTTGTCAAGGAGATTATAATTTTGGGCATGGAGTCACAATAGATGGCGTGACATGGGCTCCTGTAAACTGCGGTGCCACACCGGACAATCCAGGAGGGGAGTATTATAGCTATTCTTCCGCAAGAAGCTCCTGTCCTAAAGGGTGGCGGCTTCCTACCGATCCGGAATTTGACTCATTATCCCAAAATTATTCCGACACAACAACTGTTGATGGGAGAAAAGGAAGGTGGCTTTCTGGACAAACAAAGTATTCTTCAAGTGCTAATGCTATATTTTTACCTGCAATGGGTTACTATACAAAGGAGGATAAATATGGCAAGAGTGAACATCAAAATGTTCACTGTATTATGTATTGGATAGATGGTGGGGGAGTATATTGGGGGTGGTGTGGCTCTGGTAATCAAGACCCTCAATTTGGTCAGTATAATGGACTGCATGACGGTTTGCGCTATGGAAAAGTTCCCGTTCGCTGTGTCAAAGAATGATTTGCAGAAATAGACTGTTGGGATAAGGCTCCGTATCCCAACTTACATATTTACAACCCGTGGCAACCGGAGTCTTGCCACAATTAACCTTCAAACATTATGGAAGAAAAGACAAGCTCACAATCTGCTCCAAAGACTAAAGAGCAGACCGAGAAAAAGAAACCGTTAATCCCCGACACCGAGAAACCATTGAAACCTGGACGGGAGATACTTAAAGATTAAGTGTACCTTCATTCCCCCAATAGAAGACATTTTATTTCTATTGAGGGAAGTCAAACCCTATTCCCAACATTATGAGCAAACAATTTTCAGACGGTTTATCTGAATTGAAAAAAGAGAACCGTAAACTTGAAGAAGAAATCAAGGCAGAATGCGAAAAGTATTCTAATCAGGAGTCCAAGTATCCTATATGGCTTAAGAATCAAATCAAGAAGCATTATCTAAATGCCATCGTAATAATGACCCAAAACATCTTGGCATTATATGAGGCGAACGATTACGCTGAGTTGTCAACACCGGAAGATGTTTTAAATGTATTGAATCCAGACTATCTACTTGACACTAATGACATCACGATATCTGGAATGGACATTAACGCAGCCTTCAAAGATTGGAGAGTAATTAGGAATTATATACCCCAAACATTACTCGATAAAGTCGAACCTCTGAACGAGACAGAGTAACTGAAACACCGATTTGTCGTCGAGACATCATTTTCGCAAAACATTGACCACGCAAAAGTGCCAATGGGAATATCTCTGATTCAATCCACAAAAAAAGGACGAAGAAAATTTATTTTGATCAATAACATTATGAAAAGCACAAACTTATTAACCATAACAGCATTGGCTCTTTCGCTTCTCACGGCCTCGTGCGACAAGAACCAGCCGATGGAGACTGACGAAGACACCGTAAATGTCTCTTTTGTCTATACACTTTCTGTGGACAATGGGGAGTATATGAGAACAAAAGCATCCAATGCAGAGGTATTTGACAAGTTCTATAAAAAAATCATTTCCGGAGAATTGGTCGCCCCTTCTTATGAACTCGTGTTTACCGAAAAGTCAACTGGAACCAAGTATGAGATATCCGGCAACTGGGATGACAGGGATATGGTCACCTTAAGAAAGGGATCGTATTCTGTTACTGGAAAATCCACAGCCGCAGGAGATAATATTCAAGATAAATGCTCTCTGACAATCAGTGATGAAATTGTTGTTGACGGATCAGAGAATGTCATCTCTCTATCCGCCGCGTACGATTGCTCATTGATAATTTTCACGGACACTTCCGTGTCAAGCCTGAGCAACTACAATGGAGAAGAGACTAACGACCTTTTCAAGTTCGACAACTACATATACGCTTTTGTGTCAACATCCCTGTTCAAAAACTCCTTCGCCTCCACGGCATATCTTATCGGGAAACGTACGGACAACAGCACCTTCAAGATTTTCACCGGGACGTTAACGTATGAGAAAGGCAAATACTATGTCTATAACAACATCAAGACATCATTCAGGGTTGATGAGATGGAAGACGGTGGAGGTGGAGAAAAAGGAGAGATAACGAAGAGATCATTCACCATCAATGGAGTGTCATTTAATATGATTCTGGTTGAAGCCGGTTCTTACAATGGTCCCAGCGGACTTGTAACCATCACAAGAGACTATTGGATAGGTGAAACTATGGTGACACAAGGACTGTACGAAGCTGTGATGGGTTATAATCCAAGCTATCATAAAGGGAGTGACCTGTTTCCTGTCGAACAGGTCAGCAGACGGGATTTTGAGTCTTTCCTATTATCATTGAATACCTCTTTGAAATCGTTGTTTAGGCTTCCATACGAGGTTGAGTGGGATTACGCCTGCATGGGTGGAAAATACAGCAAAGGTTACAAGTATCCGGGAAGTGACAACGCTGACGAAGTCGCCTGGACAAAAGAAAACAGTGCAGTCAACGGAGTTCTCCAATCTCACGAGGTCGCCACTAAATTACCTAATGAATTAGGACTCTACGACATGTGCGGAAACCTATGGGAGTGGTGTCACGAGGACTATGTCAGCACGTATCCCAGCGGAACAGACCCTTTCAGACAATATTCCGGCATTTATACCGGCCTCACCAAGAGCGACACCTGGGAATATGAGGTCAAAGACTGGGCGATGTTCACCAGCAGGTGGTATTTCTTTAATGGAAACAAGTTAGGAGGATTCAGATTGGCCCTGTAAGAAGGGAAAGTTTCGCGACACCATCGTGCGTATTTCCTAATCAATTATAAATAAATACACTAACATCTTCCCTTGGGAGAGATTAAACTAAAGGGAAGATATTAGACAACTGATAGTCAACACATTACCCGCCACTAGTTCTGTATGAGCGAGTGGCGGGCAAGTTATTTATAGAATGCGATATACGCATACACCTTCAGTAGAAATCAAACATAGAAAAGAGTCTTGATTGCGGAAAATCGACTCATTACATTTGTGGGTCTATCTAAGAGCCAAATACCACGTTTTAGTTCCTGAACACTACGGTGACAATCACTTTGATGGGTTTGGCGACCTGTAAGTTCTGTGGCCAAGGATCTGGATCAGTTATCGGGGTAGTCGTTTGTCCGTGGAAACGCTTGCTCGCCGGGCAAACCGACGGCGAACTTAGTCCTGCGTATGTAGGCTTTCACCGGACAAAGCGGTTCTGAATGTGAGAACTTAGGTTAAGCGGGAGGTGATGTGCATTATTGCGAAGAGTTATTCTGCTTGTGGAAAATGCCGTTTAAAGTCCATTCTCTCGTGCAGGATACGGACAATCAGGATGTCGCCTTGTGGGCGGAGCACATAGAAGATTATGTGATGCCCGCAGTGGAGGCCATATAAGTCGGGCATAATCTCCTCATACTTTTTTGACGTTATGGTGGACTTGGATAACAGGAGACGGCAGGCTGATATTAACTTGTTGTAATATTCATCAGCCTGCTTTTCCGACCAAGTCTTTACCGTGTATCGCCATATTGAGGTCAAGTCCTCCACGGCTTTTAGGGAATATTCCAGTTTATTAGCCATTTGAGTGTTCTGCCTTGAGAGATTTTAGATAGGCCTCGGGGTCAAATCCTTCAGCCACGCCGCTGTCAAGCCCTTCATTGATCGCAGACTTCAGAGCCATAAGTCGGCTCTCATCCTCTTCCAGCAAGCGAAGTCCTGCCCGGATGACCTCGCTGGCGTTGTTGTACCGTCCTTGGGCGATCTGGGACTTTATAAAATCCTCGAAATATCCTCCGAGAGCGACTGATGTAGTTTTCATATTCATTGTCTTTTTCGCAAAGTTACCAAATATTAATAACTGCGCAAAGCCTTTTATAAAAGATTAATCATAGTGTTTTTTTAACACACTGGCATTATTGGAACACAAACCCAAGGTGCGCTACACATTGACTTCCCAGTGACCTTCGATTCCGCCACAGCATCCGTCATCAGCATAAATCAACCATAGAGGAGAGTCTGGTTCAGTGAAGCATAGGCATACCCTTTCAGCCCTATGAATTTATCACGGGCAGAGTCTCCTCTAATGCACAATGAAAGCAATTCGGAAGGGCGCGATGGCCTCTAATTCAACTTTCTCAAGGGGTGAGGGCAAAATGAACCAGAATGGACTTGATTCAGATTAAGTTTCTTTCCACTTTTGCGAAATATGAAAAGATTAGTGGTTACTGGCATCTTGCTGTTTGTTATATTGTTTACTTCAAGGGCACAACATATGTCTGTATCAACCAATGTTCTTGGTTGGGTTGACTATGGAACGATTAACTTGAGTGCCGGAGTCAGTCTGGCAAGACATTTCTCTTTTGAGGCCGGCGGACGGTACAATCCGTTCAGCATTCAACGACAATCAGGGTTGACTGTACGTAACCAACAAAAGACGGCCTTTGCAAGTGTGCGTTACTGGCCGTGGTATGTGTTCTCCGGATGGTGGATAGGGATAAAGGGGCAATGGTCGGAATATTCAAAGACCGGAATTTGGAGATTTGCGGTTGATGAGGGGAAGCGGTATGGAGTCGGCTTGTCCGCAGGATACACTTGGATGATAAGCAAAGGATTCAACATCGATTTCGGAATAGGCGGTTGGAGTGGACGGATGTACGATCATACTTTATACCATTGTCTTAAGTGTATGGAAATCAGGGAGGCCGGTCCGAAAAATTTCATCGCGTTGGATGATGTTTCCGTTTCATTTATGATAATGTTTTAGAAAATGAAGGCACTTAAGACAATCCGTATTCTTTGGGCACTATCGGTGGTCTGTTGCTTGGCTTTCGTCTCATCTTGTGCCACTCAGAAGAAACTTCAAAGACTCCAGAATGGTGAAACGCCACAGGTGCAGCTTACTTTAGGCAATCAACCGGATTATCTTCCGAAAGTGGACGAGACATCAAGTGTCACAAGAGACACTCTTAAGGTCAAGGATGATGACGGAAGGGAACTGATTGTGATGAAGGCCATCAAGGATGAGGAGTCCGGTGAGATGGTGGCAACCGACGTGATCCAGGCGGCAAAAGTCACGGCCAGATTCCGGAATGTGGCGGAAAGGAACGGAAGGGTCGATCTGGCCTTTCAGGTGATTGTACCTCAATCTATGAGAGACAGCCGTTGGCAACTCCGGTTTTATCCAGATATGTTTATGCTTGGGGATAGTGTGCGTCTGGATCCTGTGATAATAACGGGAGCGGCGTACCGCAAGGCACAACTGCGCGGCTACCAGATGTACGAGAAGTTCCTCTCAAAAATAGTGAACGACTCCACCAAATTCATAAATGTCAGACAGTTGGAGATATTCCTAAAAAGATATATCCCTCAGGTTTTTTCCTATAAGACGGACACTTCATTCGTTTCGGAACAGGAATTCTATTCCGCCTATGGTGTCAGTGAGAGACAAGCGGTGGAGCATTATACCAACCGCTTCGCCAAGAACTTGAACAAGCGGCGCAAGGCCAAAATGGACAAGATGCACAGGGAATATATCAAGTCTCCGATAGTCACGGAGGGGATACGTCTTGACACCGTAATGATCAGTGATGACGGAGAGTTCATCTATAATTATGTGCAGACCATAAACACGAGGCCGAAGCTGAAGAAGGTGGACATCATCCTGAGCGGAGAGATTTATGAGCAGGACAAACGCCTGTACAACATTCCACGCAGCGAGCCTCTGACATTCTACATCAGTTCCATCTCGGCCTTTGTTGACAACACTGAACGCTATCTGACCAAGGTCGTGGAGAGGAGGGCAATGGCCAACACGGAAAGCCGGATAGATTTCGAGCTTGGAAAGTCGGACATAAAACCTGAATATGGGCGCAACCTTGAGGAGATCGCGATGATTGAGAGGACCCTCGCCTCATTGGTAGAGAATGCCACCTATGACCTTGACTCCATAACCGTAAGAGCGACCGCGTCTCCGGAAGGTCCTTATGCCGTCAACAGGCGTTTGGCACAGCGTCGTTCTGAATCGGTGTCTTCGTGGTTCGGAAAGTATGTGAAATCCTACAGGGATTCTCTCGTGTCGGCCAGAGGTGTGTTCGCCGAACTTGGAAGCGATTCATTCAAGGACGATTCCGGCGGATTGTCCGACGTTGTGTTCACGCCACGCTGCATTCCTGAGAACTGGGATGATCTGCTGACTCTGGTGGCCTCGGACATTGTCATGAATGATAATCAGAAAGAGGAGTTTGTCAGGATTTGTGAAAGTGAGAAGGAACCAGACAGAAGAGAGGTTATGCTAAGGAAGTGTACATTCTATAATTATATGAAAGAAACACTTTATCCCAGATTGAGAACGGTAAAATTCAATTTTTACCTTCATCGTAAAGGAATGGTCAAAGACACCATTCACACGACCGTAGTGGACAGTCTGTATATGGAGGGAGTGCAGGCTCTTCACGATATGGACTATGCCTCGGCTCTTTCACGTCTTCTTCCATACGGGGATTTCAACGCCGCAGTGGCCTGTGTGGGAATGGACAGAAATGCCACCGCAATGAAAATCCTTGAGTCCCTGCCGGATTCCGACAAGGTCAACTATCTTATGGCGATTCTGTATTCGAGAGCTGGTGACTATCAGAACGCTGTTAACCATTACCTCAAGGCGTGCCACCAGAATCCTTCGTTTGTGTTCAGAGGAAATCTTGATCCAGAAATCTACGTATTGATCAAAACCTATGGACTTAACTCACAAGAAGAAGACCCTGTGTTTGAGTAAAATCGTCAAAATATTCAGAAATGACTTTTATTAATCGTGATATGTTTCGTAAGATTTTATTGCCGGTCATTGTCATTGCCTTTACCTATGGCTGCAGAGACACTTGGCTGGACAGGATGTGGATGAATAATGTCGCATATGAGGACTCGATCGAGGAGAACGCTCTAAGATTGGCCCGATTGCAGGACATCTGTGACTCGTTGGACAGAGAGATGGCATCCTTGCGTGCATTGGCCAAAGCGATAGATGAGAAAGATTACATAACCAGCATTGATTCTGCTTGGGAGAACGGGAAGACGGTTGGTTATCTTATCAGCTTTAAACATAACACTCCTATTAGGATTTTCCACGGCCGCGACGGAAAAGACGGCCACCCCGGATCGGATGGGCAGGATGGCTTTGACGGATATGACGGTGTCGCCCCTTCCATCGGAATGACTCCGGCTCCTGGCGGAAGATACTGTTGGACGATAAACGGCAAAGTAATTTTGGATGACACCGGAAAGCCAATTTACGTGGATGGAGAGGATGCGGTCACCCCGCGGTTCAAGTCGGAGAATGGAACGTGGTTTGTCTCATATGACGATGGGAATAGTTGGAACCAAACAGGTAATTCAGAAGGAAACCGGGGAGATTCTATGTTCAAGGATGTTATAATCGCCGACACAGAGGTCCGTTTCATCTTATCTGACGGGTCAGAGTTCACATTGCCTCGTTTTGTAAAGCTTACGATCGATTTCGATATGGATGCCGAGGAGTCCGGCATAGAAGCAGGAAGAAGCATCCAGATCAGGTACGCGTTGAATTATGCGACATCATCTACAGCTGTGACTGTCGCATCGGATGGAAATTATAAGGCGAAAGTAGTAAAGGACACGCCTACGACTGGGACAATACTGATCACCAGCCCCAGACATTACGAGGACGGACACGTTACAGTCATTGTCACGGATGGATCAGGGTACACGTTTTCAAGGGTTATAAATTTTTATGAACGGAAGGTTTCTTTCCCTAATGGATTGAACTATGTTGTCGCCGCACAGGGCGGAACAGTCAATATCCCGTTAACCACAAACTTTGAATATGACCTTGAGTTCCTTGATCCAGTATCCAGGGAATGGCTGGATTTCAAGACCACGACAAGGGCTGCGACAAAGAACTATAACATCTCATTGGATGTCAAGATGAATATGTCGTTCAAGGAACGGACAGCGGAGCTTGGACTGTTCGCCAGAAATGAACCGGACAATGCCTTGCGTAAGATCGTGATCACGCAATCTCCGGCAACATTTAGATTATCGCAGGACAGATTCCTGCTGGATGCATCCGGGAAGACGTTTACAGTGCCGATAAAATCCACTTCCGGATTATCCATTGTCACGGACTGTGCCGATTGGATTGAAGTCAGCCAGAGTTCCGGAAACAATATTGATTATCAGCTCTCATTTTCTGTTGATCCAAACTCATCAGGTGTAAGAAGGGCCTCCACTTTGGAGCTGTTCAGCGCAGACGGAACAGTCAAATTAGGAGACATAAGCGTGACTCAAGTTGCTGGAGGAGAGGAAAGCCCTGATAACCTAATATTCAAAGTGAGGGCAAATTACGCCAACGGCTTTATGGTTCAACTTCCTTTAGGCGGCAATGTTGATTGCACGATAGATTGGGGAGACGGCAGTGATCCTGAAAGAATTACCAGCGGGATGCCGAAACATTCGTATCCTTCTGTCGTCTCAGACTATATTGTCAAGATATCAGGCAAAGTGACATCACTTAGTTCCTCAGGAATATCCCATCCTGCGATAACAGAAGTTATTCAATGGGGCTACACCGGTCTGACAAGGATGGATAACGCTTTTGCGAACAACGCTTTGTTGGAAAAGATTCCTGGAGATGTCAGTGGGGCTTTTTCGGAGGTCACATCATTCACCTCGGCTTTCAGCGACTGTATCAAACTGAAGTCTCTCCCGGAGAATTTATTGACATTCTGCACAAATATCACATCACTCAGTTATACTTTCAACAATTGTACATCTCTTGAGAATGTGCCAGAGAAACTGCTCCATAATGCAAAGGTATTAGCACGTGTTGATGGTCTATTTGAAGGGTGCTCAGCTCTTTCTGTTATTCCTGACGAACTTTTTGCGACCAATTGTGAGTTTACATCGTTCTCTTCTGTATTCAGCCATACTGCGATAAAGACGATTCCAAGAGGGCTTCTTCGGAATTGCAAAAAAATCGAGTCTTTTACACGAAGTTTCTATTACTGTTCCTCATTGGTGTCTATCCCTGATGATCTGTTTTCGTATTGTCCGGATGCAAACCATTTTTGGCAGACGTTCTGCCGTTGTTACAACCTAAAGGAACTGCCGGCCAACTCATTTGATAACAATCGAAAAATCAAGATGTTCCAAGAAGTATTCATATTCTGTCGCATAGAGGGGAAATCTCCATATACGATAATCAACGGCAGAAAGATCCATATGTATGAAAGATATCTTGAACCCGACTATTTTGCCGGAATAACGAACACTCATTCATACAACAGATCCTATACAAGCAATAAATTCACAGACAACGACAATATCCCTATCAACTGGAAAAATTAGCATAATGAAAAGATTAATATTGACACTGTTGGCAAGTTTTGCCCTTCTTCCTTGTTGTACCAGCATTACGGACGAGATGAACAAATCCAATCAGGCATTGGAGGAAAGGATCAAAGAAAATGCAGACAAGATCGCGGCTCTTGAGAAAAGGTGCGAAGAGTTGAATTTCAATCTGGATGCCTTGCGTAAGACTGTTCAGGCATTGCAGGACAATGATTTTATCAAATCTGTCACACCTTTGTACGATAAAGATGGCATTACCGTGATCGGTTACAATATCTCTTTTGTCAAAAGTGGAGAGATCCGTGTTTTCGCCGGGGAAAATGGCAAGGATGGAGAAGACGGCAAGCCGGGAGATCCCGGTAACGATGGAAATGACGGACATTCTCCTGTTGTAGGAATCGCCAAGGGAGCCGATGGGGTATATTATTGGACTCTTGACGGAGAATGGCTGACCGACAGTGACGGTCAGCGCATAAAAGCAGAAGGGAAGAATGGGGTGACTCCTCAATTTCGTATTACTGACGACTATTGGGAAATTTCTTACAATGGAGGCAAGGATTGGACTAGTTTAGGCAAAGCAACAGGCGACACAGGAAAGTCATTTTTCGAGAATGTGTCGGATTTCGAGGACAAAGTGACATTGACGTTGGCGGACGGGTCAGTCATCACAATCCCCAAATATAAGAAACCTGTAATCAAGTTCAGTATAGAGGACAACGAGACCGGCGCAGTCTCCGGCATTGATGTCATTGTGGGGTATCAGATTTCCAATGCTTCGGAAGGCACGGTTGTGTCTGTTTCTTCCGACGGCAACTATGCCGCCAAAATTGTCAAGGATAGCCCCTTGTCCGGCAAGTTGACAATAACCCCTCCGACCCCATACACAGATGGCTTTGTGAATGTTACCTTGACAGATGATTATGGCTATTCACAGGTTGAAGTCATTAATTTTCATCAGAATCTGATTTCCTTTGCGGAAGGTCCCGAATATCAGATCCCGCCGGAAGGAGGACTTGTCGAGATTCCATATAGCCTGAATTTCGACCACGAGGTACGGACGACATCTGATTGGTTGAAGATTACCCCGACCACTCGGGCTGAAATGAGAGAGAAGTCCATAAAAGTGTCAGCCGAGAAGAATGAACTGTTCCGCAGCAGGCAGGCTGTCATCGGGATTTATGCAAAGACAAATCCGAATCAGCCCTATGCTGAGATAATCATAAATCAATCGTCCGCCTATTTCACTTTGAGCCAAAGCAATTTTGCGGTCTCAGATGCGGGAGGAGCCATTTCCGCAAAGATAACATCCTCTTTGGGATTGAGCGTTTCAGTAGAGGATTCGGTTGATTGGGTAACCTGTTCACTCAGCGGACCGAAAGGCAATGACTATGTGCTGACGGCATCTGTGTCCCGTAACACTACCGCGGTCAAACGGTTCGCAAAAATCATCTTGTTTGACCAATCGCAATCCAAAGAACTTGGAACAATAGTGATTGTCCAACAATCAGGACTCTCGGATTCCATAGAAGATATGGTGTTTACCGTAAGAGCCAATTATCCTAATGACTTCACTTCAGTACTGCCTTTATCTGGCACGATCGACTGCTATGTTGACTGGGGAGACGGGTACGTAGAGTACTATAAATCTGGTCCGGTTTCCCATAAATACAATGTAGAGGAGCCACATTCATTCAAAGTCATTGTTTCCGGAACAGTCACAGAATTAAAGTCGAATGAAGAGACTATCCCTTCCATAATCGAAGTCAACCAATGGGGAAAAACAGGGTTGAAGGATATGTGGGGAGCCTTCCAGAATAATACTATCCTCCAATATATTGCTGGTAACGCGGCAAATTCATTTGCTTTGGTAAGAAGCTTCCAAGAGGCTTTCGCTAATTGCATTAATCTAAAAAATATCCCGGCCAACTTGTTTAAAGGATGCTTTGAGGCATCAACGTTTGGTTCTACATTTTCAGGATGCTCTTCTATTACAGAAATTCCATCTAAATTATTCTTTGACTGTAATCGTGCAACTATGTTTGGTGGTGTATTCAAAAACTGCATATCTCTTTCAACAATTCCGGGAGACATTTTCAGTAATTGCAGGAATATGACCAGAATAAGCTATGGTTTTGCCAATTGCCAATCGCTAAAGTCTGTTCCTGAATCATTATTCGCAGATTGTCCCAATATTGAAAATGCGAGTCGTCTATTCGAAGAATGCAATCATTTAGTCGCAGTCCCGACAGGCATTTTTGATAACAATCGGAATCTGACAAATCTCAATGGAACCTTTTCAGAGTGTTATTCATTAAAAGGAGAATCACCTTATACGATAATTAGTGGCAGAAAGTATCATTTGTACGAAAGGAACGATGCTCCAGACTATTTCTCACCGGTAATAAATATGAAAGGACTGTTCTATTGGACATACGAGAATTTAGATGATAAGGACAGTATTCCTGATGTATGTCGTATGGGGCCCAATAGTTAATTAACAAACACTGTAAGACACATCAATAAAGGCAGGTAAAACATCATAGTAAGACCGTAAACCGGTAAAAACAATGGAATCGAACAATATGAACCAGAATGGACTTGATTGGGATTAAGTTTCTTTCCACTTTTACAAAAAAAATGGGACCGATTATATTGTTAACATCTTTATAACATTATGAAACACATCAAACTATTTGCGGTCATCGTTGCGATGGCCATCTGTGGGACGGTGTCCGCGCAGGAGAACTTTCTCAAGGTGTCATATTCAAATGTCGCGATCAAGGCGAGCGCAGGAGGAATTTCCTTCACGGAGAATATGAACGGCCTCTCGGTCGGAGTGTCACAGGCGAGGATGCTTCCGGGGGAGCTGCCCTTCCTCTACGAATATGGAGCTGACATCCTGATGGCGTTCGGAGACAACAAATCGACACTCATCTCGGCTATGGTGCCGGTCAACCTAATGTATAAACTTGACCTTGGTCAGATCCAGTTGCTCCCGTTCGCCGGACTCAACCTGACAGCACACATCATCGGTCAGAACAAGGATGACGAGTACACCTACAACTGGTTCAAGGATGACGAAGACGGCGATGCGTGCAACCGCTTCCAACTCGGCGCACAGTTCGGAGCGAAAGCCCTCTACGGCAAGTATTTCCTC
>ERZ1026852.1265-NODE-1265-length-13843-cov-4.183130_pt1 | contig 13843 bp, 9 predicted proteins | sample MGYA00380156_ERZ1026852 | MGnify/ENA primary metagenome ERZ1026852 (study PRJEB33269, sample SAMEA4719792) | human gut metagenome | biome: human-associated habitat; feature: organic feature; material: feces | place: Cameroon | collected 2013-10 ...
GCTCTCTCTATCAGGCGCACGCCGCCCACTTCCACCATGCATTTTGTATTGTTCTGAGTAAGCTTTCCCAGACGTTTTCCCATTCCTGCCGCTAAAATAATTGCCTGCATACCGTCACCCTTCACGCATTATTCTTTATACAAATAGCAATCAAACACAAACCGGTTATTCCAGTACAGTTCGTTATCAGGTTGTACGATCTCACATCTGCCCTCGTGCTCCTCTGCAAATTGCAGGAACATCTCCCTGGTGTAAAATGTTTTGTCCAGCCCCGCATATACTTCATCATAATTCTCGACACACTTCCGGCGGTATGCCATGTGTTCGTCTTTTTTCTCCTGATCGTGCACTTCGGTGACAACAACCATCTTCCCCGCCTTCGCCCACATGCGTTCCAGCACCTTCTGCCCGTAATCAGCATCATTAAAATACTGAAACACACTGTCTGCCAGAACGACATCGTACCTCGGCTCTGTCGGCACCCTGAGCGCCTCCTCACATCCCACGTCCACCTCCGGCACCACGCTTTGGGCTATGCGGATGAGGTTTTTGGAGTAATCCAGACCGCCGAGTACTGCCACATGCTTCAACGCGGAAAATAGATACAGATTCACACCGCTTCCACAGCCAATCTCATACAGACTGCCGATCGTTCCCGCACACCCCGTCTCGATCCGCTGCGCCATGCACTCCCACTGCCGGAAAAACGCCTCATAATATCCCTGCACATCCTGTGTATCGAATCCGTCCGCCCGTTTTAATTCCTTAAACATTTCAAATACGGTTGCGCGATTCTCAATCTCCGCAGTCCGCTTCTTCCATATCTTATCCCAGTTGTTCATTGCTCCATGTTCCCCGGCAAACGCCCGGGATGTCTCTGTCATCCCGGGTGCCTATCTGCTTAAAAATGCTCATAAAGAGATAGGAAGGGCATTCGTATCCACAAACTGCCCCTCTTATCTCTTTATCGTGTCTGACTATTTCAAAATCTCAATCACTGATTTTGCATCATCATTATACTGTGCCAGAATACTCTGGGATGCATGCACCAGAATCCGGTTGGTCGAATACAATACCATCTCCATATTCATGTTGGTGTCCCTGATCCCGGACTCCGCACTCTGCGTATTTTCTGATGTGTTGTCCGTATTGTGCACGGCATGTTCCAGACGCTGCTGCTGGCTGCCGAACTCGTCTCTCCAGAGTGCCGCCTGTTCAATCGCATCCTGAACCATCGTGATGGATTCCGACGCCTTCGCATGCGAAGATACATTCACTTTGTCTGTGCCAAGGCTCTCCTTGCTCGCATTTACAAAATGGATATCTATCGCCTGTCCGTTCAGTGCCCCGGACTGTATGCGGTAATATCCCGGTGCCGCCTGCGGCGTTCCCTCCGCCAGCATATACTGCTGATTGAAGTGCGTCGTATAGGCGATGCGGTCCACTTCCTTGTTCAGCTGATCCAGCTCATCCTGAATAGCCCTGCGATCCGAGTCCGTGTTGATGTCATTGGCTGCCTGCGTCGTCAGCTCCACCATACGATCCAGGACATCCTGTGTCTCCTGAAGCGCTGCATCCGCCGTCTGCAGCATACTGATGCCGTCCTGTGAATTCCGGGAGGCTTTGTTCAGCCCTTTCACATGATGCCGCATCGTCTCTGATATCTGCAAGCCTGCCGCATCATCATTTGCTGTGTTTAACTTGTACCCTGTCGCAAGCTTTTTGGAAGATTTTTCCATCTTCTTCACGTTATAGCGCAACTGCCTGCTCTCACAGATTGCCGCCATATTATGATTAACCACCATGTTATTCTACCTCTTCCCTGAGATTTTTGATATACTTCTGATATTTATATCGAATCATCCGTGCTGTTTCTTTAGCATAACACTTCCACTACTTTCAACTTTTTATTTCATAAGCTTCTTAACATTTGAAATATAATCCATTGTACTATCAATACTGAATGCTCTTCCCATCATAACCTGTGCCTCATCGGACACTAAGTATCCAAACAATTCCCGGAGCTTTTCAAATGCTTCACAAGCATCCTGCATATGATAATGCGCAATTACCTCCGCAGACGGACATGCCCCTTCCAACTGAGGATATGAATAATACAACAATGCCAATACATAGTATAAAATAAATTTAGCTGGCACTGCCTCCAAAACCCATTCCTGATCAAACCAAAGTATTTCTCCCTCACAATAAAATGCATTTCTAAAACTCATATCCAGAAAACCGATTTTTAATATTGGTCCAAATAATTCCTCGTTCTCTTCTATTCCCAGATCCAGTGTATATAATATGTTATCCTTCCATGAAATTTGTTCAGACGATCGCAATATTTCCCCATACATCAAGTCTATCAATCTGTAAATTTCATCGGTGTTCCCTTCTTTTAACGCGTTTAAAATTACGTCTTCCAAAAGCGGTTTTTCAATATAATCACTGACCACCATCCCATTATCAGCCCTATATTCTACTATTTTTATACCCGCTTGTTTCAGAATATTTACATTTTTGAACAGTTGCCTTACATGTGTCTGTGCGCATAACATCGTAAGCGGCTTCTTTTCAACGGTGCTATCCCTCGTAAATCTTGTTGCCATTCGATATTGTTCCTTGCGTTCGCTTGTTAACCTCGCAAACGTTATTTCCCCTAGCTGACTGCTGTCGGAGCACTCCACCAAAAATGAATTTGTAAAAAACTCAAACACATGATTTTCTACAATATCCATATAAAGATTTTTTTCATTTGCAATTAATGTGTTTTCACCGGCTGAGCTGTAACCTCTGAAATTTTCAGAATTTACCGTGTCTTTCTTACTTGGCAAAACATCCTGAGAGTAAATAACGGTAGGCAATTTGTAATCAGGATATGGATAATAAAAATAGGTATTATGAAAGCCACTTTCCTTAATCAATGTGTCCAACGCTGTTTTTGAAAATGTCCTTACCCCTCTCTCAACATCCCTATACTGATTTATCCCTTCAAACGGTATTCCAACATGATCTTCTGGCATTCCGCACCAATATTTTAAACCGTACTGATTCTCTATTGCGACAAGCAATTTCCCATCTGGTTTCAGCAACTGCTTAATCTTAACCAAAAAGTCCATGTACGGATTTGTTGATTCCGTATAAGTTCCCTGGTATTCCAAAACGCCTATCAGTGTAATATAATCAAATTTTTTATCAAATTCAATATCATTCAAGTTTCCAACAATAATCTCAAGATTTTCTTTTTCACGGCACCGGAGAAGCGTTGCTGTCGCACGTTTTCTTGAGAGTTCCACTGCCGTAACATCCTTACATTCATCGCACAATACGCTTGTAATTGCGCCCATACCACAGCCAATTTCCAATACACTGCTATCCGGTTTGAATTTGTACCAATTTAGAATGTTTTTTCGTAGCGGCGACAGATGGTAATATATCGGCCAATTAAATTGCTCATAGACAGCGTTGCTGTAGTCTTCTGGTCTATTTTCTGCAATTATCTTAATTATAAAATCTTCTACCTCGCCATCAGAATATAAATCTTCGTTCTTATACCACTGCAGATTAAATTTAGGACATGGATTCATTTTTGCAATTAACTCTTCATACATTCTTCTTTCTCCCTTCATCACAGCATAACTTCCAAACACTTTTCGCAAGTATTTTTTACATTTTACTTATAAATGCCTTTACCCGCTTCTGTATACTTTCTCTATTTTCCGCTTCATTCTCTACCCGGTACAGCTCCATCTGCCTTGGAATCATCGCCGCATAGGGAGACTCTCTATAGTCTGCCACCTCCGCTTTTACGGTATCCCGCAGCGTCTCATACATGGAATACGGCACTTCAAATCCGCGCTGCACCGCAAACAGCAGCGTCTCATAGAAATACGTATGCAGAAAATACAGCTTGATCTCCTCATAATACTCCCGGAAAAACGGCGTCTGCTTCATAAAATGCCACACGGCAAGCTGCACATCTGCGTGCATCTGCAGCGTTGTCATCTGACGCATATCCCGGCGCATGGTTCCCACCTCATTCTGGCGGTAGCAGTAAAAAGCTTCCGCCATGATTTCAAAGCGGTTTCCGTAGAACAACAGCGGATACACAAACAGCGGTTCTTCATAAATAACATGCTCGGCATAACGGACGCCCGCCCGCTCGACAAGCGATCTCCGGTACAGCTTGTTCCAGCAGCCGTAGGTGATCTTCTCGCTGATGAGAAACCGCTTCCGCTCCTCCTTTGTCTGAATCCGGATGGTCTCATCCACCGCCGTCCTTCCCGACGCCACTTTCCCGAGTCTTTCGGTATAATACACATAATCAAACTGTACGATATCGGCATCGCTCTCCATCGCACGCCGGTATACCTTTTCAAGGAAATCCTTCTCCACAAAATCATCCGCATCGACAAACGCAAGATACTCCCCCGTCGCATAGCCGAGCGCCACGTTCCGGGCGCCTCCCTGACGCAGATTTTCTTCCAGATGGATAATCATGATGCTCCCGGGATACGCGCGCTCAAATTCCTCCAGCAGCGCCCATGTCGCGCCCTCATCGTCCGATGCGTCATCTACAAAAATCAGCTCCAGCCCGTCGATCCCGATCGACTGCTGCACCAGTGACAGAAAGCACTGTGGAAGCCATTTCGCCGCATTGTGGCAGGGTACAATTACACTTACTTTTTTCATTCCGCCTCCCGCTCCCTCTTTGCCCGGAATACATACTGGTACACCTGAAACAACTGTCTGTCCGCAACATGCGGAATCTGATACAGTGCATTCATCAATTCTTCCGCTTCCGCATCCAGCTCTTCCGTATCATAGGTCGCCATCATCTGTGTGACTTCCATTCCACACCGTTCAAACACCCTCACAATACTGTCCATTGTGAAAAAGCGCAGATGCGTGCGGTCTAAAATCCCTGCGTCCTGATACTCCAGCTTTCCGCGCAGAAGGTCGCTGACTACATGGCGGTTTAAAATATTGGGAACACTGCACAGAATACTGCCGTCCGCCTTCAGATAGGGCAGTAATTTCTGCAGAATCCGCTCCGGATCATGCAGATGCTCCAGCACATCCGCCAGTATGATATAGTCAAACGTATCTTTTTCATACGGGATCTGCATGGTCTCAATGTTTCCCTGCCGGATATCCAGATAATTTGCGCCGATTTTCGCAATGTCATCCTGGATCTCAATTCCGCTCACCTTTGCGTCCGGCCACTCATACGCAATATGCGCAAGCGTTGCACCACATCCGCATCCCACTTCCAGCACACGTATTTTGCTCTCTTTCGGCTCGGAAATCATCGCAATCAGTTCTTTTCTGCTGTAGGTATAATAGGACATATCAAAGCCCCATTTTCCCCGGAACTTCTCACTTGTAACCGAGAGCGTCTGTTTCCATACATCAGAGTTCCTGCCGTTTCCATGACCGTAATGCACGATAAAACTATTGTGGCAGAGGCGCATCTGCCACCCCGCCAGATTCAGCCGGCTGCACAGATCTAAGTCCTCGCTCTGACCCGGGGAAAACCGTTCATCCAGAAGTCCGACCTCATCCAGCGCCTTCCGTTTCAGCAGCATCGCAAATCCTACCAGCCAGGTCTTTTTCTCCAGCGCATTTTCCATGGGGATATTCATTGCCGTGCCGTATGTTATGTATTCCTCCACACCGGCAAGCTTCGCCTCAATCCTCTGCCCGTTGATCACGCTGTTTGACATACTTCCCGTGGCGCCGATCCGATCCTCCGCATATAAACCCATCCGAAGCCAGAAAATAGAATTGGGCAGAACAATCGTATCATTGTTCAGAAGAAGGATATCATTTTCCGGCTCTGCCGCCTTGATTCCCTGATTGCACCCTGCCGGAAAGCCCTTGTTTTCCCGGTTGCTCACGAGTGTAATATCTTTTTGCTCCTGAAGCCATTCCAGCGTGCCGTCTGTAGATGCATTGTCCACCACGACCAGCTCATAGCTCGACGGATCGCAGGTGTCCCGGATGCTGCCGATACACTGCATATTCATGTCTTTGAGATTATACGTCAATATCACGATCGAAACCTTATGCACGCACCACCGGTCATCCTGCTGTACACGCTCTTTGTGCTGCTGTATGATCCTGCGATCGTCTTCATCGCTGCAATAATAGAGCGCATTTTCATAGCAGAGCCACGCCTGATTGCAATTTTTGCGCTCATAATAATTGCCCAGCAGCAGATACAGTTCATAATTTCTGTAATTATACTGCAGCCCCTGCGCGATACAGGTATAGGCGCCTTCCCAGTCGCCCAGCGCAGAGAAAACCGTTGCTGCCAGCACGGCGAGTTCATCATCCCATTCCCCGTTCATATACTGCCCGAGTTCTCTTCCGGCTTCCCTCCACGCATTCTGCTCAATAAGTTGCTTTAATCTTACATATCCCATCCCGCTCTATTCTCCTGCTGTTTCTGAAGATCTGCCTCTCCCTCACCGTCCGGAAACTATTTTGTCAGCCGCTTTACCGTTTCAATGACCGTATCCTGCTGCTCGTCGGTAAGTCCCGGATAAACTGGAAGGCTGATGATGTGCGAGTAAACTTCCTCCGCCACCGGGCAATGTACTTCTCTGTAACCGTGCTCCTGGTAGTACGGATGATAGTACACCGGAATATAGTGGACATTCACTGCGATGCCGTTCTCCCGAAGCTGCTCAAACACGGTCTTTCTGTCGTGGTTCTTCACCTGTATGATATAGAGATGCCATCCGCTGTTCGTCTCCGGCAGCTGATACGGCGTCACAATATTCGCGCAGTCCGCAAACGCCTCATCGTAGCGCTTTGTGATCTCCCTTCTGCGCGCAAGGAAGCGGTCCAGCTTCCGCATCTGGCTGCAGCCGAGCGCACACTGGATATCCGTCATGCGGTAATTATAGCCGAGATCGATCTGCTGATAGAACCACGGTCCCTCATTTCCCGTCATCAGATCCGGATCTCTGGTAATTCCGTGGCTGCGGAACAGCACTAATTTCCGGTACAATTCCTCACTGTCCGTCACAATCATACCGCCCTCGCCCGTCGTGATCGGCTTCACCGGATGGAAGCTGAATGTCGTCATATCCGACATGGAGCCGATGCGCTGTCCCTTATATTCCGAGCCGAGCGCATGCGCCGCATCCTCGATCACGGTCAGATGATACTCCTTTGCGATCGCATGAATCGCGTCCATATCGCAGGGCTGTCCTGCCAGATGCACCGGAATAATCGCTTTGGTCTTATCCGTGATCTTGCGCCGGATGTCCTCCGGATCAATGTTGTACGTCTGCGGATCGATGTCTGCAAAAACCGGCGTTCCGCCGCAGTACAGCACACAGTTGGCGGATGCCGCAAACGTGATCGGCGTGGTGATTACCTCATCCCCCGGTCCGATTCCCGCCGCATGGCATGCCGCATGCAGTGCCGCAGTATCGTTTGAAATGGCGACCGCATATTTCGCGCCCACATACTCTGCCACTGCCCGCTCGAACTCCGCCACCTTCGGTCCTGTCGTCAGGAAATCTGATTTCAGCACCTTTACTACTTCCTCAATGTCATCTTCCTCAATCGTCTGTCTTCCGTATGGTATCATCACTGTTCCTCCTTGCTGTACTTTTCCAGTTCCATCTTTGCCCTCTTACTGTAGGAATACGGAATGCCCCTGTTTTCCTTCTGTATCCGCCTGTGAAAGGATCTAAGCCTCTCTGCACTCATTTGATCCGGCATATGCCATGTCTCCAGCTGCCCGAGAACCTTCTCCTTATCCAGTACGCCATGTAAGATCAGGATGAGAATGGCGTCTACTGATATGTTACCGCTTTCTACCGCGTGAATCAATTCCTGATAATCCTGTGCCGGTCTGGCAAACTCCATGCGATGCAGCAAAAACCGTACCGAGAGATAGGTCTGGCATATCGCTTCACAGCTGCCCGCCTGTGCCAGAAACGACGGTCTATTGCTCACCCTGCGCTCCGTCTGCTCGATCTCACAGATAATCGCAAGCATCTCCAGTTCGGAGCTCTTCATCTGGCTCTGATGATAGATCCCGATGGCCTGGCTGACCTCATCCCATTGCCCCTGATCTATCATCTTCCGGATCGCCGCTGCCAGCTGACTGCTCAACTGATCCCACTCTCCGCTCGAGAACAGCTCCTCCCCCTCCGGAACGTTAAAAAATTCCGGGTATTCTTCCATACAGATCTTTCTGTTCCTGTCATAATTGGTGAGCTTTGCGAATCCGCAGTCGTGCACCACCCAGGGTTCTTCCTGATAAGGCACCACAACCTCATACCCCGCCCTGCGGAATTCAAATGCCTGCGACACATCATAGAAATCAAAATCCGAAAACAGGTCGTCTCTCCACGGCAGATCATACTGCGTCATCATCAGCAGCCCGTCCACCGCATCGACGGTCTGATCTTTGGTCTGGTTCGGTCCGCACAGCAGGACATAGGAAAGATCCGGCTCCCTGCAGTCCACTTTTCCCACATTCCAGGAAGAATAAACGACGCCGTTTTCCGGAATGCCGATTCCTCCCACCATTCCGATCATTCCCGTCTTCGGGTTCTCCTTAAAAATGCGCAGTGTCTTCTCCAGAAAACGGCTGTCGCGGATAAAAACATCCTGGTGCATATAGACTTTATATTTTGCATCGCTGCTTTGCATCCCCAGATTGTACGCCGCACACATGGAATCCGCCTCCCAGATGCCGATCACGTCTATGTCATATCCCGCCGGAACTTCCAGATGCTCTATGTAATACTTGCACTCTTCAAAATACAGTTCATTGTTCACGCATATAATGAATGCGATTGTGTCTTTTCTGTCCTCTACCGGCATGATTTTCTACCTCATACATCTCTTTTATACTGCTGTAAAAATGCCGCAATCCGCTCTGCGCCTTTTCCGTCCACCAGACTTCTCATCCGCGCAAAGCTTTGCGCCCTCTTCCCGGCGTCTTTTGTATAGCAGACCAGCTTTTCGCAGATTGCATGCGGCGCATCGTCCTTTTCTCTCACATCCCCCGCATAGATTAACAGGTTATGTTCTGCCATCTCTTCCGCAAATTCCAGCTGATTGTCCGCAAATGCAAAGCAGACCGTCGGAATCCCGCAGGCGCACAGTTCCAGAAGTGTTGTGCCGCCCGCCGAGACCGCCGCCTCGCACTGCTGCATATAGCGCCACATATCGGGAATATTCTTGTGAAGTATGATCTTCGGATTTGCTGCCGCCAGTTCACGCAGCATGTCCTCATTCCGGTTCATGCTTCCGACAATCACATGCCACAGATAGTCCTGCAATTCCTGCATCTGTGTGCCGTACGCAAGAATTCTGCCCGCCATGTTGTAAGGATCGGTTCCGCCCGTCGAGAGCAGAATACTCTTCTCCCGCGGCTTATCAAAGGAAAGATGCGAAAACTCCTCCCGGAGCGGCGCATACAAAAGCCCGGTAAGGTACTGCACGCCGTCCTTTTCATGCAGCCCCTCCGGCGTCTTCTGTCTCTCCCTGCACGGTATGTATTGGAGCAGCCCCGACACCTCGTAGTGTTCCCTTCTGAAATCGTCAACATAGAATACCGGCACCATCCGGTTTAATTCCGCCAGATAGCGCACCGTCGCACAGTAGGAATCCACAACCAGCCAGTCCACCTGCTGTGCCTGTAACCGCTGCTTCATGACCGGAAGTTCGTCCTCCAGCGCATCCCAGCGCGTCTCTAGAATCTGATAGGAAAATCCCGCCTTTTCGATCCGCTCCGTCTCTTTTTCCTCTGCCAGCCAGAACTCACACGTCAGCCCGCACTTCCTGCACGCCGACGCGATTGAAAGTGTGCGCATCAGATGTCCGGTTGCCACCTGCTCGTTCGCATCCACCCGAAATACAATCATCTGTCTACTCCACCTCACCCGGAAGAATCGGCTCTCCGAAGCGGTACGCCTTTTTCGCTTTGCGTCCCAGCAGCGTGCGGTAATACTTCGGCTTGATTCCGATGGCAGGCCGGATACTGCGCACATTCTCCTCGGTGAAAGCTTCTCCCTCCGCAATCGGTTTTACCGCAACCAGCGATCTGCGGTATTTTAAACTGCTCTTCTCATGTTCGGTCAGTTCATAGGTTGCCTTTCCCTTAATCACGCAGGCATTCCGCACATCCTGCACCATCTGCGCAAATTCACCGATCTCCATGGAAAACGCTGCGTCCGGGTTGTCAATCGTCCGATCCAGGCAGACATGCTTTTCGATGACCTGCGCTCCCACAGACACCGCCACAACATCCGCGAGCGATCCCATCGAGTGATCCGACAGTCCCACCGGCACACCGAACCGCGCCTTCATATCCGCGATCGTTGCCAAATTCATATCCTCATACTGCGCCGGATACTGGCTGCAGCATTTCAGCAGCACCACCTGCCCGTTTCCCTGTCTCCGGCACGCCTCAAGAGCCTCTTTGATCTCTTCCTCCGACGCCATTCCGCAGGACATAATCATCGGCTTTCCCTTGCTCGCCGTGTACTCGATCAATGGAATATCCACCAGCTCAAAGGACGCGATTTTGTAGAACTCCACATCCAGATCCTCCAGGAAATCGACCGCCGTCCGGTCAAACGGCGTAGACAAAAAATCCACACCGACCTCCCTGCACTTATCCCGCAGCGCCTGCTGCCATTCCCACGGGGTATAGGCCGCCTGGTAGAGCTGATAATAATTATAGCCGTCCCACAGACCGCCCTTGATCTGATACGGTTCCTCCTTGCAGTCGATCGTGAGCGTATCCGCCGTGTAGGTCTGTATCTTCACACAATCCGCGCCGGCTTTTGCCGCCTCCTCAATGATTTTGAATGCATTTTCAATTTTTCCCGCATGGTTTGCGGACATCTCTGCAATCACATAGACCCCGGTGTTCATTTTCTCATATAATTTCATCTGTGACAGCCGCCTCCCTTTTCTTTTCCACGTTCCGAACCGTTTCACAACACGAATCCCTATTCTGCGCGCTTCGCCTTCGCCTGTACCTGAAACTGGTACGCGAAAAACAGATTCTCGTCGGTAATCTCCGACAGTTCCATCAGTCTGCCTGCAAATTCCCGATCCTCCGGGCTGACTCCGTTTGTGGTCATCCTTATCTCCTCCGCATCCAGTTCCGTCCGCAGTAACATACTAAGAATCTCTTTGTAGGTGAAAAAATGGATATGGGTTCTGTCGAGCAGCCCCCTGTCCTCATAGGTAAAATTGCCGTTGATCAGCCCCCGCACAACCGAGACATGCATCAGATTGGGAATGGACGCCAAAATGCTTCCGTCCTCTTTTAAAAAGCCTTTGCAATATGTCAGGGTTCCTTCCGGATCTCTCAGATGTTCCAGGACATCCCCGAATACAATGTAATCAAAGGTCACTCCGCCAAAATCCATCTGCCGTTCTTCAATGTTTCCCACGGTCACTTTCGCGATACAGTCCGCAATCTCTGCCGCCGAAGGGTTGATTTCCACACCGTAAAGCTCTGCATTGGGATAACGGTTCTTTACCCAGAGCAGATTTGCCCCGCAGTCACAACCGATCTCGAGGACACGGATGGGGGCGTCCTTCGGATCTGTGATGTAGGAAAGCAGCCCTGCGTTCGGAACGGCATTAAAGTAGTTCATGTTCCATTTTTCCTTCAGAATCTGCCGGTCTGACAATGCCCATTCGTCGTCTTCGTCCGCGGTTCTTTTTTCCGCAATCTGATAGAAGAACGCACCGCCGCATTCAAACTGCCTGTATTGATGCTTGATCCCCCTGACGCAGTAATCCCACATCACATTCTCCGCCAGGGCAATCTTCTCATCAAATGTTCCCACTTTTTCCAGCATTGCATACTTTAGCAGTACACAGCCTGCGGTCAGTTCCAGCTTCTGCAGATTCACCCCCGCCGCAATCTGCCCTGCCTGTATCCGCGAGATTGCCTCTGTGTAGCTTGGCGCGGTCTCTGAACCTTTCTGAATCACCTTCGGCACAACCGCACCGATTGTGCTGTCAGAGTACAGTAATCTCTGCATTTCCTCTATGGACTCCGGCAGTATCATATAGCAGGGATCGAGCAGCAAAATATCCTCATCCGTGACAAATTCTGTTTTCGCATAATTGAGAATGGTGCTGTAATTCTCTCTTCCCTCATCGCAGACAAGATAATTTATGCCGGGCTTCTCTTCCAGCCACTGGCGCAGCCCGTCCCCGGAAGCGTTGTCCACAATAATGAGATCTCTCTCCTCTATTCCCGCGAGCAGACGGAGCGCCTCTATTTCCATCTGCACTAACTTCAACTGATTATGCGCGACAATGATTACTTTCATGTTTTCTCCTTTATTTACCGCCTGCACTCTGTCCGATTGCCCTACGGTAAGAAAAACCGTAGTCTTCTCTCTGTTCTTCATAGCCAAGTTTCCGAAAAACTTTCTGTGATGCTATATTATCATTCTTTACTTCCGCAAGCAATTCTCTGCAAAATCCTTTTTCCGAAAGCTGCTCCTCTGCGGCTGCAAGCATCCACGACGCGTAGCCCTTTCCCCGCGCCCGCTCTGCAATGGCATAGGATATTTCTGCGCTTTCGCCCCGCTCATCCCGGTCCGCCCGCACCTGTCCCACCGGTGCACCGGCGTCTTCCAGAATATAAATCCTGCAGTTCTCATTCTTCCGCTTCTGTTCATACCATTTCTGATGCTGCTCATAGGGAATCTCTTCTGTATGGAAAGAACCTGCCCGCACGAGCGGATCATTTCTTAACTCGTACAAAAAACGGCAGTCCTGCGCATCCGCCAGTCTTAAATGCAGTCTCCGCATCCTGTCCTCCCGCTTTGTTTTGCGCATCAGATATTCATTCAGGTACCGCGTTACTTTTGCCGCACCTGCGGCGTTTAAGTGTGACCAGTCAAAAAAGTCCGCATCTGTAAATGCCGTCTGATCTCCGTATAGATCGATCAGATCCGCCCCGTATTTGCGGCAGAGCTTTTCCAGAGCCAGATACGTCTGCCTCTTCATCTCCCCGTTCGTCAGTTCGCAAAACTGCGTCGGAAACGGCATAAAAAGAAACACGGTCTTTATGTTTTTTTTCTGTAAAAATTCCAGCCAGCGCTCTAAAATTGCAAGATTCTCTTTGTATGTCTCGGGATACGGTTTGTGAAAAATACGCTGGATGGACTTTGCATCCTCTTTGCGCTGCTCCTTTGACGGCGTATAGATTTCCTCACTTTTCGTCTCACAGATCTCTGCGATTCCCGGAAACCGTCCGAAAAAGTCTCGCTCCAGGAAATCCTGTTCCATCAGTTTTTCACAGATTCTTTGGTCTTCCTGTACCTCGGCGGCATCCTCCGCCCAGTCCAGATGATGCAGCTTTTTCGTCTGCGGGTAAAATCCCAGCACTCTTAGACTCTGTGACCCCCGCGACAGATCCCACCAGAGCCGGTACGCGCTCATTCCGATGATGCAATACTCCATCCGGCGTTTTTGTCTGGCCGTGATTTCGTCATATGCCCACAGAAAGCGGTAATAATCCGTGTACAGATCCTGCGACGGCCCCGCCAGACACATGATATCCCGGGCAAGGCTCTCATAGCAGATGCCCTTCTGCTCGTAGCTCATTCCGCATACGACGCCTGCCGCCGTCATGACATCTTTTTTATTTTTTATCTGCTGATACGTCGCCTCCGGGCTGATTTCATTCATCAGGCGGAAAAGATCAAACCGGAGCAGTCTTACCTGTCCGAACCAGTGCATTCCCGCTATGTTTTCATACCGGGAACATACAATGATGTAATCACTCTCCCTCTGCTCGTCTGAAATCTGTTTTACGGTGCCAAGC
>ERZ1026852.1269-NODE-1269-length-13816-cov-5.886781_pt1 | contig 13816 bp, 7 predicted proteins | sample MGYA00380156_ERZ1026852 | MGnify/ENA primary metagenome ERZ1026852 (study PRJEB33269, sample SAMEA4719792) | human gut metagenome | biome: human-associated habitat; feature: organic feature; material: feces | place: Cameroon | collected 2013-10 ...
TCTTAATATGCTCATTGATTGTACGAACATCCACATCATACAGTGTGGCCATCATTTTTTGTGTCAGCCATATATTCTCATCCTCATAGCGCATTTCAATGCTGTCCTGCTGGTCACCCACAGAGGCAACATAGGTTAAATATTCTGCTGCACTGGAACGGATGGTTATTTCGTCTTTTTTCTTTTTCAAATAGGAGGCCTCCTTCTTCGATAAATCACTCTATAATAAACAATAAACGAATATTCTGTATACTCTCATCGCCCATGACAACGCTTATACTTCTTTCCGCTTCCACACGGACACAATTCATTGCGGCCTATCTTCTTAGACCAGTTTGCTCGTTCCTGAACCATGAGAGGTATCTTTCCATCGTGCATAAGTGCCAATTCTCTCAAACGATATAAATACTCTGAGATTCCTAATATGCCTTGGAACATTCGCATAGCTTCATTCTCAAATTCAAGAAGATATTCTGTTCTCTTTTTTGTTCTATCCTTTGGATTGGGTATATATGTAATAAGCTGGTCTACTGAATTATACTCAACGTCATTATGCCCGATAGCATTTCTTAATTTTGCATTCACCAGTGTTTTCAAAAAGCCTGTATAAACCTCAGAATCCAAGCATAAGTGATATCTTGATGCCTTAGTGAGTTTAATATAATCCTCTAATGAATTTACATTCTTTTCAATCGGATTCATGGCATTGATATCTGACCTGTACTTAATATTATTGAGCGCTACAGGTATAATCAACAAATTTCCCAACGCTTCATAAGCATCCAAATAGAACTGTTTTACGCTATCAAAACTACTTGTTGTAGAACCTTCGTGTTCATAATCAAAAGAATTATCTTTGCAGTATTGTATGGCCAGTGCAGGTATAAGTCTCTGATATACTGTCATAAACTCATCATAGACTTTGTATATAAGCTCCTGTAATTCTTCAAGATGGAATCCATCATGAGAATTAAGGAATTCAACTAAGCTCTTGGTTTGAACTGAATCCATTTTTAATATTTCAGCACTAAAAGAAAGGTCATCAAGGATATCTTTTCGTAATGCCGAATAAAGACCATGAACCTCTATCATATGAACAGCTCTCAATGTTTCCGATTCATCTCGACATTGAAAGAACTGACCGGAAAACTCCTTTTGAATTTCTTGGGTTAGGTACTCGCTATTATTTTTCGCTAAGGTAAGAATTCTTTTATAGCTCTTCCATTTTTTAGCAGTTGCATTTAATTTGGATACAGCTTGTACAAATTCTTCATAAGAGTCATCCGTCTTCATACAATTCATATATCGGATAAACGGTGTTATTACCAATCCCTCTAAGTCGGCTGCTTCTGCTTGTTTTGCTGTTGGAAACTCACCGGAGCATTCGACAATGTAATCCGCGTTCTCGTCCTGAACTTCATCAGCATTATCAAAGGTGAAACTTAATCCCGGACGGTCTTGTCTTATTTTCACACTACCAGACAAGGAGGTTCCACATTTGCCGCATGCTACTTCTATTGGATGTTCCTCTTGCCAACCAACTTGTAAACGTACTCTAGTAATACATCCGCAGACTTGGCATTTTATAAAAATATTAAATACCATGAAATCTACCTCCTTTCGCTGGGTTATATAAACATATCATCATTCCAAACAAGTTTTACCAAATCAACGAGAACTGCAATTCTCTCAGTAATCTCATTCTTACCAAATGATGTATATGCTTTAAATCCAAGATTATTATCAGCAATAAACTTCCTGAATTTAGGGTTATTCTGGTACGCTAATTCACCAAGTGATTCCGTATAGATATTGCCTTCATTAGAGCAATACTTCTTAAGCTTGTAATCATATTTTGCATCATTTAAGCTTGCATTGATGCTCTTGTGAAGAAGTAATAAAGCTCCGATGCTATTTCTCCAACGTCTAAAATCGTCTTGGTCAGAATACTCTGCAATAAACCATTCATAATGGTCTGTAATAATATGCTCAATCTCAAACGGATTCTTTGTTTGAGTATTCATGTAATTACAATAATTTGATGCAACACCTGTCTGCTCTTCAATATATCCAGTGATACGTGCAAGGATATTCTTGATGTATTTCTTAGTAAAGCTGTTCAGTCTTAAATCGCTTAATGCTGCTGCAGGGTCAAATGCAAGATTAATATACTGCTGTTCTAATTTCTGTTTCAATGTAGGTATGTCTGTCATGCGGATATCCTTAGTAACATTGAAAACAAAGTTTTTAATTGTACTGTAATCGACAGAGCGGTAATTCGTAACTCTGGATACAATCAAAACATCAATAAATCTTGCTACCAGATTAATCTTCTCAATAATAACCGGCCATGAATCTTCGTAACATACAGGCGCTAATAACAGCTGTGGCTGTAATGTAAAGTTAACCTGTGCATTGTAATATACATATTTTGTTTCTTCAGCGAATGTTGTTTCTGCCTGACGGATACGCTCATAAACCTCTGCAAATTTAGCAAATTTCTTTATGAACAACTCAAAATCATCAGAGCCATTGAGACTCAGCTTATCACGTTCATCTCGTACCCACTTGTGGAATGAACCACCGATGATATCAAAATCTTTATTTACAGCACCGGCTTTTGTCTCACGGATTGTTTCCGCATAGTGTGCTCTAAGCCAAGCCTTAATAAATGTCTCATCGCCCTTGTCGTCATCCTTCTTTAATGTAAGAACTTTATCTTTCCAAATACCATTCATCTTTTCTCGCGATAAATCAGATTTAATTTCAGAAAGAATATACCCCTTCAACATTTCTGTAGATGTAAGACTTAAACCACGATCGTTCATTGTAACAAATACTTTATGAGCATCTTGCTCAGTTGTTGCTACAATCTCAATAAAGAATACTTTCTCCGCAACCCAATCACAAAAATGCAATAACATGTCATCTGTAATATCTGCAGGAAAAACATCCTGAATATCCTGATATCGACCATAAAGATTCTTTACAGATTCTCCGGCACCAGTAGTATCAAAATCAGTATCGTTGAAAATTGCATTCATACAATCCTGACGGTCATCAACGTTGATATTGAAAGACTTAGTACCAAAAGATTCTGAAAATATCATAGTCTCAATCATGTTATAACTCTGGCCGATAGTCTTCAATCTGTTGTTAAGATACATTAGCAATAGCGTCAAAGACGAGAATCTTTGCTGACCATCAATAATCGCATTTTCTCTTCCTGCCAGAACAATGGAACCCATAAAATATGCACCATAATCAGCTACGGCTTGTCTTGGGTCATCTGTTTTATAATATTCCAAAAATTCTGATGTAAGGTCATCAATCAATTCTTCTATGTGCTTACGCTGCCACATATATTCACGCTGATAATAGTGAATCGAATATTTTGTATTCTGTAATAATTGTTTTAGATTCTTAGGCGAACCTTCAATTTTCTTCATTAGGCATCCTCCTCCAGAAACAGTTTCGGAGCATTAAACCTAATACTTGCTGCTTCTGTCATCACACTCGTGTTTCCACAATCCAACAAAGATACGCGTAGTCTTAACTCATCAGTGCTTCCATCATGGGCCACATACTCGTCTTTATGTTTTTTGATAAATGTTGCGGACTCTCTTGAAAAGCCATTTCGCTGCAACAAAATCGTTAATGGATTTGTGGTTCCAAACTCGACATATTCATACCAGTTATTATCAAATTCATCGACACCATGAATCTTTTTATATTCGTTAGAAAACCTCAGAAAATAGTTTGAAATACTAAAAAGCACAATATTTTCAATAGCCTCTAGCGTATCAGCAAACACTACATTCCTGTGTTCCTTCGAGTTATCATTATAAATAGTTGGTGGCTGGTATGCTGACACCCAAAAATTCTCCGGATGTTGCTTATGATAATCAATTGCTCTCTGCATGATGTAGCTCAGTCCAGAGCCTTCCATCCATTGCGAAAGTATTACTGCATACCATTTTCTCTTTGATTCGTTTCCAAGTGTCGATTTCTCGTAAATAGGCCAGTCAAATATTTTTGAGAGCTTGTTGAAAAAATCAATAATGTCATCATATTTGAAGCCATTTTTAGAAGACGGATATTCCAACCCGTTCTTAATGGCTATAATTAGCCTCTTGGTTTGGTCTACAGAAGTATTAATATCATCATCCGGCAATGTAGGTGAACTATTGAAATTTTCTCTAATCTGTTGCTCATCCTCTACTGTTAGGAAATCTGAAAACTCCCTATGTACAAGGCTATCACGTTCTTCCATAATATCCCTTAAAAGAATAAGACCAAACTTGCGCATCATTACATAGGATTCTTCTGACTGGTCCTCTCTGCGCTTTGGGATTTCCGAGCTACCACTCTTAAGGATTTCTGCAATATACTTCTTTTCTACTCGTTTGAGAGCTTGCGGATTGCTTTCAATTGACAGTTCTTGTTCCGGTATCGGCTCTTGAAGCATCTCAATATAGCTTTCCGATGATACAGACTTTTCATCTGAAACGAAAAATACATTTCCATATAGGTTATAGCTGATACGACCAACTCGACCAATCAAGTTCCTAAAATCCACCGGATTCATTTTTCTTCTAAAAATTTTATTGTCTGTAATAAAAAGATTATCTGCAGGCAAATTAACACCCTCAAGAAGTGTGCTTGTGCAAAACATTATGGTGATATTTCCCTTTTGAAACAAATCTTCTATACGAGTACGTATGGAAGCAGGCAAATACCCAATATGATAAGCTACGCCCTTCTTTATCATGCTGGCGAGATAATAATCTCCGTGCACTTCCTGCATAATATCTTTTGAAAGTGAATCTAGTTCCGGATCATTCTTATCAAGAATACCTCTTGATTCAGCAAAGCTCCTTGCTGCAGCTATTGCCTTTGCACGACCATTGTAATATACAATAGTTTGACTGCGCTTCTCTGGCGGTAATCGTAGATTTTTTCCTTCAAACAATAACAGCATATCATTAAGGGTGACATCTGACTTTTTTATAGAAGCAATCTGAATACGATGATTTGTTCGCTCGTTATAGACCGAAATATTATTATTGATAAGATCCATAAGAAACTTTATCTGCACAACCGGAGAATATGTAGTCGCCAGTTTACTCTCATCACTGCTTTCAATGGCTTCATTCATTAATCGCAAATAAACCTGTGGATTAGGAATATTCGGTGATGCAAAAATAAAATGAGGTTTCTTCTCTTTCTGCAACAGCATATCAACTACTTTATAGTAGAATGGACCTCTGCTATTTTTTCCTGAAAGTTTATGTGCTTCATCAACAAATAGATAATCCACTTCCAATGACGGATTGCTAATTAGCAAATAAAGCAAACGTTCTGGAGTAAGTACAAAAATAAAATTATGATTTTCTTCCAGTGCGATGTCGCTTGCCGCAGTTACAACTCTATAATTGCACCGTTTAAGGTTATCTTCCAGATCGTTAATTATTTTAGACCGGACTTCATTGATTAGTGCTTTGGTCGGCACTATAAGCGCATAGTTTTTCTTCGCCCCATGCAGAATTTCGTCTTTGATAAACATTCTCATTATAAAAGACTTTCCCATTGATGTTGGACCAGAATAACTAAAACATGGATCTGTCAAATGATCATATGCTTCTTTTTGAGCGCTGAAAAATTTCATTTTCGGTGCTGCTGGAATCGTCAAATAATCATTTCTAAACTGTTCAAATATCTTTTCAAACACATTAATATCCTGATATTCAGAATTGATAATCTGCAAACCTTGATGGTTGCCAGCACTCGAAAAAACAGAACCAGCATATAACTTTACCAAGCTGTCTTCTGGATGCAACTCATTCAACAGGATAACTAATTCTTGAGCCCACATCTTATGACTATCACTATTGGTCGGATGAGTAGATTTTGACAGTAAATCTGCAAATCTGAGCGTATCCTTCAGATTATATTCTTTTTGTCCACCTTGAATCTGAAAGAGCTTTAATGCGTAATTAAATAGGATATTCTCATGAAGTTCATTTAAGTAAGCATTGCTTTCGATGTCGACAAATATAGCTTCACCTAATGTTTTCTTATCGTTCATAGGTCAACATCTCCTTTCAATACCGCTTCCATGATATTCTTCTTATCCGTTTCACCATCATTAAAAGGCAAAACATAGAAATAAAACGAATGCAAATTCAAATTATTGTCACTGATTTTCTGGAGAATATAGTCAATATTACGTCGAATATCCTCTTGCATTTTTTCCTCAACTATTCCTGGGAACTCTGCAATGCTATATTGATTTGGATCTAATCCAAGCGTATATCCTAAGAATATTCCATATGAAGTATTGTAATTGACTGTAGGATTAGGTGAAGGAATAAAAATCTGTTTTGCAAGCTCAACCTCATCGTCATTTAGAAGCCTATCAAAAATAACATTGTCCACCATATGCAGTTCTTTGTCTTCGTTCTTTTCTATCTCAACAATACTCTCAAAGGCAGCATCAATTGCATATGTTAAATCTCCAACAATACTAGAAGCCCCAAATACCACCTGATGATATGGCATTCCTGACACACCACTTGTCAGCAGATGAATTCCATCACATGAGCTTGCATACTGCTTTGCATCAGTAGAAAGTTCCACCCGACTCATAAGCTTTGGTGCTTTTAGTTTTTCCTCTAAAAATGAATACAGTAACAGTTCTCCAAGCTCAGATCCTGTGCCTTTTATATCCGCTCCTCCATTCTTTTGAAGCACTCTCAAGGCCTGCGATACAATTGCAAAAGCATCTCCCGTCACTTTGAAATGCTCGATTTTAGCACGAGAGAACACATAGTCACCTATATTTCGATATAAGAGTTTTTTCATTTCTTCCGGATTGAACTTATTGTTACGAATATTCAAATGAAAAAGGCGCAGCTCACCCTGCGTTATCCATGATACCGTACTTGATTGTGTTACTTCACAAAATACCGCATCAAAATCTCCGTGTACAGTTTTAGATAAATTATCGCTCATGCTGCGCCTCCTTCATTATTCTTTCTTTGCTCCGTATGGCGTAGGCGACTCAGCTACCATACTTGCGGTTGATTTAACTTGTGGGTATTCAACAATCTTTGAGCCACTCTTAGGATCATAAGTCATATTAAATACCATATCTGAGAGCCATTTCTTAAAGGACGGATTGTCCTGAAATTGTTTGAATAGCTCCATATTGTCGGCCATCACCGAGAAGATGACCTGCTGCAAGGCTCGTTCACTTTCCATACGAGCATTTTGTTTATCAGAATTTTTCATTGCATTTTGATAGCGTTCATCTTTTGCCACCATGTCCGGAATTGCTACAATCTGGCGTCTAACGTTGTCAGGTTCTTTCCAGTCAATATTCCCAAACATATCGTTAAAGTCACTTAGAATAATTGAAAGCAGGTCCATTTCCGGATTTACGATATGACCACTTTTCCCTGCTGGAACAGGTGCGACCTCTGCATCTTCATCTGCCAACTTAATTGACATTGACTCTTGTGCCTCCAGCCTATAGCTATCAAGATCAATAACATCTAAAATTCCCTCCGAAAAATCGTCATCGCGTGGTGACGGAAGTTTCGGAATAAGCAGATTCAAGAAAATAGATAAGCGTTCCCATTCGGCATTTCCATATGGAAGAATTGCCCCAAGAAAGCCATAGGTTCGACAAAAAGCCTTTGCAGAACTCTTGAACTTAATCTGGTCTTCTGTATCCAAGTCCTTATAAATCACAGCGCATGTATCAAGAATAGGGTCAAGTTTATCTCTTTCTTCACCATCAAGATACAGATTTACCAGCTGTTCTACATTTTCCTCTGAATAGACCTGATATTCTTCCATTGTCGCTATCAAATCATACAGCTTATTAGGGTCAGTTTCACCAGAAAGCAATGTTGTTCTATAATATCTAGAGAAAGACTTCTCTATCATGTCAGGACTGTTTGCAAAATCCAGCACGAAAGTATCATGTTTCTGCGGATGACATCTATTCAACCTAGACAATGTCTGAACAGCCTTAATATCATAAAGCATCTTATCTACGTACATCGTATGTAACAGAGGCTCATCGAAACCAGTCTGGAACATATCAGCAACAATAAGCATCCGGTATGGATCGGTCTTAAGCATCTTTGGAATCTTCGCATCTGAAAAACCGTTTAATCCGGCAGATGTCAACGCAGGTTCTTGATCTTGATATTTATGCTCACCAGAGAAAGCAACGATTGTCTTATAAGGACTGTGTCTGGCTGAAAGGCATTTATTGATTGCATAGTAATATTCTATACAACGAGGAATACTCGATGTTACAACCATAGCACGGGCTTGTCCTCCGATCTTCCCCTTTGAAATAACCTGCTCGTGGAAATGTTCAACCATCATTTCTGCTTTCTGTGAGATAGTATAGCTATCACTTTCAACAAAAGCACGTAGCTTTTTCTGAGCACGTTTCTTATCAAACATCGGATCATCTTGCACCGTCTTCATCAACTTATAGTAGCTTGAAATTGGTGTGTAATATTTCAGCACATCAAGAATAAAGCCTTCTTGAATTGCCTGTTTCATTGTGTACGAGTGGAATGGTCTGTGCTGTGCTTCTCCATCTTCGTTCAAAACAGGATTACCATTTTCATCAACAACAAGTGTGCCAAAAGTTTCCAATGTCTTGTTCTTTGGAGTTGCTGTAAATGCAAAATAACTGGCATTCGGAAGCAATTTACGCCCCTCCATCATAGCGTTTATTTTATCTTCATTATCCATTTCGTCTTCCGAAGCAAGGCCTGAAAGGGCCAAGTTCATCTGAGCGGAGTTACGTCCATTTTGGCCGGAATGAGCCTCATCAATGATAACAGCAAAATGATTCGTCTTATGTGCTGCACCTATATCAGGAACGACATATGGGAACTTTTCCACTGTAGTGATAATAATTCTCTTGCCAGCTTGGATAGCTTTTCTTAGATCTCCTGAATGTTCTGCCCATGCAACCGTATTAGCTACCTGCATGAACTGCTTGATATTGTCTCGAATCTGCTTATCAAGGATGCGGCGGTCAGTAACAACAAGTACAGAATCAATCATTGGATGTCCATCTTTTTCGAGGCCAATAAGCTGATGCGCCAACCATGCTATTGAATTAGATTTTCCGGATCCTGCACTATGCTGAATCAGATATCTCTTTCCCACACCATTAGCTTTAACGTCTGCAAGTAGTTTTTCTACACAATCCAACTGATGATAACGAGGAAAAATCTGCTTCACTGACTTTTTCTTTGTTTCCGGGTCCTCTTCAACAACAACCTGCGCATAGTTTTCAATAATACGACTTAGCTTATCTTTAGTAAGAATCTTCTTCCACAGATAATCAGTCATAAGGCCATCCGGATTCGGAGGATTACCTGCTCCATCGTTATATCCCTTATCAAAAGGCAGGAACCAACTATTCTTTCCATCCAATTTTGTACAGAACTTAACACGTGCATCATCTACAGCAAAATGCACCATGCAACGCTTGAACTGGAATAACAACTCTCGTGGATCACGATCATCCTTGTACTGTTGAACAGCGTCATCAACATTCTGCTTTGTAAGCTGATTCTTCAACTCAAAAGTGATAACTGGAAGTCCATTGATAAATACGCACATATCCAATGCTAGTCTTGTAGAGTCATTCGAATACATCAACTGGCGTGTTACGCTAAAAATGTTCTTCTCGTACATTTCTTTTGCCTTAGCGTTATTTTCTGTAGGAGTAAGATAGAACATAATTAGGTTTGCAGGGTACACCTTCACTCCATTACGAAGTACATCAATGACACCTCTCTTTGCAATTTCACCCTGCAGACGGTTCAAAAACTGCTTCTTTCTCATATCAGTTTTGAATACACCGAGCTTTTCTAATGCTTCTGGCTGCGTATCCTGAAGGAAGCGGAATAAGCGTATCTCATCAATGGCATAATCACGGTTGTAATCAGCATTTGTTCCTTGCTCATAGCCATTATGCTCAACAAGCCATTTCACAATAAGGGATTCAAGCCCATTTTCTTTTGTGTTTGTAAAAGCCATAGCTTACACCTCCTCACATTGTTTTTGCTCGTCCTGTTACAATTTCAGAAATCAGTTTATTCTTTTGTTCTAATAACAATTCAATCTTTCGTTGTAATCTTTCGATTTCATTATCAAAATATGCAGAAATTTGTGGTATATATTTAATAATTGCTTCTTGCTCATCTTCCGGTGGTACAATAAAAGGTATTTCTTTCATTTTGGGAATAGATAAATCCCACTGACCGACACGTATTCCATCTGAGGCCTGCGCAAAAAAATTTACATATACTTTGCTTCTGATTGCGTAATGAAAATACTCAAGATTACCAAAGTCCACATCAAAAACAAAATATGCAGGACTAACAATTCCTGTATAATCAGATATTCCATAAGAACCTTGCCATGCTTTCATTTTATTCATAGCAAATTGACCCTTTCTTACTACTTTGTATCCACTTAAATCATCAGGGATAAAGTTATGATTAGCTTCTAAATCATCAACATCTCGAATTATCACGCCCTGCTCTCTTACTACGGAAAGCAATGGTAATTCGGGATGATTTTTTTCCGATACTGGATGAAGAATTTGTCTCAACTTTATCATTTTCCAGTGTGCAGGGATATCTCCTAACCAATTGATTCCGCTCGGTTTCATTTGAACATCTGCTTTTAAACCATGTGTAATAAGCTCGTTAATTGCTGATTCCTTAGCCGCCGATAAATCTCGAAGTTCACCCACAATCTCATCTAAATTCCTAAATTCTGTAGGCTTAAAAAAATACTTTGTAAAGCTAATCTCGTAGCCAATTTTAGTTTTCTTTTCGTCAATATATGCATCTGGAGCATACGGTTTTACCTCATTTTCAATGAAAGTTTTTGCTCCGCCTTCATAAGTGAATGGAACAATTTCTGTATCACGAAGTTCTACGTCTGCTTCACCATCAATAGCTATTGCTGTAGAATCTTTCTCTGTGATATATGGACGTACTTTTTTCAAAAGTGCTGCTTTCAACTTTGTTGCTTTAGCAAAAGCCTTCCAGTCATCTAATTTCACAGACGGCTTAAGTGATTTTATTGCAGAAAGATAGCTTTCCATTTCTACATTCTTAAGAACACCAGCTGGAATCTTGCGCTCGGGATAAACACGTAGGCGTAACGGACGCTCTACTGTAACAGCCCAATAACCAAAATCCTCATTATTAAATACTTTACTAACTTCGTTCTCCTCCATTTCAAGGAAGATACGCATAATTTCTTTTCTGATTTCTGGTGTAAATTCACAATTCTTTTTACCCATATTTTTACGAAGGGGTGACTTCATTGCAGTTGCATCAATCAACTGTATCTTGCCCTTACGCCTATCTTCCTTTTTATTTGATAATACCCAGATATATGTTCCTATACCAGTATTGTAAAACATGTTTTCAGGCAACGCGATAATAGCCTCGACAAGGTCGTTTTCAATAAGATATCTACGTGCGTTACTTTCACCACTACCAGCGTCGCCTGTAAAAATAGAAGATCCGTTATGAACTTCCGCAATTCTACTTCCTAGAGGAGTATCTTTCTTCATTTTTGCGACATTGTTCAGAAGGAACAACAGCTGGCCATCACTTGTTCTTGGAATCATCTTAAGCTGTGTTTCATCCTCTAAATACGCGTTAAATCTGCTGTCAAGAATGTCCTTTTTTCCGCCCATTTTTTCAGCATCGGATTTCCAACTCTTTCCGTAAGGAGGATTTGCTAACATAAAGTCAAACTGGCGAGTTGCATTGCCATCTGCTGAAAGAGTAGAGCCATATGCAATATGCTCAGCTTGATCTCCATCACCTTTCAAAAGCATATCAGCTTTACAGATAGCATATGTTTCAGGCTGAACTTCTTGCCCAAACAAGTGAATAGAAACATTTTTGCCACGTCTTTTTGCAATATTTAAAAGTCTATCTTGTGCTACAGTGAGCATACCTCCTGTTCCACAAGCTCCATCATAACATGAATATGTTGCATCCATAATCTGATCTGCCACCGGAACAATAATAAGGTCTGCCATCAGTTCAACAACATCACGAGGTGTCCAGTGTTCGCCTGCTTCCTCGTTATTTTCCTCATTAAACTTACGAATAAGTTCTTCAAAAATGGTTCCCATTCCATGATTATCCAATGCAGGCAGCTTGATTGTAGTCATTGTATCATCTGTATAAACCGGCTTTGGGCTCAGGTTAATGGTCGGAGAAACAAACTTTTCAATAACAGCGCCAAGAATGTCTGCATCAATCATTGTATCAATCTGATTACGAAACTTGAATTTCTCCAAAATTTCCTGAACGTTAGGAGAAAAACCATCAAGATATGCTTCAAAATCGGCTTTAAGCGTCTGTTTCTTTGCACGACTTGTCAGATCTTTCAGTAGGAATGGAGAAGCATTACAAAACGCCTGATCTGCAGCATTGCACAGGGCCGGCCACTGGTTTGTAATACCAGCCTTATCCATAGTATCTTTCATTTTAAGAACGTCTGTTTTTGTATCTTCTAACATTGCATCCAAACGGCGAATAACGGTCATCGGAAGAATGACATCACGATATTTACCACGTACATATACATCCCTCAAACAATCATCTGCAATTCCCCAAATAAAACTCACTATTGAGTTTTGAATTTGATTATCCATATAAATCTACCTTTAACCTTTCATCTATTTGTTTTATAACCTATCAATTCTAAATTACTGGGTGTCCATTAATCTTCTGTACCAGAATTATCATCAGCAGCACCTCCGGAGCGAATCCAATCATCTACTTCGGACAATTTAAATTTCCAGAGGCGGCCCACCTTATAGGCAGGCATATTTCTTTTTGCAATCCATTGTAAAATTGTATCTCTTCCAACACCAAGATACTCCTGCACTTCTTTAAGTGTCGACCATTTTTCAATAATCTGTTCTTTCACTTTGAACCTCCATTTTAGTCTCTTTTATACTTAGCATCTATAGTTACACTAAAAATTGTTTCTCTTTCTGGAAAGCAGTTCTGTCCATCAGCATCCTGCATTTCCCATTTACAATATGTAATTCCATCAAAGCCACGGCCATCAATGGTCGTGGTTATTTTTATGCTCTGATTCGGCCTTACATCCGGTAATTCAATGACAGCTGGATTAGCTTCCGGGCGGTCTTTTTCACCTCTCATATAGACGAGTTTTCTTCCAGCCCAGACCAGCTTGCCTGTATTCATAATTTCCCACTGATGAAGGACTTTATCATAGCTTTGAATCACGTGAGTCCGATTGTAAAACGCATTAACACTATCCCCATTGTATAAAGGCTGAGGCAATACACCTGTTATTTCTTCACTAGTGTTTGTCTTCTCAGCTTCATATGTCATTGCAAGAATATCGTCAACATCATCTGTCCCGTTAATCAATTTCTGCATTTGACGGGTCAAAGCAACGCATAGCGCTTTTTTATCGCAATCTGTTTTTTCAGGAATACCAAAGTCAACAAGCACTCCTGCTGCATCTGTAATATTTCCTTCAAAAAAAGCAATTAATTCCTGCGTCCTATTTGTGCTACCAAACCCTGCTTTTAGTTCATTCGTAAAAGGTTTTCCACCAGAATACAACTGTTTCGCATAACTATCGGAAATATACCCATTTCCAGCAGCCTTGAACAATTCTTTCACAAAAGCTGTTTGACTTTTAATTTTGTTACAATATGGTTTTACGCCTTTACAAAGCCTTGAAAGATTCAATC
>ERZ1026852.1274-NODE-1274-length-13789-cov-13.243847_pt1 | contig 13789 bp, 16 predicted proteins | sample MGYA00380156_ERZ1026852 | MGnify/ENA primary metagenome ERZ1026852 (study PRJEB33269, sample SAMEA4719792) | human gut metagenome | biome: human-associated habitat; feature: organic feature; material: feces | place: Cameroon | collected 2013-10 ...
ATAAAAGAATTGATTTTCAGTGATTAAGACTTGTTTTTCCATAATTATAAAATTAGAGATTTCGTCAGGATTCGAGCCTGAACATCCACAGGAAAAATACTGTGACGTTCTACCAATTGAACTACGAAATCTATATAAACCACTACTACTTCTTTTTCTTTTCAAGAATAGTATCGATAAGGCCGAACTCCTTAGCCTCAAAAGGCCTCAGCCAATTATCTCTGTCACAGGCCAACTTAACTTCCTCAAATGTTTTTCCCGTATTCTCTGCAAGCATTTCATACAATGTCTGTTCGCATTTGGCCATTTCTTCATAGGCTATTTTCATATCCGCTGCCTGAACATGCCCTGTTGAAGAAGACGGCTGATGTATCATTATTTTACTGTGTTTTAGCGAGCTACGCTTTCCCTTCTCTCCTGCCGAAAGGATAACTGCTCCCATGGAAGCTGCCATACCCACACATGTCGTTGAGACCGGTACATCAATATAATCCATTACATCAATGATGCTCAACCCATCATAGACCGAGCCGCCAGGACTGTTGATGAACAATGTGATATCGTTATGGTTTGTTGATTCAAGGAATAGCAACTGCGCATTGATGATGTTTGCAACGTCAGGATTGATCTCCATGCCAAGATAGATAATCCTATCCATCATAAGTCGGCTGAACACATCCATTGCTGCCACATTGAACCTACGTTCCTCAATGACAGTAGGATTCATATATGAATTGGTGATGATGTTGCTATAACCTTCAAGTGTTGTTGTCGGCACATGCCTGTCTCTTGCGAAAAGTGCAAAATCTTTTAAAGTATTGTCCATTGTTAAAATTAATTTTTTTGTTACTGCAAATATAATGCTTTATTTTATTTTCCCAAAATTCCTTGGCTTGTTTTTTATATAAAAATACAAAAAAAATGGAGACTAATTGCCTCCATCTTTTCTTAATCTTTGGCTTGTCAGGTGCCATGCATGGCATTCGTGGCAATAATATACCCGACATTCATTTCTTGTCGGCTTCTTTGATGCTTTCCTGCAATTGGCAAGAGCCATCATTGCACTGATCTTGTCAGGGTATCTATGTTTGTTACAATTCTGTTTCGGGAACTTCTGTCCCGTCAAGTTCTTTGATTTTTCCATCAGTATCAAGAATAAATGCCCTTCTACAGTCAAGGCAGGCGAAATTATCTGTCAGTATTGGGGTTTTCTCCAACTGCGTATGCCCGAAAATCGGATAATCTCCGTTTGGTAATATCTTTTTGCCCATGACCGTCCTCACATCCGCCCACACAATGGAGCCTGCATCATCATATCCCCCGCGATAGCCATCAACACATGCTAATGCTGTAAAAAATTTGGCGTCTGTAGCATACAGTTGATTGTTAAGTGTATCCACAATGTTTCCCTTGTAGAGCCCAAAATTATCATACCATTTCTCAAGTATCGGAGCGTGCGAAAATACATATTTGCGTTTTCCAATTTCCAACTCTTCAGCAAGGGCAAACAATTTTAAATTTTTGTTGAATATATCATGAATTTTGCTCCAATTTTTAATGTCTGCACGGCAATTACAAATATCCTTCCCTCCGTTATAAACATACGTACAGTCATGGTTTCCTATCAGTAGCGTCACATTCTTAGGATGAGCCCTCTTGAAATCAAGAATATCCTTAAAATTATCCAATGCCATTTCGTAGTTAATGCCCTCGTAACAATACGGGTCAAGGTAATCCCCAAGAAATATGATTTTCCAATCCTCTCTACCCTTTATGGCATCCTTCCAAAAGGTCCTGCCGTGAACATCAGGTATAATTAACACTTTTTCCATTCTTTCCATTATCATTTTTTTCATTATCATTGTTTTTTTATTATCAACGCAAGAAGACTCCTTCCTTTATGGCTGTTAGTTTCGACCTTGTTGCCAAACTATTGCTTAGGCAGGAGTTGCCCCTCGGAGTTAATGAGTTTCCATTCATTCTTTAGATTAACCTCAGCAACGCCCCTGTGAAAATTCCTCGCATCATCAAACCACTGATGAGACAAGAGTTGTCCCTCGGTGTTAATGAAATTCCACTTGTCGTTTAGCTTAACTACTGCAAATCCCTCATTAAAATTATACGCACAATCAACCCACCATTTGGACAAGAGTTGCCCTTCAGTATTGATGAAATTATACTTGTCGTTTAGCTCAACTCTGGCAAGTCCCTTATAAAAACTGCCTATCCAACCAAACCACTGATGAGACAAGAGTTGTCCCTCGGTGTTGATGAAATTACACTTGCCGTTTAGTGTAACTACGGCAAATCCCTCATTAAACTTAGCTACCCAATCAAACTTCATTTTAAATTTAAAGAACGAATTAATCTTGCTATAGAAGCTAACAATCCCTTCAGATAGCCCGATGTCATTTAATTGTGCAGATGTGTCGTTAGCATCCATGAACTGATCGGTTTCGAAGTGAAACTGAAACTTCGCCCCATCAGACTTGCGGATGTTGATATACAGTGGTCCCTGATTGCTGTACATATTATAATAACGGCCATTTTCAGAAGCGGTGCACCAGTGCGTACCTTCACCTCCTCTTCTTGCCGCCGCGTGGCTGTGTGGCACATATACAGCCCACTCGTTATCCTCGTACACTTTCTCAAGGTCTGCCTTAGCCTTGGACTGTTTTCTGACAGGCTTGAAGTCATCGGAAAGATCCTTTACCCATTCAATGAGTTCCGACAATGACTTGCAGTCCTTAATTTGCGGCAACTGCGTTTTGTTCTTGTCATAGGTGAACAGTGCTGATTTCAGTTCAGGAGCATCCCCTGTCTTGATACCGCCATTGGCATACATGTTGCCAATCCATACCCCGTATCTGCCTGTGAACGAACCCATGCCATTCTGTGATGCCGTAGGATCCGCCATCAGAAGGAGTTCCAAACTGTGAACTTCCATAGTGGGATGGTTTCTTCGAAAAGAATCTATTATTTTATAAATTTCCATATTACGAAACTATTTATTATATCTTATCGACGTTATCCTTATCCATTCGGTATCCTTATATTCTTCAAGATTCCTTGAATTGGTATAACTCATTGCAGAGCGCAAATAATCAGTCTCATTCTCCGCCCATCCTTTTAGGTTGTATTCAACCTTTTGGTACCTGATAAGCCCTTCGGATGTTTTGGACTTAACATTGTCCTCACCATTCGCCTTGGCAACAACCTTCTGCGCAAGTTTCGTACTCTGCCCATAGAACTGTTTCCAAATTGAAAGTTTTCCTTCTTTGAAGAGCTTATATGCTTTGGCAAATTTCTCCCTTGGGATTTCTCTTCCATAATTAAGCAGAGTTGAAATCGGTCTCACTATCTTTTTGCCTCGTATATTCCAATATTTAGTGCCATAAGTCGTTTTTCCCGCACTTTCTATGGCTTTATTGAATAATCCTCCAATCATAACAAAATCAGCAAAAATAAGGGCCTTTTGGATATCTCTATAGCCTTGGATATTCCCATCGGCGATAATCTTGCACCTTCCGTTAATTTCGGCCTTTATACATGCTATATCCCTGATTAAAGAAAAATACGGATAATGGAGTCCCAAATTAGATGATGTAAGACAACTGCCTCCTCCTCCTATACCAACCCTACAATAATCAACCCCGGCTTTTTCATATTCTCGATATGTTTCAGGATTTGCAATATTGCCTGTCATGATAATGATATGTCCCTTCCACTCCTGTTTAATAACTTTTACCGTATCAAGTAGTTTCGCCATATGTCCATTTGCCAAATCAATGCATATTCTATATTTGGTCGCTGACTTATTGATATTGTCTTTTAGGAGATTGTATGTCAATGACAATGAATTAAGAAAAACGTCAATTACCTCTGACAAAGAAAATGCAACAAAATTAAATTTGTTCTCCTTAATCAAATAATTAATTCTTTCTTCAATGCTATAACTTCGTGGTATTACTGCATGAATTTTTGCCGCATTGAAATCACTAACATTCTCCATTGATACAACCGAACTCATACATGATGCGAAAATTGGCAAAAAGCCGTCTTCATCATAAGGATTACACTCCTTTCTGCTACTGATTTGTGTGACTTTCTCGGGGATGATTGCTACATCGTCATAATTAAGTTTAATATTCTCCATTGTTTCTATTGATTTTGTTTTTTGATAATGCTTTCTATCTTTTCCATCTCTTCTATTGTCAAACATTCAATATTTTGATATGAAGAGAAGAAATTGCGTATCTTAATGAGCAAATTGTTACGGTACTTTTCCGCCTTGAAGTCCGCAATATCCTTTTCGGTGGCAATCCTGCAATGCTTGAGATAATCACCAACCATTGTCCCGTCTTTTTTCCAAAAGCGGTATCCTTTGACCTCGAATTGTTTTGGTGTTACCTTTGCAACCTTATCCATGATTTTTTTTTTATCCCATCCACCTATTGTGAAAATAACAAGATCACCAACTTTGATATTTTCCATATTATGTCCCATGTTGTTTTCTATTTTTGATTTTATTTTTTCTTAGTTACCTTATAGTTTATAATTTTTCCCTTATTCCTTATTAGTACAAGGAGTCCCCTTCCTTTAGGTGGGGTAATCAGCATTGCAAATATACTAATTTTTTTTGATTTTGTGTGCTTTTTTTACCTTATTTTCTGCTAATAGTTTCTCCTTCTCAAACTATTTATAAGAAAAATACCTTACACTCAAAATGAAGGTAGGATAGCAGATTTCATTATTAACGTAACGTAATAAGTCCCCATCCTTTAGATGAAGATAAAGGTAATTGATTTAGTTGACAAGTGAAGAAAATTAACATGAATTTGAAAAATAATGAAATTTTGCTAAAAATATATAATTTATTTAAAATAAGATAAAGCTATGTTAGATAAAACATTACGGGCTGAACCCGAGAGTATTATTTTTAATTTCAATATTACAAACCACCAAGAATATCCTTTAGCAGCATTTGCACGCCTTGAGTTTATTGGCACTACACGGATGGAAGGAGATCCTACTACTGCAAATAAAAATCCAAATTTCGCAACGAATGATATTCCAATCAATAGACAGCATATTTGTACTATTACCCTTGAAAAGACTGATAGGTTATATGCATTTTGCTTTTCGACTGTACCGTTGGCTTATTTACGTTTAATCTTATATAATGCTTCAGGAATGTATGAGATGGCAGACTTTTATCAGCCTACTATTATTTACACAACGGATATTCTGAACAACTCGGTGGTGGATAGCAATGGATCATGGGTCCTTAATTATGATATAACGATCCACCCAAAAGAACAATTAATGCCAATCTCACAACTGTCAGATAATTTCAGAGGGATTAACCCAAATTTATGGCAATCTTTAACACAAATACCATTTACGGGTGGCGACAAGAACTATATTTTGCCATACAAAATATTCAATAATCCTTCTGCCTATTTCGTCAACAAATATAATACACAAGAGGATTATTGGAACTACTACCCAATAGCCGAACATACGGATAGAGACGGATGGGGTGTAATAGGGCAAGCTTACAGATATTTGAGACCAATTCAAGTAACGAGCAAGATTGAATATCAAACCGCAAATGGAACAACACTGACTAACGTGACGGGAGGGACAATTACTCTAACAGCAGATCGCTGCGGATACAATAAGTTCACAAAAACCTATTCCGGCGGTATTTTAACAATGTATCCGGTTCCTATTGGTGCTGATATTAAATTGATCGCCGAACCCTTAAGCGGTTACACTATAACAGAAAACGTAAAAACTATGACGAATGTCGGCGCAGACATTAACAACACAATAACCGCCGTTTCTTCAACTTTTATAGCAAAGCAGAGTTCATCTGTACCAATCGTTACGGTTATCCTATTACCGGTTAAAATTTACAACATAAGCAACTATAATGATTATTCTGTCGGCATAAGATTGAAAATTTATTCCCGAGAACAAAATTCATCAGAACCAAAGGAATTGTTAACTACTGTGTCTTGCACAATGGACTCCAATCCAGGCAATAGGACTATTGAGGCATACAATGGAACTGTTCGAATAAACTCTGCGAAAGTAACAAAACGGTACTATGGTGAAATAGAAAGTGTAGCCCCTGTAAAATTGGAAGATACGCAGTTCAAAAGCCACGATTCAAAATACAACCTAATCTTGACCTCATATGAAAAAGGATTGAGACAACTGACAATTGAAATTATTTCCTCTATTACCGGATGGGACGTCTCTACTGCTAGTAGTAAGCTATCTACATTTGATACAAGCACTGAAAAGAAACTGATATTGCTATCTAGTACGTCAATAATAACAGCAGAACAAGGATATGCAGATCTCGCAAATATCGGTGCAGAAAGCAATGTTGAGAAAGTTAATAGCACCACAGGCGGACTTATATGGGATGGGGAACAAAAAAATTTGGATGCTTATTGTTATGTGATGCCGGTAGCATCCGGACGTAGCTATACCATTGAGGTCCGTAATGCAAGCATGAAGTGGGTCAATACCGACATCACTGCTCCAAGCGGAGTATTTACGTGGGAGGTTACTAATGCACAGGGGCGTTCTCTCGCAGACGGAGTAATTCCGAAAACATTGCCATATGACATATCCTTCATTATGAGCCGATGGTGCGATGTGAGAAAAAACCTACCTAACGGGCAAACCATTTCAAAAACTTTTACGTTAGAGAAAGGTAAAAGTTCCGGCACTTTCTACGTTGGAGATTTTATCTTAGATAGTTATTCTCGTGTAACTTATTTTATGTGCGACAACCCGATAGAAATGGTCACTCCTGTAAGTAGCCAATCTAATCAGATGGACGTCGAGTGGTACACTTCTTCTAGAATAACCATAGGGAAGGATACATTTAATATCAAATACAATCAATAGCAGAGAAATGTAATCTACATCGTCAGAAACAAACGCATAAAAGTAGTGGCGCAGGATGGTTTTCCATCCTGCGCTAATATTATTTTTTCGCTATATGTTCGCAACAAATGTACAACAAAAAATCACATCCCGTATACCGAAATGTGATTTAATGACTAAATTTGCCCGTACAAATTGCATAAGCACGCTTGTCACACTTTAATTCAAGGATATATCGTGTTCTGCCACGTGAACTTCCTCAAAAAATAAGTTTTTGATAAATGGCAAGGTGTCATTGCAGTGACCCCAAAAAGCCTGTGAGCGTACAGGACTACAAGCGTTACCGTCTTTCAAGATGGGAGCGCGTCCGCACTCATTGTCGCAAGTTGCCCAAGGTTGGGCATAAGGGATGGAACGCACAGAACCCATCGTAAAGAAAACTGTGTAGGGAGGCGGCAGCACCACTGCTGTCTCTCTTTATTATAAATATATGATTTTACCTAATAATTTCAACTAAATAACGGAGGTATTTCCAAGCCTAAAGTGCATATTTCCGTTATTTTTTATTTATCGTTTTTAAAATTGTTTCTTTATGCGTCTGTCTAAACGACTGCATTAGTGGGAAGAACTCAAGAAAAAGGTCTTTAGTAACCTTGACATCATAGGCTGCATCGTGAAAGTTGGTATTTTCATCTTGCGGCAGAAACATTTCACTAATGGCTGCTAATTTGAAATTCGGCATAAACTGCCTATACGGACCTGCCAATGCACTATAGATATGGATAAGATCAATAGATACTCCTTTATAAAAAAAGTTTCCTTTTCCAAATGTTCTGTAACCACCCAATCCGTCAGATACCTTATTCCGTTGAAAGAACCAATACATGAGTTTGTCATCAAAACTTCCGTTGTTGTAACCGACAGGAATAAATTTATCCCGTGTGTCAAAAGGATTAACATATTTTTTCAGCTTATCAATAAATTCCTGAAATACTTGTCCCTCAGGAGTGTATGCTTCTAAGTCCTCCTTTGTCACACCTGCGATTTCCAACGATTTGTCATTTATCAAAGCCCCTTCAAAAGGTTTGATATGATAGTCAAATCCTTCTTTAACAATAGGCACCTTGTCCTCTATAACAACAATATACCCACTGAGCTGATGGATGCCGACAAGATTGTCCAATACACCTGTATAACCAATTTTTGGCGTTCTGTCTTCGTTCAGAAGTTTCTCTCCATTTTCGTCTCTTAAACAATCAACTCCCGTAGGAAGATTTGTTGTTTCAAAATCATAAATAAAATATTTTTCTACATTTCTCATAGTCCTTGCTCTAAAATATCCTTAAACCACTTGGTGTTATTGACGATGAAACGAATGTAGTAATTCTTGTCTTCGTCAATATATCCTTTTTTTATTTTCTTAATTCCGCTGATATTGATATCAGACGGCAGCTTCTCTTTGAAATATACAAAACATTCTTCAAAAGTTTTGTCATCCATATCATTTTCCCAATGTAGGGCATATGCGGCTATACTTGAATGATCTTTCGATAGTTGCAGAATTGCGCCATCATCAAAGGCTAAGGCTTCTTGTGATTTTTTTCTAAACGGATGTTCTGTTTTGTACCATTTATTATTAGTCGGGAAAATAAAAATACCAAACATAAGTGTTTTTTTTTGAAAGTATGGCTATATTTATATATGGATGCGAAAAGCACGGAAAAGTATTTGCGGGTCGGAAAAACAGGAATTTCGCTACCATTGCTTTTTTAACGGGACCGTAAATAAAGAAAGGAGGACTGGCGAGCCCTCCTTTCGACTTTTCCCGTCTATCGGCTTACTGAAACGAGTATATTCCTCTTAATTTTTGAAGGAATCTCCTTCTCATTCTTAAAAATTTCTATTACGGTATCATATACCTTCATATAAGCATCAACCGAAGCGTCCTCAATCTTGTTGCCGCAAATGCCCTGTCTTCTCAAAGAATGGCCAAAAAGATTCAGATAGCCATCCTGAATATCAATTTTCAATGAATGCACAGGAGTTTCAATAGGTTCCTGATTGTTTGACTGCAGCCACTTATTGTAGTTGGCAATTGAAATTGATCTGAGTCCACGAACCTTCATGAACTGCTTAAGCGTACCACGATACTGCTCTTTCTGAAAATTAAGATTCCTCATTTTTATAAAATTTTTGATTTTGTTAAACATATTCCTTGTATGTTTTTGTTTTACGTTGCAAAGATAATAAAATTAAATTGATTTCCAAAAAAACTAATAATTGCATATCAAAGACTCTGTTATCTTTCTTCTATTCTCCGCTTTGGCTGCAACGTTATAAAAATGTTCAAGGTCAACTTTTTTATAGTCACCCCAATATTTCCCTATAGCCTCGTTGTCCTTAACTCCATTATTGGACCATGTTGATAAAATAAACGTCTTATTCTTCAAAAGATCAGATAAATCTTTTTCATTGTCTTCGTCCCATCCGCAGAAATAATCTGTATACAGCCCCAAATATGGCGGATCACAATAGAGCATTGAATCACCCTGATATTTTTCGGTTTCTGAACTGATGAAAGTCTTGAAATCTTCATTGCAAAAAATATATTCCCTGCTGTGCATTTCATCGGATATCTCTTTTACAGATTCCGCCAACATTTCTACATTTTTTTCATTCAAACGGGTGTTGATCTTACAGAACGGTAGATTCCATTCCCCCTTACGGTTGAAACGCATCATGCCATTGAATCCTGTACGTGACAAAAAAAGAAACAGCATAGTATCTTTATTTTCATTGAATTCATCTTTTATCTTTCTATAATAATCATATCCATACTTAGCTAATTCCTGCCCATGATACCCCAATTGTTCCTTCACCTTATCAGGATTGATTTCTTCACTCTGTATTGCTTTATAGAATTTAATGATGTGCGGATTGATATCTGCACAAACAACCCTCTTAATTGATTTCGGACAATTGAATGAAACAATGCCCGTACCCATGAAAGGCTCTATCCATGTGTCTATTTCAGGGTTTTCAGCTAATATCTTTTCAGCGCATTCATTGATAAATGATATCAATTTAGTCTTCTTTCCTTGTATCTTCAACGGCGGTATTATCATTATCTTCTCCTTCTTCTAAAACTCTATTTGCAAACTTATTGTATTCCTGTCTTATAATGTTATAAAACTCTTTTCTCGTAATCTCCTTATATTTTTTAAGGAATTCTTTATCAAAGTCTTCAAAAGATGGATTGGCAACAATATCAACTTCCCCCAATTCATCATATTTAAAGAATGTTGCATCTTCATAGGGAGTTGTCAAACATGAACGTAGGACCTTTCCATAAAGTTCTCGAACATCATCATACCCGTAACAACTTGGGCAATGAAAAACAGGACATATTAATTCAATAAAGCCATCATCTTCACGCTTTTCATAATATTTTCCCATAAGGTCATCGAGTCTGCCATATCTTATCTTCTTATTTTCTTGAGACAACCTCTCTTTCTCTTTATCTAACTCTTTAATTTGGATCTCATTGTCATGGATCTTTCTCTCTTCTTTTTTAGTCAAAGGCATAATAGAATTAATTTTCTTTAAAAATACAAAAAAGTCTCCTCATTTTTTCTGAGAAGGCTTTCCAAGTGTCAAAAAAATACAAACTAAATCAAGAAACCAATGATAACGAGCAGGATTCCAAGAACTAAATCCACAATAATGAAACGCTCATGGTGGTTTTCGATATATTCCTCTACAGCGTTATGTACAGGAAGGTGTCTGTCGTTTGCGTCCAATGCAGCACCGATTAAACTGAGAATGATTAGGGCGATGCCCAATACGATAATAAAATTTCCCATGACTAAAAATTAATTTTAAAATTTTTTGTTATTGCTTCAGGTGGTATGACCTGTTCCGTATAGACGGCCTTTTCCATATTTGGACCATAGAAAAATGCATATCTTTCGGCAACTTGTCCACATCCATAAATAATAAAGAATATTCAATTTCCTTCTTTTTTCAAATATATAATTTTTTTAAACTATTTATAGTAAAATATATTTAAGAAATGCGAAATTGTCTAATAACTGAGGAACAACTTAATTTTCTGCTTGATAACGGTGCCGCATGTATTAAAGAAGAGAAGGGTGGAATTGATATACGCATGAAAGTTTTAGCCGAACTTATATATGACAAATCATTAGAATATTCTGCTGAAAATAAAGCTTTTTTTATTATTTCTGCCCAAGATTTAAATAGATTTCAAGACTATATAGTATTTTCAGAACCGCTGAGAATTATTATTGGGCAATTAAAGGGTGCGTCTTCAGCAGCCTATAACTTTGTCAATGGGAAAGATGTTATTTATTTAGATATAACTAAATTTAGAAGTAAAGATTTTGCTATACCGCTTATATTACACGAGCTAACCCATATGGTACATCATGGCAAAACGGGCAATACTGGCATATTTCAATTTACATCTAAAAACAACCCAAAGGATATAGCAAAAATAAACAGATATATGTATTACTTTAATTCGGATGAGATGCAAGCCCGTATCTGTCAATATTACTATTATTGCCAATTAAATACTCCTCTTCCACCGCTATCACCTGATATGGATAAAATAACTAATATAATAAACATTAAAAGAGCAATAAAAGATGTGAAAAATAATCTTAATATTGCTGTTTTATTTTCATGCGCATTACGGCGTTCATTTGGAAAAAAGCCTATGGATGCAGGCAATTTCATGAAAAATGGGCATTCTTCACTAATTTCCTATATGGAGAAACGTTATCAAATATACCTTGGCAAATTAATGAAAATCTATAAACATTTCTCATCTCAAAAATTATCATAGCAGCCACTAAATTTATACATGGTAAGCCCGCTCTCAATCGTTATTGCTGTATATGTGGGTTCTAATACTTTTAATTCATCAATAGTCGGAGGATTTATGACTTCTCTTTTTTTATTATTCTTTTTTTTGCTCATAACAATGATTATAACTATTTATATATAAATAATAACATAAAATGCGAAATTGTCTAATAACTGAGGAACAACTTAATTTTCTTCAAAAATATTACACCATCAATGAGGATATTGACGAGATGGCATACCCCGCCTCGTTCAATATGGAAGAATTCAAGAATTGCAATAGCTTTGCTGCCCGTGTAAGATATTGTCAGGCAAGACTACCGAGAATCAGCAGCGGCTCGTCAAGAATAGTATATAAAATTGATGATGAGAAGGTCCTAAAACTTGCAAAGAATGCTAAAGGTGTTGCGCAAAACAATACTGAAGCATATTCGTATGCCATTGAAACAGGTATAGGGGCTCAGGTATTCGACCATGATGAGAACGATCTATGGCTTGAGATGGAACTTGCCCGAAGAGCAACTGCGGCGGACTTCAAGAATATTGTCGGTGTTCCTTTTGCCTTTATCCAAAACTATGTAGATTACACTGCAAAACGTTATTCTCGCAATATGTTTATATCCTATGACCATCGATATAAGGAAATGTTTGAACGAATCGATGATGATGAATTTCCTAATTGGGAGTGGTTTTCGGGATTACGCGATTATATGGATGGTACAAGTCTTGAAACTGTAGGAGATTTGAAACGTCCTTCCTCTTGGGGAGTGGTGAAAAGAAATGGTGCTGATGAAATCGTATTGATTGATTTTGGACTTGATGATGAGGTCTATGACAATTTCTATAGGAGGCGATAAATGAGAAAGATAATTACAGAATCACAGTTAAGAGATGTAATCAAGAAAATGGTAAGAAGGGTGCTTAACGAAGGTAAAGATGCCAATCAATTGGCAGATGCCTTCGTGAGGAAGAACCCATATCTGAATAAGGAGGGTTTGGTTAAATTGCTGATGGCGGATCCTACGGCATCGCAGAACGATAGGGGCTCGTTTGCGGGTAGATATGGAGTGTGGATCGGCAATTTATATGCCAATGGCAGCATCAAGCCCGGCGACATTCCCGAGTTGAAGTCCGTTCTAATTACTTATGACAAGAATAAGACACAGTTGCCGCAGATTAAGGACTGTAAGTCATTGTCGGAACTTATCAGATGGGTGAAGGACCTTTCCGATGATTTCAAGCCTGTCAGAAAACAGTCCGATGCTAAGGAAAACCTTGAAAAGGTATATGAGGATAACGAGTGGGTGGTATACGTGCCACACAGTCACTCGGCAGCAAGGCGCGGCGGAGAGGGTACCCACTGGTGCACCGCTTCTGAAGATGGCTTTTACTATAATATGTATAGTAAACAGGGCCCGCTGTATATCAACATCCGCAAGTCTGACGGTGCGAAGTTCCAATTTCATTTTGAAACTATGCAATTTATGGATGCTAATGATGAACCTGCGCAATTAAACACAATTGGACTGTCTAACGGACTTGCTGAATTTTATACTAAGGCTAATCCGTTATTTAAATATCTAATGAAATATGACTTTGTTGACGAATTTATTAATGGATTTGCAACGGTTGTATTAAATAATAAATATAATTTTATCGACGGCGATGGAAACTTATTATCTCAACAATGGTTTGATATGACTGGAGATTTTTTAGAGGGGTTTGCTGTTGTTCAACTATACGGCAAGTACAACTTCATTAATACCGAAGGTGAAATTGCATTTAAACGGTGGTTTGATATGGCAACATCTTTTTTTGATGGATTTGCGGAAGTTAGACTAAACGACACATACTATAAACTTGACACAGAAGGTAATTTAACCTTAAAAGAAAGTCATAAGCTGTCAGTACCCCTAATAACAGAATCCATACTAAGAAATATTATTAGAGATATATTAATAGTTCCGAAAAACATAGAAGATTAAGGAAA
>ERZ1026852.1278-NODE-1278-length-13761-cov-4.842478_pt1 | contig 13761 bp, 15 predicted proteins | sample MGYA00380156_ERZ1026852 | MGnify/ENA primary metagenome ERZ1026852 (study PRJEB33269, sample SAMEA4719792) | human gut metagenome | biome: human-associated habitat; feature: organic feature; material: feces | place: Cameroon | collected 2013-10 ...
ATATACTAAAATTTATAGTGTTTTTTGGAGAATTCAGATAACAGAATATATGAAAAAATATGTTTGACCAGAGGATAAATATACCACAGATGAACGAGAAAAACTGGATGATCATAGTAGCAGTAGTTATTGTGCTTATAGGATCACTGATCTACAATATCATTTCAGCAAGAAATCTGAAGAAAAAAAGACAACAGTTTGTAGAAAGTATCCAATCTTCATATACGCATATGAAGAGTATAGAAGACACCAGCAAAAAGATATATGAGATTTCAAACGAGATCAATGAAATGATCCGGGAGCAGAAAGACACCGAAGAGTACATAGAAAAAAAGAAGAAGGAGATTGAGGAGATCAGGCAGATGATTGTGACAAATGACACAATCCTTGACTGTGCGGTCTCAGATAAGCGGGATCTTGCAAGGAAGAAGCAGATTGCATTTACTTATAATATTCCAACCGGGTTACCGGAGATTCGTATGGAGGATGTCGATAAGATTCGTCTGTTTGCCAATCTGTTAGACAATGCGATCGAAGCAGCCGAGTGTGTGCCGGTGCAGGATGCAAATGGGGAAAATAAAAGATTCATACATGTATCGATATTGAATCGTGGAAGTAACTTCTTTATCACTGTTAAAAATTCCAAAAGAACGGAGATCGCCGTTATGGAGAATCAGTTCCATACAACGAAGTCGGATGCAGAAAACCACGGCAGAGGTGTTCGTATTATCAGGCAGATTGTTGCCAGGTATGATGGAACGGTCGAGTTCACGGACAAGGGTGATACCTTTGAAGTAGCGATCATGTTGTAAAAGGCATATAGAACAGCCATGGTTTGTGTGTTTGTAATTTACAACATAGCATGTTCGGAGATATATTTGAGGTAGTCGGCTTTGAATGGTTTGGCATAGCGTCTGCCGACAGGAAGTTTGATTTTGTTAATCAGTTCGGTTTCCTGTGAGGATAAATTTTTTACATATCTAAGATTGACCGTGAAAGAACTATGGCATTGTGAGAAATAGGACGGCAGTCGTTCGCTTACAGCCTGAAGGGATTCGTACACTTTATAGGCTTCCCCATTGTCAGTATAAATAATAATCTCGCGGCTGAGCCGTTCAATATGAGTGATTGTGTCGCATGGAAGAGTGTACCGTTTTCGGTTGGAGATAACGTCCAGAAAGCGTGTCTTTCGTTCAATTACAAGCTGAATCGCTTTATCCAGTGCCTTAGGCAGATATTCTTGTATGGAATCCTTTGTAACATAATATATGTGACGGACTTCATAAGAGTCAGAGATATAATCGGTATGGCTGGTAAGAAAGATGACTGAACACTGTGGGCAGCATTGATTAAGCTCGGAAGCAAAATCGATACCGTTGAAGTCTCCCATTTCGATATCTAAAATTGCAATATCATAATTAATCGTATCGGTTTCAAGCATTTTTTTTAATTTCTCTGGCTCGCAGGAGTCGATTTTGAAAGTGAGGGATTCGAAAGCATCCAGACAGGAATGTGCAAAACTGGTTGTTTCTTTTAATTGCAGATCTGAATCATCACATATTAGAAGTTTGAGTTTCATATATGGCAGCCCCCCTGTAACCGGTAATTTCACTGTAGAAAACATTTGCTTAACTGGTAATATTATAATAAAAAGGTTGCCATAAAACAAGAAAAATATCAAAATATATATACGCATATTGATGGTGGTATAAAGAAAGCGAGAAGATAAAAATGAACATATGGACATTCCTGCAGGTGCTCGGAGCAGCCCTGATCACGGCATTACAATTTAATATTTATCTGGGTGCATATATGGGAATGGATCGTGGAAGAAGAGACCGGATCTATCTGGGCTTGAATATTTTAAATATGTTTTTCCTCCGCGTTTTAATAAATACAAGTATACAGCTTGATGCACCTGCATGGCTTCGTGCCATCATTTATATTTTTGGATTTGCGATGATGCTTGTAGGCGTTGTATTATACCGTAAAGAGTGCATGGTTATAAATTTGGTATCATTTATGGTGGGTATTATGACATTTGATCTTGTTACGGTGACGATGTCAGCAGTGATCGAGGAACTGTTTGGATATGCATATAATGATACACCGGTATTATACAGTGCAAAAGCATTGCTTGTCTGGCTTGGAGTAGAAGCCTTGCGTGAGGGCATAGGAACGATCATTGAAGTCTGGTTTATGCGGAAATTTATGCCATACAGGAAGTTCCGGAGACAATCATTTGTCAGAAGCATGGTGTGGATTCTGGTTGTTGGAACCGGATATATGATGTTGGTTGTGTATTTTGTGACTATGGTAAAAGAGGTTAATCTGATGTCACAGTTTATAGCACTGGGAATCTGGGCATCTGCTTTTATAGCTGCTTATCATCTGTATACGATCGTATATAATAGCTATCAAAGAAAAATGATACGTTTTCTGGAAGCAAAGATGAAGCAGCAGAAAGAGGATTATGAGAAGCTTCTGGCGGATTACAACAGGCTGCGGGATATCAAGCATGATCTGTATAATTATGTGCATATACTTGATCTGGCAGGAGCTGTCCGGAAGGAACAGGAGCAGATCAGACAGTTACAGGAAGATCTGAAACCGGGAAAACAGAAGGAGTATATAAAATACATAAATCTTTCAATCCTGAATCTGGTATTAAATAATGTTACATCTGCCTGTGAGGGTGCAGGTATTCATCCGGAAGTTGCAGCAGAAGAAATTCAGATTGATACAAATGTAGAACTGGACATGGGATATCTGATCGAGCGGATGGTACATAATGTTATTTTGTTGAATGAAGATCCGGGAGAGAATAAGCAGGATTCCGTATCAGAGTCACTGCCCCGGACACTCCGGATTCAGATCGCACCATCGGAATCCTCAGATGGAAATATTCAGGTTGTGCTTAAGGGTATCGGACTTCGTATGAAGGGCATTGAGATGAATTCAGACAACAGAAAGGAGATACGGAATAATAAGCAGATCATCCAGTTTATTATGGAGCGGCATGAGGGATTCCAGTGGAATAACAAGAAAGAAGCTCATCTGTATCTGACTGCATAAGCAGAGAACCGTATTCGGAATTTGTAGAAATATGTCGATTACGACGGAAACATTGCAGATTACGACAGGTTTATTGTATCTGATAAATGTTTTGATATAATAACTTCATAGATATATCGAAAACCGATATATTATTGAGTGGGAAAGTTCATAATATATGCATTTATGTCAGAGAGGACATATATTCTTCAGCCCAATCAGCTCTCCTTGCTGCAAGATTGTGGAAGCTCAGAATGAGTGCAGTAGATTATGGTTGCAAAATATGAAAAGCATACATTGGAACGGATGAAGGAAGATCTGATAGTTGTACCGAGAAACGCAGGTATCAGGTCTTCTTTTTTTAGCCTTTTACCATGTCTTAACCATAAAACGTGCTACAATATATGTTGTGACAGTTTAGAATATGAATATATAATAATGATTGTCAGAATTGATTGAAATGGATACGATTGTTATAACAGATTACAAAAAGATACAGTGGAGAAAGCGATGAACAGATTCCTGAATTTTACGAAGAATTTTTTAATTACAGCGGCGATATTGGTATGTGGATTTTTGTTGTCCCTGTTTATGCAGAAGGAGTGGGGAAATCAGACTTTGATACCCTCTATTTTTCTGTTGGATGTATTTCTGGTATCCGTTATCACAGATGGTTTTTTATATGGTGCGGTCGCATCTGTCATCAGCATTCTGGCGGTAAATTATGCATTTACATTTCCGTATTTTAAGATTAATTTTACGATCCCGGAAAATATGATCTCTGCCGTTATCATGATAGCTATTGCAGTTATTACCTGCGGATTTACAAATAAGTTGAAGAGTCAGGAACAGTTAAAGGCAGAGAGTGAGCAGGAGAAGATGCGGGCCAATCTGCTCCGATCCGTATCCCATGATTTTCGGACGCCGCTTACAACGATTTATGGTGCAAGCTCTGCAATGTTAGATGATAAGAATGAATTTACGGAGGAGCAGAAAAAAAGCATGCTTCGTGGAATCAAACAGGATGCACAATGGCTGTCGCGAATGGTTGAGAACATGTTATCGATTACCAGACTGGATGGAAAAAATGTTAAGATCATTAAGATCCCGATTGCGCTGGATGAGCTGTTAGATTCTGTTCTGGTTAAGTTCAATAAACGGTATGAAGGTCAGAATGTTGAGATTGACATTCCGGATGAACTGATCATGATTCCGATGGATGCGATCTTAGTCGAGCAGTTGATCCTGAATCTGTTAGAAAATGCAGTTCAGCATGCAGAGGGGATGAATAAGCTTGGGCTTCGTGTATATACGAGTGGGCATTTTGCAGTATTTGAGATCCGGGACAACGGATGTGGTATTCCGGTTGATAAGGTAAAGGATATATTTGCAGGGAAACTGGTTTATGGTGAATCAGGACTTGACAGCAGTAAGAAAAATGCAGGGATCGGGTTGGCGGTATGTACCACGATCGTAAAAGCACATGGTGGTGAGATCTCTGCGGAGAATCTGCAGGATGGCGGTGCTGTTGTGCGGTTTACACTGGATATGGAGGAAACAGAGAATGATTAATAACAGATATAAGATATTGATAATTGAAGACGAAGAACATATTAATAATCTGATCAGTGCGCTGATGGAAGCAAATGGATATCAGGCTGTTTCCGCATATTCCTGTCGGGGGGGACAGATGATGTTTGCATCCCATCGTCCTGATCTGGTCATTCTGGATCTGGGATTGCCGGATCGGGATGGAATGACATTTTTAAGGGAAGTGCGGCAATCATCATTTACACCGATCATCGTTTTATCGGCACGTTCTGATGAGAGGGATAAAGTAGAGGCACTCAATGAGGGCGCAAATGATTATGTAACCAAGCCATTCAGTTCAAATGAACTGGTAGCAAGGGTACGTTCAGCACTCCGTATCGCTACGCATCGGGCGGAGGATGGATTGCGGCCAGGTGGAAGATTCGAGGTTGGAGAGCTGGTTATCAATTATGATGCAAGACTGGTTACGATCGCCGGAAATGAAGTGAAGCTGACACAGACAGAATATAATATCGTAGCGTTGTTATCCGAGCACGCAGGTAAGATGCTGACCTACAGTTTTATCATCAATGAGATCTGGGGATATAATGATTCGGGAAGCCGGAAGAAGCTGCAGGTGAATATGGCGAATATCCGAAAGAAGTTCGGTGCAGTTCCCGGTAAGGAGAATTACATAACGAATGAATTAGGGGTTGGATACCGGATGTGCGATTCATAGAAAAGAGCTTCAAAACTCTACAGCACTCAGTCACGGGGATGGCTCCTGTTATAAAATAACATTGCGAGATTTCGTTGTGAACTGCACATTGCCAGTAAATACGAGTGCTTGTTTGAGCTGAAAGCGAGTTAGCACAGAAGTATTTACGAATAGGGCAATGTCCAGAGAACAGAAATCGCAGCACGTTATTTTATAACAGGAGCCATCCCTGTGACTGAGTGCTGTAGCGTTTTTTGTATAATTAGATAACTGACTATAAGAGATGGATTTTATGCTTTTTTAATATAAAAAGCAGGAAAGGTTGTTGACACATTCTTTTTTTTGAACTAAAATGTAGCGTGCTACACATCGAGAGATGTATGGTATGTATAAGACATAATAGCTATATAACATTAGATGTAAGAGCGTTTTCGGGATATTATACATAGCTGCAAATAAAAGAAAGGAAACAGTAATGAATCAGGAAAAAGACATGGATACAGATCCAAAGCTGCCGTGTGGTCCGGAGAAGGATATTGGTTATTATATCAAGCGGATCAATGATAAGTTGAAGGCCGGATTTGACGCATATTTGCGTGACGTGGATCTGACCAGTTCACAGGCACGAGTACTTGAATATGTTTATTGGAATGGTGGAATGGTGACACAGAAGGAGATCGAGGTATTTCTGGATGTAGCACATCCGACAGTTGTCGGCATCGTGAATCGTCTGGAAAAGAAAGGTTATCTGAACTGTTATCTGGATGAGAATAATAAACGGAATAAGATGGTATGCAGCACCTGTGAAGCTGAAAAACTGCTCCATAAAATGTATGAAGGCAGGAGAGCGTCGGAACAGAGACTGCTTCATTCTTTTTCAGAGGATGAGGCGGCGCAGGTGAAAAAGCTGCTTGAAAAATTATATGATAATGTCAGATAAAGAAAGAAGGAGGACGTATGATCAGAAAATTATTAAAAAGTCTGCGGGAATATAAGAAGCCGACATTGTTTACGATATTCTGTGCAGCAATGGAAGTAGTATTTGAGATTTTAATTCCGCTTTGTATGTCTGATCTGTTAGATTTTGGTATCGAAGGTGGAAAGATGAATATTGTTGTAAAGGATGGAATATGGCTGATTGTGCTTGCAGTCTTACAGCTTTTAACAGGTGTGCTTGCAGCCATTCTCGGGGCGAAAGCATCAGCAGGATTTTCCGCAAATCTGCGGCAGGACATCTATGATAATGTCCAGACATTTTCATTTTCTAACATAGACAAGTTTTCTACTTCATCTATCGTAACAAGACTGACCACAGACGTAACGAATATTCAGAACGCATATCAGATGATCATTCGTATCGCAGTCAGAGGACCGATCATGCTGATCTTTTCTGTGATCGTTTCCTTTACGATCAATGCAAAGCTGGCATGGATATTCCTGATCGTTATTCCGTTTATGGGATTCGGTCTGATATTTATAGCAGCCAAGGTTCACCCGATCTTCGAACGGGTATTCCACAAATATGATGGATTAAACAATATCGTTCAGGAAAATGTAAAGGGAATGCGGGTTGTCAAATCCTTTAATTCACAGGAAGCCGAGATCGGCAAATTCAAGCATGCATCAGGCGACATCTATAAGGATTTTGTAAAGGCAGAGAGGATTCTGGCATTTAACTCACCTTTAATGCAGTTCTTCATGTATGGATGTATGATTGCGATTTCATGGATCGGAGCAAAAGCCATCGTAGCAAGTGGAAATAATGAAGCACTTGGACTTACGACCGGTAAGCTGACTGCACTTATCACATATGCGATGCAGATATTGACGTCACTTATGATGTTATCAATGGTATTTGTCATGATTATGATATCCAGATCTTCAATGGAACGTATCGTTGAGGTGCTTGGAGAGACCACTACGATACAGAATCCGGAGAATCCGGTTCAGACAGTTGCAGATGGTTCGCTCGTGTATGATCATGTAGATTTCTCTTACAGTAAGCGTGCGGATAAGAAAGTTATTGACGGAGCAGATCTTAAGATCCGATCCGGTGAGACCGTTGGCATTATCGGTGGAACCGGTTCGTCAAAGTCTTCATTTGTCCAGTTGATCCCTCGCCTGTATGATGTGACAGGTGGAACACTTATGGTTGGTGGCATGGATGTCCGCAAATATGATCTGCAGGTGCTTCGGGATGCGGTTGCAATGGTTCTTCAGAAGAATGAACTGTTTTCAGGAACAATAAAAGAGAACCTCCGCTGGGGAAATGAACAGGCGACGGATGAAGAAGTAAAAGAAGCCTGTCGCCTTGCCTGTGCGGATGAATTCATTGAGGCGATGCCGGATGGATATGATACCTACATTGAGCAGGGAGGAACAAATGTCTCCGGTGGACAGAAGCAGCGTCTTTGTATTGCGCGGGCACTCCTTAAGAAACCGAAGATATTGATCCTCGATGATTCGACCAGTGCGGTTGATACGAAGACTGATGCGATAATCCAGAAAGCATTTGCCGAATACCTGCCGGACACGACCAAGATCATCATTGCGCAGAGAATTTCTTCTGTCCGGCATGCGGATAAGATCGTGGTGTTGGATGATGGTAAGATCATGGATGTAGGTACACATGAAGAATTGATCGTAAAGAGTCCGATCTACAGAGAAGTATATGAATCACAGCAGAAGGGAGGCGGCCAGGATGAGTAAACAGAAGAACCAGATGAACGCACCCGACAGAGAGCAGGGCAGCAGGATTAATAAAGATACAGCCAAACGGCTGCTGTCCTATATCGGAGCATATAAGAAGACGCTGGTTGTTGTATTTATCTGTATTATCTTAAGTGCACTTGCAAGTGTAGCGTCAGCAATGTTTATCGAGATACTGATCGATGATTATATCACCCCGATCCTTGCAATGGATCATCCGGTCTATACCGGGCTGATCAAGGCACTTTGCATGGTCGGCGTTATTTACCTGATCGGTGTATTTTCTACATGGTTTTATAACTACCTGATGGTAGGAATCACACAGGGAACTCTGAAAACCATACGAGATGAGATGTTCGAGAAGATGCAGAGCCTGCCAATCCGTTATTTTGATACGCATACACACGGAGATATCATGAGCTGCTATACCAACGATACCGATACGCTCCGCCAGATGATCGCACAGTCCCTTTCACAGATGATCTCATCGATCTGTACGGTTGTTGCGGTATTCTGCTGTATGTTATATCAGAGCATTTATCTGACGCTGATCGTTGTCGTGATGCTGTTCTTTATCATGAAGCTGGTGAAGGTCATCGGTGGCAAGAGTGGATTTTATTTTATAAAACAGCAGCAGACACTTGGTGCATTAGATGGTTATATCGAGGAAATGGTCAATGGCCAGAAGGTTGTTAAGGTATTCTGCCACGAAGAGAAAGCCAGAGAAGATTTCCAGAAAAAGAATCAGGAATGGCAGCAGGCAGCAGCCAGTGCAAATGGTTATGCAAGCGGAATGATGCCGATGATGAATGCACTTGGTTATGTGCAGTATGTAGTTGTTGCGGTTGTTGGCGCATGGCTTGCGATCTCCGGTGCAACGAATCTGACGCTGGTCGGAACGAATACAGCCACTCTTGGTATGATCGCATCCTTCCTTACGTTGTCGAAGAACTTTACCAATCCGATCTCACAGCTTTCGAATCAGTTTAATGCGATCGTAACGGCGCTTGCAGGCGCGGAGCGTATCTTTAAGCTGATCGATGAAGAACCGGAAGTGGATAATGGTTATGTAACACTTGCAAATATCAAAGAGGAAAATGGTGAGCTGATGGAAGTGAAAGAACGAACCGGAATCTGGGCATGGAAGCATCCACATGAGGATGGCAGTCTTACTTACCAGAAATTAGAGGGCGATATCGTTCTGGATCATGTGGATTTCAGTTACAATTCGGACAAACAGATTCTGCGTGATGTGACGCTCTATGCGAAACCGGGTCAGAAGATCGCATTTGTAGGTGCGACCGGAGCAGGAAAAACGACGATCACCAATCTGATCAATCGTTTCTATGATATAGACGATGGTAAGATCCGGTACGACGGAATCAACATTAATAAGATCCGCAAGAAGGATCTGCGGGCATCCCTCGGTATCGTATTGCAGGAGGTCAATCTGTTTACCGGAACGGTTATGGAGAACCTGAAATATGGAAATCCAAATGCCACGGATGAGGAATGTATTGCAGCCGCCAAGCTTGCAAATGCGCATAACTTCATTATGATGCTGCCAAATGGATATGACACGGTGCTTGCCGGAGATGGAAGCGGATTGTCACAGGGACAGCGTCAGTTGATCTCAATCGCAAGAGCAGCCGTATCCAATCCGCCGGTTATGATACTGGATGAAGCAACCTCCTCGATTGATACGAGGACGGAGGCAATGGTTCAGCAGGGAATGGATCGGCTGATGGAAGGCAGAACCGTATTTGTCATTGCACATCGTTTGTCTACAGTTAAGAATTCGGATGTTATCATGGTACTGGATCATGGTGCGATCATTGAACGTGGTACACATGAGGATCTGATCGCAAAGAAAGGAACCTATTACCAGCTGTATACCGGAGCATTTGAATTAGAATAACCATAGGGATTCAACAGTGCGAGATCATAATCATTATTCCGCAAGGCGCTTTCGCTCTATCTCCATGTAACGGTACTAAGTTCACTGCTTTTGGCAGTTCACTAAGGACCGACATGTCGATAGGCTTGCTGCATAATATTATGATCTCGTACTGTTGAATCCAGGTATTCCGTAGGGTGAGATCATAATATTGTAATCTTGCGCTACGGAATTTCTATGTTGTAACATGCTTGAATTGGCTATAAGAGAAAGTTATAACAACTTCTAAATTTTATGTATTGTATTTTAGTTGGAATTTATTATATAATTCATACATTCCAAATAGGAATAGTAAAATAATAATGTAAAGAAACAAAAAATGTATTAAGGTTGAACATTTCGGATTACCAAGACAGAGGCATTTGAGTCCGCCGGTTCTTAGGTGGCGCTGTAAGCGGCAGCTTAGTACCGTTGCAGGACGAAACGAGCGGAAGCGTCCTCTGGATTAGTAATGCCGAAAGTGTTCAAACATGATGATATTACGTTACTGCATTAGTAAAATATAAGAAGGAGGAAATGCCATGCGACAGGTATTATGCTTTGGTGATTCAAACACATATGGTTATGTGCCGGGAACGGCAGAACGCTATGACTGGGATACCAGATGGACCGGAATCGTAGGAACCGGACTGATGGAAAAGGGATATATTGTACAGGAGGAAGGGCTGTGTGGCAGAACTACAGTATTTGACGATCCGCTTCGTCCGGGCAGATGTGGCAGTGAACTCCTTCCGATCATATTAGAAACCCATAAGCCGGAGGATCTGATCATTTTAATGCTTGGAACAAATGATTGTAAGACATTTTATGGTGCAACGGCAGGCAGTATCGGCTTAGGTATCCGTAAACTTGTGCGACAGATCCGGGATGGTGCGCCATCAGCGAAGATCCTTCTGATGTCACCGATCGCACTGGGCGAGAAGGTCTGGGATGGATTTGATCCGGAATTTGGAAAGAATTCTGTACAGGTGTCCAAAGAGCTGCCGGAGATTTACCGGCAGATCGCAGAGGAAGAAGGACTTTATTATCTGGCGGCTTCTGATTATGCCGTACCATCGGAACGGGATCAGGAGCACATGGATGAAGAAGGACACAAGGCGCTGGCAGAAGCGGTACTGGAAAAGATTTCAGAGATATTGTAATGTGAGTTAGGAGCACAGAGAAAAATTATGGCTGGGGAGACTGTAGACAGAAAAGAAGTATTAAAACAGGCATTTGTGAAGGCTTTGCCGATCACCGGAAGTTATCTCTTTGTCAGTATGGCATATGGACTTACGATGCAGGAAGCAGGACTTTCCTGGTTCTGGTCGTTGTTTACCAGTCTGACGGTATATACCGGGGCGTTCCAGTTCGTGCTGGCAACCTTTATAAGCAGCGGGGCATCGATTCTGACGATCGCACTGACTGCTTTATTTATGAACAGCAGACAGTTTTTTTATGGATTGACATTTGTTGAGGATTTCAAGAAAATGGGAAAACGTTATCCATATATGGTTCATACGATGACAGATGAGACATATGCCGTCAACTGTTCCATGCTGTCTTCTGAGGTGATCCGGGAGCGGGATACAGAGGCGGCAGATGACCGGAAAAAGAGATTTGATATTATGTTCTATGTCGCTTTATTCAGCCGGATCTCATGGATGCTTGGTGCAGTGCTGGGCGGCGTTCTCGGACAGATTCTTCCGGTGAAGCTTGAAGGCATCGACTTCTGTATGACTGCGCTGTTTATCACGATCACGATCGACCAGTGGAGGAGCGTAAAAGTGCATCTGCCTGCACTGGCAGGATTTGCTGGCGGTGTCATTATGTTGCTGTTGGTTGGCAAAGACTATTTTCTGCTTCCAACTCTGATCCTGGTATCAGGTCTGCTGCTTGTCTGCGAAAGGAAGGTAGAAGCCCATGAATGATCGTTATGTGCTGATCTGTATACTTGTTTCGGCAGCAGCTACGCTTCTTATGCGTGCACTTCCATTTACTATCCTTGGAAAGAGAAAACAAATCCCTGAGAAGATCCGGTATCTCGGACGAATCCTTCCGGCAGCCATCATGGCTGTGCTGATCGTATACTGCCTGAAGGAAGTACCGACCGAATTCTTAAGCGGCGGCTATAAGAAGTTGATCGCAGCCGCAGTTTGTGTCGCCCTTCATGTGTGGAAAAAGAATACATTTGTCAGCATCATAGGCAGTACGATTGTGTATATGTTATTATGAGCAATGACACCGAAAAAAAGGGATGTCGCACCAATCACTTAGTGCGGCAGCCCTTTTTTGTAGTATCCGTTGTAACGAAATTACTTTGTTTTATTTGATCACATTGTTGACAGCTCCTCTATTTTGTGATGAGGCTATCTATTCTAAGAATATGTCAATGAATAAGTATTATAGCTGGGGGATTATTATGTAAAAATAATTATGTTAATGAACTGCGCATTAGTGTTCTAACGCAGCAAGTTTTGCCTGTAATGCAGCAATTTCGGCATCTTTTTCGGACAAAGCAGCGTCCTTTTCGGACAAAGCAACATCTTTTTCTTCCAGCGCTTTCTTCATCTGTTCGATCATAAAATTAACAGTATTTTCATCCATCTTTTTTAATGCTTTTGAAAACATACTAATAACCTCCTCAGGGCGATACAGATATTCAGATATATCCTGGCATATAGATTCCATCCATGGATAGTTGGATATCAGTGTGGCAAGGTTGTCTGTAGAGTCAGCGGTTAGCAGAGACAACCATGCATTTAGATCGTTGATATCTTTAGCATACTTGCTATTTTTAAATACGTCAAGGTTAACGACATAGTATTCCTGTAAAAGACTCAGATTTACACCAGTATTAAAAATGGTTCTTCCATGATGCAGATAGATATTTGCAAAACGGTCTTTCAGACATTCGTTTGGACTCTTTTCATACATAACAATTGTATAAACAGTTCTCATATCCTTATATGTGAAATCTTTCCCAAGGTTGCTTTTTACGCGTGTATATTGGCGAAGTAGTAGATCTGCGGAATAGCATGACATTCGCTCACCGGGAAATGTGTATGGATTTTTTTGAAAAATGGATCATAGGTTAGTGGCAGACTTTTTTTGCCTTCCATAAATTCCATAAAACGTTTTTTCCAGTCATCAGGCCAGTTCTTATATGTCCAATAAAGTTTTGGGTATTGTTTTAATTCTGCAAGGCATTCATCTTCCGTTCGTTGTGGAAAAAGCTGACAAATATTGAATGCGGAATGTTTGGTGCTTGAGTTTTGTGAAATGGTAGTATTGTCCTTGTTATACATAAAAATTCCTCTTAATTTCCGGTACCTGATTTGTCGACAAAACCACCATACCAGAAATAATGGTTTAAAAACCGTTGATGTAATAACTTGTATGGTTTGATGTAACTTTTGGTAAGTGGATGCTTATAAAGACAATCTGTAAATATTTTTCCGGTAAGTATTTTTGATAAAATCTCAAAATTTTACTTATGGTTTTCGGTAAAGTGCCAACCGAATTTTTAAGCGGCGGCTATAAGAAGCTGATCGCAGCCGCAGTCCGCGTCGTTAATAAAATAACAACACCCCGGTCGCGAGGAATGCGTACCAGGGTGGTATTCAAAGGACATACTTTATTATAAACATTTGTATTTTGGACTGTCAATTCGTTGCTGGTTAAGAAATATATAAATTTATGTGCCTATGCGTTGGTTTGTAGGGAGTATACTTATACTTGACACAATGCGCTATTATTAATCATTTAATATTATAAATAATGATTTTTTACTCCAATTTTCTCCCTATCTCAC
>ERZ1026852.1279-NODE-1279-length-13754-cov-10.604278_pt1 | contig 13754 bp, 7 predicted proteins | sample MGYA00380156_ERZ1026852 | MGnify/ENA primary metagenome ERZ1026852 (study PRJEB33269, sample SAMEA4719792) | human gut metagenome | biome: human-associated habitat; feature: organic feature; material: feces | place: Cameroon | collected 2013-10 ...
ATAAATAACGCAATTAAATTGCTAAATACGTTGCAAAACAATATTAAACATATTTATTTAACCGTTATGCCCGTTTATTATCCTGTTTTTGTTAACTTTGCCAATGCTTATTGATGTGCATCTTTTTTTAGAGATAATGCCATCGTTTTTATAGGCAATCATAAACTATACCTATTTTTATTATATATTATAACATGAAACGTATATTTTTATTAGCCGCTTTGGCCATCAGCATGGCCACCACCTGTCTGGCAAACGGAAAAGCAAAAGTAGTAGCACATCGTGGATTTTGGGCAACTGAAGGTTCGGCCCAAAACTCTATTCGTGCCTTGGTAAAGGCCGACTCGATAGGGTGTTGGGGATCAGAGTTTGACGTGTGGATGACACAAGACGGCAAACTGGTGGTAAACCACGACGACAACATTAACGGCATTGTTATTGAAACAAGCACCTCAAAAGAGGTAACGGCGCAAAAACTGGCCAATGGCGAGCACGTGCCCTATCTTTCAGCCTATCTTGATGCTTTTCGTAAGCACCCTAACCTTAAGGTGGTGTGCGAACTAAAGGCGCATAAAGATAAAGAGGTAGAGCGCAAGGCTGTGCACCAAATATTGAAGATGATGAAGAAGAAGGGTCTTACCAACAGAGCCGTTTACATTTCCTTCTCGCTGCAAGCCACCAAAGAGTTTATTAAGTATGCGCCCAAAGGCACCGAGGTGTATTATCTGAATGGCGAGCTGTCGCCAGCCGAGCTGAAGGCCATTGGCTGCGCGGGCCCCGACTATCATTTGAACTGCTTCCACAAAAACCCTAATTGGATTAAAGAGTGCCACGACCTGGGCCTGAAGGTAAACATCTGGACGGTAAACAAGAAAGAAGACTTGCAGTGGTGCATTGATAACGGTGCCGACTTTATCACCACTAATGACCCACTGTTGCTGCAAGAACTGCTGAAGTGATGGCTCCTTTTTTGACAGGGCCTGAGATGCCCTTTATGCAAAAAGTTTTAGCGGACAGCAACATAATAATATCTTTAACAATATATAAAAATAATAACAATATAATGTAATGATATGATGACGGTAGACGAATACAGAGCAGCTATTCTTGATGCTATGCTGCAACTGAAAGATAACGAGGGTAACGCACGTATAACTGAGGCCGATGCTAAAGATATACTGAAAGGCTTTACCGACGATGAACTGAATGATGGAATCCTCTTCAATACGCCTGAAGAGGTGGCCGAACTGTTGGCCGAAGGGGTGTGATGAAAAAACGGTCAGCACTCAGCTTGCCATTTGCCAAGCCGAGCGCTGACCGTCTTTGTTTCTTTCTGTTATCTTACAGTAAAACTAATTTAGTTTCTTTCTGTCTATTTTACATTAAAACTAATTTAGTATCTTCTGTGATTGTCTTAACAGAAAAAACTAATTTAGTTCCTTCTTTTTCCTCTTTTAATATTCGTCGCAAGCATAGAGGCTGGTGAAGACGCTTTGGTTCCACTCAAGTATCTCTTCGGGGCGGAAGAAGCGGTTTAGCTCTGCGGCAGCCGTCTCGGGCGAGTCGGAGGCATGTACGATGTTCTCTTGAAAACTCATGCAATATGAACCACGAATGGTGCCAGGGGCAGCGTTACGACCATTGGTGGGGCCTGCCAATGCGCGCACAGCAGCAATGGCGTCGACACCTCTCAGGCACATGGCCACCACGGGAGCCGTCATCATAGCATCTTTCACACGCTGGAAGAAGGGCTTCTCGCTGAGGTGTGCATAGTGTTCGCTGAGCAACTTATCGTCGAGCTGCATCATCTTCATGCCACATATTTGCAAACCTTTTTTCTCAAACACGCTGACAATTTCGCCCACTAAGCCACGCTGCAGTGTGCAGGGTTTCAGCAATACCAATGTTTTTTCTAAAGCCATAAATTGTTTTTTTATTTAGTTTGTAGTTAGGATAAAGTCACACATTAGTTTCTTTTATTCCTTGTTATCTATCTCTTCTATCTCTTCTATATTTCTTCTATATTTCTTCTATATTTCTTCTATATTTTCTTCTATATTCTCTTCTCTATTTGTCCTATTACGCTTTGTCTTACGTCCTTGCATAATGTCCCAAGGTTATCTTGTGAGCGAGAACTTTAGGCTGAGGCCGAAGTCGCGCGTGGTGGTGGGATAACTGCTTGAGGTGAGCAGTGGTGTATTGGTTTGACGATCGTAATAGAAGCTCATGGTGAGCAGACGCGACAACGAATACTCGGCCGTGAACGACAGTTTGAAGGCTGTGTTACCACTGCTGGCTGTCGACGTCATTGAAGCAATGTCTCGGCTCAAGGCTGCCTGCTTGCGGTAGCTGAGGTCGAGGCGAAGTTTGAGGTCGCTATTAAAGCCTGTCGAGCGGTTTGTGCTACGATTTTTGTTTGCGTTATTGCTATCGGTGCTACGTTTTGCGCCTTTTATCTTACGCGCTTTAGGACCGAAGGGGTTAAAATTGCTGATGGTATAGCCAGCACCCAGCACCCAGTCGTGCGACGAACTTTCGTTTATCTGCACACTGGTCATGCTGAGCATCAACACGCGTGTGCTCTTATACTCGAGCTTGCAGGTGAGGTTGTTGTTAAACGTCATGTCGATACCCAAGAGGGGCGAGAAGGCCTCGTTGATGCTTACCGTCGACACATTATACATTGACGATGGCATAGGCATGCCCGAGGTGGCATCTGACACGAAGCCCATGCCAGGCCCCATTAGCTCCATAAAGGTGCTGTACGACTGGTAGGCCCCCACGGCATAAATGCTTTTGTAGGCATGGTTAATGTTTACGCTCTTAAACACGTCGCGCACCCACGGCAGCTTTGCCAGTCCGCTATAACGTACCGACCAGTTGGGCAGCAACCGCGACAGCGAGGGGAAGAGGCTGAGGCTCTTACCGCCCATCGACGTATAGGCCGACAGGAAGGCAGGCACCATTACATCAGCGCTATATTTGTTTACGGGGGTGAGCGTGGGGTCGAAGGCTTTTCCTGCCAAGGTGGTGCCCTCAGGATACAGAGTGCCTGTATAGCGTTGCTCAACGCGCTGGCGGAACTGGTCGAGGCTGTTGCAGAAGCGCTCGAACGATGCCGAGTGATAACCCTTCTTAGCGTCGCCCATACCCTCGAAGGCGCTGCCCAACGACAGTGTGGTCATTGAGAAGGTGCCGCTCTCGGTGGTGGGTGTGCCTGTATACATATACTGTATGCTGCGCGCCTTGGTTTGTGTGCGCGAGGCGTTGAGGTCAATCTTCAGGTTGCGCACGGGTTCGAGTGTTACGCGCAGCTGCAGGTCTTCGGTCTTATTGGTGGTGGCGGGTGTAGCCACCGAGTCGGCCACCATGAGCCATCCGTTCTCCCGAGCACGCTCGATGTAGCTGTCGCCCGTAAGGCCGAAGGCAAAGTCGAGACCTGGCGCCCATGCACCCGTGTTACGTTTCTGTCCGAAGGCATCGCCCACCGAGGGCATGAAGCCTGGCAGCGCCATCGAATATTGGCTTGAATAGCTTACGTTTATGTTGCGCACCATCATCAGTCCGCGCGCCACGGCCTGCAAGGTTTTATACCACGACTTATCGTCGAGGGGCTCCTTCGGTGTAACCGTAATTTTCAGTTTTATGGCGCTGTCTACCTTGTTCATGATGCGCAACGTGTTGGCATCGGTCTTGCGATATTTCAGCTTAAAGGGCTTGCCATCAGCCGTCTTGGCAGCCACGATAAGGCGTTTGCTGTGTTTGCCGTGCTGCAGGGTGATGGTGGTGTCGGGCATCAGTGTCACCTCTTTCTCAAAGCCCTTTTTGTTTTTAGGCAGCAGGGCCTTTTGCTTCTCAAGGTCGGTGGCGTTTTTACCCTTTCGTCCGTTGGGCTGCTTGCTGTCTTTGCCGTCGTTATCATCCTTGCCGTTCTTGGCCTTCTGTGCTGTGGGCTTACGTGTTGTCTTTTTCTTTCGCACGGGGTCTTTGCTAAACTTTTCGTTCACCTTTTTCAAGAAGGGCGACATATTATACAGTCGCTCCAGGTTAAAGGTGCCGTTCAGGCGCACCTGTCGGTTGTTAGCAATGGTGTTGCCCAGCGAGGTGCCATCTTCAAGGTCAGAGCCACGCATCCAGTTGTAGGTGGCCGAATATTGTGCGTCGGCATTAATCCAACTGAAGATGGGTATGAGGTTGATGGGCAGTTTATACGATGCTGTGAACGACTGGTTATAGTCGAGCGGTGTGCCGAAATGCTTGATGCTGGTCCACACCGAGTCTTTCCATGCCTGATAATGGTCGGCATAGAGGTCTTTGTTCACGGGCGTATAGGGCTGCTCAATCTCGGCATGTGTGGCGCTGCTAAAGTTCATGTGCAGGTTCTTGGTGAGGTCCCAGCGTATACTAAACTCGCGGTTCCACAAGAATTGCGAGTTGAAGGTGAGGGGCAGTTTATCGCCACCCATATCTTGCATATCGCGCTCTTGCAGCTCATAGTAGCTGCGTTGCAGATCAGTGTTGAACGATATGTTTTGTGGCAGCCAGTTTAGGCCGAAGCGTCGTGGCAGGTCGAGCCACTTGCTCTTGTTCTTCATTTTCTTGAAGGGCTCGAACGATTTGTACACCGGCGTCCAGGTATAGTTCATCGAGCCATGCCAGTTGTCTTCCTTCTCATACACCGTGGTTTCGCCCGAGGTGTAGCGGTGGTTGTGGCTATAGCTGAACGAGAAGTTGGCGGGGTCGTAAGGCATGGGATGTCGCTTGGTAGCAATGCCCACACGCACCCCCGACAACGAGAAGTTGGTGTTAGTGGTCTTGGTTACGGCAATGCTTTCTATCGAGTCGCGTTCGTGGCCTTCAACAGCATCGAGGGCGTCGTCGAGACGCATATCGGTGTCGAGCGGGTTATAGCGTGGGCGCGTTTCCTCCTTCGTTACCGAATAGTAGAGCGGCGCTGTAACCTTGGCCTTATCGGGGAAGAACTTGCCAAGGTCGAAGTTGGTGGTCAGGCTATATGTTTTATAGTCGTCGGTGGCACGCTGGGCCACGCCATCTTCCAGTCCGCCGAAACCATTGCTGATATACTTGCCCGTGAGGTTTACGGTACCAAAGTCAGACAGCTGCATGTTCAGGTTTCCTGCTGCTGCCCATCCGCCAGCGTTGTTAAACTCTTTCAGGCGTAGCTCGTTCACCCATACCTCGCCACTCTTAGGCTCTGACGACAGGTTGCGCACACCTATCACCATGGTTTTTACCTCGCCCAGGGTGGGGTTACCCATCACCGTAATTTTGTTTGAGGGATGCTTCTCGTCGTAGGCCGAATAGGGTCGGCTATACGAGGCCATGCCCTCGCTCTTGGCCTTGTTGCGTGCTTTTTTCAGTGCAGTGAGTGCGGTGAGCGGTATGTCGAGCATGTTTTCTTCTGGCCAAACCATGCGGCGGTCGGTGGTTGAATACATGCCATACTTGCTGTTCCACGGAGTGAGTTTCAGCGGAATTTCATACTCGTAGTAGTTGCTCTTATAGTCGGAACCCAGGCGCACAAACACTGCCAACTGGTTGTCTTGCAGCTGTGTGCTGTTGGGGTTGTACGAGTTGGCATGCACAAACATCTGCATACGACGATACTGGCGAAGGTCGAGCGTGGTGTTTTTATACACGGCCTTCGACTCGTTATGGCCCAGCTGTTCAACGTTCAGGGCCAACGCCTGCTCGTTGCTTTCAACCAGCTGTGGCTGTGTGGGGTCTTGGGCGCGCGAGATGCCCGGTGGCAACACATAGTTTACGGGTTGCTTGTCGTTGTTCTCTTCAATGTTTACCGCGCTCATGCTCAGTTTGCCCGTTTGTGCGGCTGTGGCGTCGAGCACCTGGTTATACACACGCCATTCGCCACGCACCAGGTCGAGGTTGCCAAAGCGCAACACGATGGGGCGCTTGAAGCCTGTGAGGAACATGCGCATGAAGCGGATAGAGGTGAAATCGTTGATGCCGCCCACCTTCTTTTCAAAGTCGGACAGCGGTATACGAAACTGATACCACGTTACCTGTTCGGTATTGTTGTTACGCAGCTGTGGCGATGTTTCGCGCTTGTCTACCACATAGTTGCGTCCCACCACAAGGTCTTCGGGGCGGATAGAGATGTGGTATTGATAATATTTTTCGTATTCGTTAAGGGTGTAGTCTTGGTTAATGTCTTCAACGTCGGGCGTGGTCTTGTATGACGTGTCGTAGCCCTCGGTTCTGCTATCGTTGTCGGGCGAGTTGCCCTGTGGGTTGTTAATGTATTTGTATCGCTGCAAGATGGGAGCCTCGATGCGGTCGAGGTCAGAGCCACGGAAGTAGTGGTAGTTATCGGCGGCGGGGTCGTTCCATATCGAGTCGTACACAGCCGTGCTCACCTTTGCTTTGGCAGCGTTTAAGAAGTCTTGGTATGATGTAAACGCCTGTTCCTCAGTGTCGTTCAGTCCGTTAAAGCCCACGTCTTGCAAGGCGCGTGCCCCCTTTGCCGATGCAAACGAATAGGTTACGGTGGCCTGTGTGGGCACCTTACCCCATTGTGTGGTAACAAAGCTTTGCGAACCGTCAACGGGCATACCACTCTCGTAGAATTTCTTGCCATCGCGCAAGATGTCTTCGCTCACCTCGCCCAGGTTGATGTAGAAGTCGCCACCATACTCAGAGGCGGTGCCATCGCGGCGCGAATAGATGAAGGGGTCGAGCATCCAAAATTCTACATACTCTACGTTGGCCGTTTCAAAGTCGTTGGTGTCGAGCTTGCGCATCATGCCACCCCAGTGTTTTTCGGGGTGAGCCAGTGTGCCGTCGGGCTGCAAGTCGTTGGCATTGAAGTTGTACGGTCCACGTTCTGACGGATAGTAGGCCAGATTGAGAATGTTCAGCATTGATGTGGCACCCTGATACGAGTTTTGGTTGCGCTGTGGGAAGAGCTCGCGCACAGGCACCTCGCGCACGTAGTGGTTTGACAGCTGGTCGAGGTCGCTCTTGATGTGCGACGGGGTGAGCGACGACGAGCGACGTGTGAACAGCGGGTCGATGGTGTACCATGCCAGTCGGGCGCGGTTATAGCCGCTGGCCAGCGAGGTTTTGTCGGCACTTTCAGGGAACATGGTGGGCACGCTCGACATAAACCACGAGGTGGGGGTGCTAATGTCGATGGCGTTCTTTGTGTTTTCAAAGTCATCGATGTATGACGCATTGTCTTGTGTGCCATGACTTTGGCCCGCAATGAGGTGTGCAAACTCGCCCGTGAACGATATTGAAGAGGGCTGTGTGAGGTGCAAGAACGGTATCTTGTCGAGCATGTTTGTAAGCCACTGGCTCTCCTTCTTCCAGTTCATGTTCACGCCCCACAGGGTGTTGTTCAGGGGCTCGCTGCCCATGTTTACCTTGGTGGTGAGGGCCTGTTCAGATAGGTGCTGCACGGTGCCCGACAGCTGGAAGTTTTTCGAGAAGTCGTACTCCCAATTCATGCCAAACATGGTTTTACGTTGCTGGCCATAATAGTCGTTACTTTCGAGCGACACGTTGATGGCGGTGCCCGCATCAATAATGCTTTGGTTCAAGATGGTAACCTCGCCCGCATTATAGTCGACACTATAGTCAGAGTTTTCGGTCAGCGTAACACCGCCAGCCGTTACCACGACCGAACCTTGTGGCACGTTGCCCTGACCCAGCGAGATGACATTGGCGGCCGAGCCTTTAAACTGTCCGCTAATGATATATTTATCCTTCTCGGCTATTTGTTGTACCACGGTCTTGGTTGAGTCGTACAGCTCGGTAAAAGCATACTTGGCGGCTTGGTCGGCCGCTACGCCACGGCTCGTCATATACTGGTAGATGGTGCTGCCGAAGGGCTCGGTGGTGGGGAAGAACACGCGGCCGTTTTGCACGGTATAGCCCTCAACATAGTCGAAGTAGCCGTTGGCGTGAGCACGCAGGTTGTTGTCGAGGCGGTCGGCACCTAAGGCACGAATGATGGGCTGGTCTTTTGTTTGTGTTTCAGGCAGATACGAGAGGTAGACGCCAGCGGTGTCGCTCTGGAACTTTACGTCGAGGCGGAACTTTTCTTTCTCTACCGATCCGCCCAGGTTATACACGTTCTTCATCATCAGCTTCCAGTTGCCTTGCTTCGGGTTGTTGCTGGTGTTTTTCAGTGCTTTTACAAAGAGGGCTTGCGACACGTCGGTTACGTCTTGGGCAAACTCGCCCACCTGATAGGTTTGTCCGCCATAGGTGTATTCGTAGGCCACGGCCAGCACCTGGTCGGTTTCGAGGCCCGATTTAAGCGAGATGTATCCTAATGCCGAATTGATGGTATATTCGCTCGAGTTGAGCAGACGCGCGTTTTGCAACTTTTCATAGTCGCGTCCGCCCGCAAAGCCACTGATGCCGTCGAGCACCGTCGAGGTTTGGTCGATGTCGCGTGCGGCAGCATATTGTGTGGTCATGGCGGCATACTCGCCATTGGCGTTATTGGCGGGCACGGGCAGTGCGCCAGCACCCCACAGGGGGTTGCTTATCTGTGCGTTTTCGCCTAAATCGGTTAAGGCCACTACCGAGCGTGTGTTGCTGGTGGTGGCCGTTTTATTGGTTACCCATACCTCTACGCGGTTCACCTTTATGCCCGTGGTCATGTTGGGGAGGGTGCGCATAGCGGCATCGTATTTTTCGCGGAAGAAGTGTGAGAGGAAGAAGTGGCGGTTGGCCTCATAGTTGGTGGCGTTCATCTCGAAGGTGGTAAACTGTGCGCCGCCTTTCGACTGCACACTCTTCGACGATGTTTTCTTTTGCGAGGCCACCAGCTGCAGCTTCAGTTTTCCAAACTGCAGGTCGGTGCGAAGGCCGAAGAGCGACGAGGCGCCTTTTACCAACGACGAGTTGGAAGGAAACGACACGTTGCCCGCTTCAACCAGTTTTATAATCTCGTCTTCCTTGCCGTCATATTTCAGCTTAAGGTTCTGAGCATCAAAGTCGAAGGTGGCATCGGTGTTGTAGTTGAGGTTCATGTTTACCTTGTCGCCCACCTTTCCGTTTAGGCTCAGGTTCACCTTCTCGTCAAAGTCGATATTGGTGGTTTTGCGGTTGCGGATGGGCAGCGACGGGTTGTCAATGTTCTTCATGGTAGCGCCCAACTTCAGTTCGGCGGTACCCTGTGTTTTGATGCGCACACCGCCAGGGCCAAATATTTTCTCGGCGGGGCCCAGGTCGAAGTGCATATCTGAGAACGAGAATTTTTCTTTGCCTTTGGCCTTGTATATCTCATCGTTCTTTGAACGGAAATAGCGCTCTATGGCTTTGCGTGCGCTCCATTTACGATACTCTTCGGGCGTCATCATCACGGGGGCGGCCAGATAGGTGTCGCCTATCTTTGTGCCAATGACGTATAGGCCCAACGTGTCGTTATACTCAACGGTTTGGGGTAGGTTGTCGGGGCGACGAAGGTCGGCCGCCCCCTGGTCAAGGTCGCCCAGGGTGATGGGCAGCGTGCGCTGTATCTTCCAGCGTGGGTGCAGCAGCGAGTCGGGTATGGTGTCTTCGTTCTCAATGATGGGCTGCGCCATAACGCTGTCGTTGCCAGCGGGTTTGTTTGTGGTGGTCTTTGCCGTGCTGGTTTTTGTTGCTGCGCTCTTGGTGCGCTGCTTATTGTCTTGACGATAAGGCATGGCAATGCTATAGCCTGCCGTAAGCACGACAAGCCACACTGCAAGAAAATGATATATTTTTGGCCTTATCTTCATTTACACAAATATCTTATTCATGAATAATGGCTCACTTGATGCGCTTCAGCGCTTCTTTCACCACCATCTCTACGGGCATTGACGCATCTTCGGAAAGAATGGTTCTTACCACTTTGGCCGACGGTGCTGGCGAGAAGCCTAACATGGTGAGTGCCGATACGGCCTCGTCCATCACCTCGTTGTTCACGGCTACGGCGGCTCCGCCTTCGCTCATGGTTACCTCTTGGGCAATGCCCAGGGCCAGCACCTTGTCTTTCAGGTCGACAATGATGCGCTGTGCGGTTTTCAGACCAATGCCTTTTACGCCTTTCAGCAGGCGCTCGTTGCCTGAAGCAATGGCGTTGCTGAGGTCGGCGGGCGATGCCGACGACAATATCATGCGAGCGGTATTGCCGCCCACACCCGACACGCTAATGAGCAGGCGATACAGGGCCCGCTCTTGCTTTGATGCAAAGCCAAAGAGGGTGTACGAGTCGTCGCGGCCACCAGCCACTAACACCTCGTGTACAAACAGTTTTACGTCTTTTTTACCTTGAATGGCGGTGTAGGTGTTGAGCGAGATGCCCAAGGCGTAGCCTACACCAGCGGCCTCAATAACGGCCATGGCGGGGGTGAGTTCGGCCAGTTCACCCTTTATATAATCAATCATGATTGCGTTTCTTTCTCAGTTTTGTATATAAATATAAACGCGTTTTCGCCGTGTTTAGTATATATAGGTATGCGTTTTTTTGAAAACGCTGTCGCGTGGGCGTGTTACGTCACACTTTTTCTGCTTGTTTCTTGTCTTGCAAAACAAAAAATGGTTATCTTTGCAAAAGAAACATTTCTTTAGGCTGCACATGGCAGCATAACATTTAAGGTCAATACATTATGTTGTTCACTGAAGACAGATATATTAATCCGCAAACCGATTTCGGCTTTAAGCGACTGTTTGAACAGGCCGAGATATCTCGCTTTAACCCCCAAGAACTGAAACAATATGATGACAGCGTAAACGCTTATCGCGATATTGTGAATGCTATCAACACCGCTTTTAAAGATGGCTTTGCTGAGGGTAAAGCTAAAGCTGAAGGTTGGGCTGAAGGCTGGGCTAAAGGCTGGGCTGAAGGTTGGGCTGAAGGCTGGGCTGAAGGTTGGGCTGAAGGCATAGCTAAGGGCATTGAACAACGCAATATAGAAATAGCAAAAAATATGTTGCGTAAGGGGCTTTCGGCTGAAGATATTTCTGAAATGACGGGCTTGCCTGTTGACCTTATCAACACTATTCAGCTTTAGCAATTCTGAATTCAGAATTAACGATATTGAGATACCCGTTTTGCATAAATATACATAAAGCTGTATAAATATGCAAAACGGGTATTTAACATTCGTTCACCAAAGATTAGGCTAAAAACTTATAAACTGTAAGCAAACCGTTGTTGATTGCTTACAGTTTTTGTTATTGATACCTCTCATTTCTGATTCGCTTGGTTTCACGTCGTGATTCGGCCGATATTAGGCGCTAATATGCGGCATATCACAGCCTGAAACCAATGCTTTCAGACTGTAATTCGATGCCCTTTAAAATCCACTCTCCATGGGGCCTATTTCTGTATATTTATGCAGAAAAATCGGAGGGCGGCGATTAGTTGGATTAGTCGGATACGGGGCGGATAGAGAAGCCGTAGCAGCGAGGCAATTTATGGTTCACGCTGATACCATCTTTGCCGATATATAAAGGATAGGCCTTTTGAAGGTCATTGGCGTGAACATTGGCACTCCAGTAGGTATACAGGGTGTTCGCGCCATCGCGACTTACGTTTTGAATATTACCAGCAGCAGGGAAGAAAATACGCTGGTTAGTGTCGTCCATCATAACGAAGAGCACGCCTGCCACGTTGTAGGGGTAACCATCGACAGTCTTGTTTTGTGGCACCCAATAGATGCCACCCTTTGTAATTATTATTAAATAAAAATCTAAATAGTATGTGTTACAAGTTAAACCTTTTTTCTTCTGTTTCACGTTCTACATAACGTATCAAACGCTATTGAATAGTAGTATCTTTAAGCGGTTTGTCGTATATATAATCAATTGAGCTGCAAAGGTATATAAAAAGATTGATACTCGTGCAAAATGCTTTAAATATCGAACGGTTTTGCACTATATTACTATAAAATGTAACATAATTGTAATATCTTGGTAATAAAAAAACGCCAGGCAAGCGTTCTCTTTGTGTGAGAGACAGCTTGCGCTGGCGTTTGTATGTTGCTTGCGCTTCGGTGCTTTACTCGGCACGGAAGTTGGGCAAATCTTCTTGTATGTAGCTGATGATGTATGCGTGGTGGCCAATGATGTTAGCCTCGGCATAGCGCACAAACACGTTGGCGCTCTTAGCAAAGAGCTCGGGAGCACGTGTGGCGTCTTCGAGGATGAGGAGCGACATGATAATCTCGGCAGTGATGTCGTAGAGACGACGTGCCAAGAAGTCTTGCATCTCTTGGTTCTCGGCCTCTTTCACATACTTCAGTGCCTGCTCGTACAGCACCACCATCTTTTCGATGCGCACCTTCAGCGGCTGCAGCTCTTCGGCTACGGGGCGCTCGAGCATCTCTTTGATGATGCCCAGGTAGGTGCCATTGGTGATGTAGCGAATGGCGGCTACCACCTGAAGCTGTGTGGTGCCCTCGTAGATAGAGAAGATGCGGGCGTCGCGGTAGAGGCGCTGGCACTTATACTCCATGATGAAGCCTGAGCCGCCGTGCACCTGAATGGCGTCGTAGGCGTTCTGGTTAGCATACTCAGAGTTCATACCCTTGGCCAGCGGTGTGAAGGCGTCGGCCAGACGTGAGTATTTCTTCAGCTCTTGACGCTCTTCGGCGGTAAGCTTGCGCTCGCGCGAGATGTCTTCAAGGGCTTTGTAAATGTCGACGTAGCGGGCTGTTTGATAAAGGATGCTGCGACCAGCGTCGAGCTTGGCCTTGATGCGGCTCACCATATCGTAAACAGCGGGGAACTCGACGATGCGGGTGTCAAACTGCTTGCGCTCTTTAGCGTATGACAGGGCCTCGTTATAGGCGGCCTGGCTTACGCCTACCGACTGGGCTGCAATGCCAAGACGGGCACCGTTCATCAATGCCATTACATACTTGATAAGGCCGAGACGGGTGCTGCCGCACAGCTCGCACTTGGCGTTTTTATAAACCAGCTCGCAGGTGGGCGAACCGTGTATGCCCAGCTTGTGCTCAATGTGGCGCACGGTAACGCCGCCGTCGCGCTTGTCGTAGATGAACATTGAGAGGCCGCGGCCATCGTGGGTGCCCTCTTCAGAGCGAGCCAGCACGAGGTGAATGTCAGAGTCGCCATTGGTGATGAAACGTTTCACACCGTTCAGGCGCCAGGTGCCATCGGCATCTTGGGTGGCCTTCAGCATTACGCGCTGCAGGTCAGAGCCAGCGTCGGGCTCGGTGAGGTCCATCGACATGGTTTCGCCAGCGCACACACGAGGAATGTATTTCTGACGCTGCTCTTCTGAACCAAACTCGTACAGGGTCTCGATACAGTCTTGCAGCGACCAGATGTTCTGGAAACCAGCATCGGCACACGACACAATCTCTGAGGCCATAGAGTAGGGGGTGATGGGCATGTTCAAACCATTGTAGCGGCGAGGCATAGAGATGCCCCACAGGCCTGCCTGGCGGGTGGCCTCAATGTTTTCGTAGGTCTTTGAGGCGTAGTGCATGCGACCGTCGACGAGGTGCGGGCCCTCAAGGTCAACGTCTTCAGCATTGGGCTCGATAATGTTGGCAGCAATATCGCCAGTGATGTCGAGCACGCGTTTATAGTTCTCGATAGCATCGTCGAAGTCGACGGGTGCATCCTCATATTTATCTTTGTCGGCGAAGTTGCGCTCTTTGAGCTCTACCACGCGCTTCATTTCCGGATGATTCAGATAAAAATCATACTCTGGATGGTCGGTATAATAGTTAGCCATAATTTGAAGCCCCACCCCCGCCGCC
>ERZ1026852.1293-NODE-1293-length-13658-cov-19.598471_pt1 | contig 13658 bp, 6 predicted proteins | sample MGYA00380156_ERZ1026852 | MGnify/ENA primary metagenome ERZ1026852 (study PRJEB33269, sample SAMEA4719792) | human gut metagenome | biome: human-associated habitat; feature: organic feature; material: feces | place: Cameroon | collected 2013-10 ...
GAACATTAATTATCATTAATTGAACATTAATTATTTCATTAATTTTTTCGTTAATATTCATTCTCATTAGGTCGATAAATTGCAGTTTGTCGTAGCCACGTTATTAAGTAGGTATTCAAAATTAGTTTATATAATCATGTTCAGATTGGTCGATATGCACCAAAGCATATCAATTAATTTTGAGCATCTACTTATTTAAAAAACTTAATCCGTTCGAAATGTTGGCGTGAAACGTTGTGTGGCCCGAATATAAGTCGTACTTTCGCGTTAAAACAAACAAAAAACGAGACAAAACGATGAATAAGAAACTCCTTTTAGTGCCAGCAGTTATAGCTATGGCACTTGCGCTCCCCGTTCAGGGACATAAGACAAGTGGACACGTGGCCGACGACCCCGACACATTGACGGTTGATACCACCTATAATGTTGACCCCAATTGGGACGGCATTGATGAGGCCTTTAGCGTTGATCCTAACGAAGGCGATTCTGCTGAGGTCAATCCAGAGGACTTCTGCACTTACGATGATGCCCTCTTGAGTGACTTCGACAACAAGAGTGCCGACTACAATTTGCAAAATAAGAAAGATGCCGATGCAGGCGTTTCGTTTAATGCCACGCTCTTCACCCCAGGCAATGATGTGAAGAAAGAAAGCGCATACGCTCAGATGACCAGTCGCATACTGACTGGAATGCTCGACTCTGCTGATGTGGCAAAGTGGAAGGTAGAGTCACTTGACAAGATGCTTGAGAACAAGTGGAAAGCCATCAAGAGTCGCTACACCACCGAACAGAGTGAGATAGAAGCGGCTATGGGTGACGAGTATCGTCCGCAGAACTATTCTTTCCGCACCAGCATCACCCCTGTTTGGCGCTTTAGCGATAAAGACTGCCTCACCTATAGCATAGAGGACGAGGCCTATACAGGCGGTGCACATGGTATGTTGTATCATTACTTCTTTACGTTAAATACGAAGGAAGACAAACTTCTTGGCCTTACCGATATTTTTAAGCCTGAAGCCCTTCCCGAAGTGTTTAAACTCGTGGGCGAGAAACTCAAGACAGGACCACAAGCGGCTAATGATGAAGAAACGTGGCCTTCTGTGGCAGAAGTCCTTCCCGCCCCTACGGAAATGGATTATTCTGTTCGCACAGGTCAGATGGAAGAGTATGAAGGCAAATGGTATCCACGTCCCGCCCTTACAGAGTGTGGCATCGTGTTTACCTATCCTCCTTACGTAAAGAACTGCTATGCAGCAGGTACCATTCATATACTCATTAATTATGCTGAGGCCAAAGATTGGCTGAAGTGATTTTTTTAGTTGACAAGTTAACGAGTTGACAGGTAAGTTACAGTCGTTTAAACAAAGTTACCTGTTAACTTGTCAACTTGTTAACTTGTCAACTTGTTAACTTGTCAACTTGTTAACTTGTCAACTTGTCAACTTGTTAACTCGCTAACTCTTCACCTGTTAACTAAAAAACAATGAAAAAAACGATCCTATCAATGATATTCGCATCAATTGCGGCCATGGGCGCAACAGCTCAAACAGCCGATAACTTTAAGTACAATGATGAGAAGTTTGCCGACATTCAAATGCTTCGCTATAAAGTGGAAGGCTTCGACAAACTTACGTTGAAAGAAAAGACATTTATCTATTACCTACAAGAGGCAGCACTCCAAGGTCGTGACATACTGTTCGACCAAAACGGGCGTTATAACCTTCGCATACGTCGTATGCTCGAAGCCGTTTATACCCACTATGCGGGCAATAAGAATGATAAGTTTTATAAAGGCTTAACGACCTACTTAAAGCGCGTATGGTTCTCATCAGGCATTCATCATCACTATGGTTGTGAAAAGTTTCAACCCGAATTTGGCGCAGCTGACTTCCGTGCAGCCTTAAAGCAAGTGCCCGTAGCTGAACTACCCTTGGCCGATGGACAGACGGTAGACCAACTCTGTGATGAAGTATTTCCCGTCATATTCGATCCCACGGTGATGCCTATGCGCGTCAATCAGAAGGATGGCGACGACCTTATCCAAACCTCTGCTTGCAACTATTACGAGCCAGGTATCACACAGGCAGAGGCAGAAGAGTTCTACTCACAACGCAAACCCACAGCCGACCCTCGTCCCATCATGATGGGCATGAACAGTCGCCTCGAACGTAATGAGTACGGACTGCTCACTGAGCGCGTTTGGCGTGTAGGGGGCATGTATACCGAGGCCATAGAGCGCATTGTCGACAACCTGCTTAAGGCACGTCCCTATGCCGATACTCCCGATCAGCAGAAGGTGATCGACCTCTTGGTTGAGACCTATCGTACTGGCGACCTCCGCACCTTCGACGACTATTCTATTCATTGGCTCAAAGATACCAAGAGCTTGGTAGACTTTACCAACTACTTTACCGAATCGTATGGCGACCCCTTAGGCATGAAAGCTTCGTGGGAGGCCATTGTCAACTTTAAAGACCTCGCTGCTACAGAGCGTACCGAAAAACTTTCTGCCAACGCACAGTGGTTCGAAGATCATTCACCCGTTGCTCCTGAGTTTAAGAAGGATAAGGTAAAGGGTATTTCTGCCAAGGTGATTACTGCAGCTATCTTGGGTGGCGACCTTTATCCTTCTACTGCGATTGGTATCAACCTGCCTAATAGTGATTGGGTTCGTCGCGAGTTTGGTTCAAAGAGTGTCACCATAGGCAACCTTACCGATGCTTACAATAAGGCTGCTCACGGTAGTGGTATGGACAAGGAGTTTGTGATAGATGAGGCCACACGCCAACTTATCAACCAATATGGCGATGCTTGTGACGACCTCCACACCGACCTTCACGAGTGTCTCGGACACGGCAGTGGTAAGTTACTTCCTGGCACAGACCCTGACTCTCTCAAAGCCTATGGCTCAACGATAGAAGAGGCACGTGCCGACTTGTTTGGCCTTTACTATGTGGCTGATCAGAAGTTGGTTGACTTAGGACTTACGCCCAACTTGGAGGCTTATAAGAGTCAGTATTACACGTATATGATGAATGGCCTTATGACGCAGTTGGTACGCATCAAGCCTGGTAACAACATTGAAGAGGCTCACATGCGCAATCGTGCCCTCATTGCCCGTTGGGCTTACGAACAGGGCAAGGCTGCTAAGGTGGTAGAACTGGTAAAGAAGCATGGCAAGACCTATGTGAAGATAAACGACTATGCAGCTCTTCGCAACTTGTTTGGCAAATTGCTGGCCGAGATTCAACGCATTAAGAGTACAGGTGACTACGAAGGCGCTCGTCAGTTGGTTGAGACGTATGGTGTGAAGGTTGACCCCGTATTGCACAAAGAGATTTTGGCACGTTATGAGCAACTCCACCTTTCGCCTTATAAGGGCTTTATCAATCCCGTCTATAAGGCTGAGCGCGATGCTTCGGGCAACATCACCAACGTAACACTCGACTACTCTGAGTCGTACGATCATCAAATGCTTCGCTATAGTCATGACTACGCAACTCTTCCTTTCGTGAATGAGTAATTGTTACGCTGATTATTTATAAACTGGGGCCTCTCCCCCTAACCTCCTCCTCGACCAGGGAGAGGGTTAGGGGGAGAGGCTGTTAATTTGCAGTTTATCCCCTGCTATCTTTATTTGTCCACATAAGATGTCGCGTTCCTCATAAAGTTGCGTAATTTTGCCACACGAAATAGAAATAGAATAAAAGTCGTCTGAACTTTTATGAAATTCAAGATTTGCCTTTATTTTTGAGGCGTTTTTGGACCTTGAAGAGGGAGTGTAGCGAGCTACACGACCGATGAAAGGTCAAAGAACGGCCAAAAAGAAAGGTGAAGATTGAATTTAGAAGAGATAAAACAACAAATCAAATCTTCGTCAGAAAAGTTTAGACGACTTCATTATTACGAGCAAACTGATGATATACATTAGTGTGTAACTATTCAGCGAATCGCATAGATCACATTTGCCAGTCTCTGCAATAGCCCATAATTCACTTTTTCATGCGACTCACAATCGTCGATTCGCTGGCTGTGTTTTTATTACATAAATCTCTGATTATCAATGATATTTGCTACACAAAAGCTTGTATATGTGAGATATCTTTCGTATCTTTGTCTCTGTGAAAGAAGCAATTACGGACATACTCGATGTGTTCAAGGGCGTGCAGGAGACGATGAAATCTATGCAAGATTCCATCGACTCTCAGCATGAGGTAATCTGTTCTATTAATCGCGAACTAGACAAAGTCAACAAAGAAAACAAGAAGCTGCGCCAGCGTCTTTCCAAGTATGAAAAGCCAATCAAGGATAGTGGCAACAGCTCAACTCCGCCAAGTAAGGAAAATATGAAGTTAGTATGAACAATACTCTTATCGATAATTCAGAAAACCTAAAGATGGCTGATACACTCAAGATGTGTATTAGCAATGATAATTGTAAGGTGATAAAGATAGCTACAGGTTACTGGGATATACCAGGAATCATGCTTGTGGAAGAGGAATTGCGTCAGTTTTTGGAAAAGGATGACAGTGAACTTCAACTGCTCATCGGAACTGACCCTATTGTGCGTGCTTACCAGCAAGAATCAGTAAAGAAGGGGCGGTTTCCGGAAGACTATATAAAGACAGATATAAATGATCTGAAACTTAAAGAGGAGTACATGGGGAGTGTTGCGATGCTCCAGAATTATTGCCACGCAGAAGAATCTGAATCAAAGATAAAGATAAGAGTGTATCGTACCAATGAGGAAGGCGATGCACAGTTATTGCATGCCAAATGCTATATATTCCTGGGTGATGATGATGCCACAAAAGGCATTATAGGCAGTAGCAATTTTACAGGGAAAGGACTTACGGGCAACTTAGAGTTGAACTACTTAGAGAATAATTCTATGGTTGTAACTGCCGTGCCAAATGAATTCAGCAAAGCCAAAGGTCATAGATATTGGTTTGACGAGCTATGGAATTTATCAAAACCATGGAACAGGCTCTTCCTTGAAGAGGTTTTGAACCCTTCTCCAATTGGAATCGCTGTAAAAAAGCAGAAAGAAGAAAAAGAGCGTACCCTCTCGCCTTACGAAACATACATCAAATACCTCCAGACACAATTTGGAGATATTACAGACGCATCATTAGATGCCATCTTGAAATCATATCTTCCCAAAACGTTCCAACCTCTGCAGTATCAGCTTGATGCTGCAAAGCAGTGTTTGTCTGTCATGAAGAAACACAATGGTTTCATTCTTGGCGATGTGGTAGGACTTGGCAAGACAGCCGTGGGTTTGCTTGTCATAAAGCAGTTCATTGCAGAAGCCGCTTCGTTGGATCACTCTCAACGTGTACTCATTATCACGCCTCCTGCCATCAGAAAGTCATGGGAGGATACAATTGCAGAGTTTGACAAAGACGAGGACAACAAGATTAAGGGATTCATCGATTTCGTAACCACTGGCAGCGTAGCCTCCTTTGGTGAGGAAGTAGACGAAAATGAAGACGGTGAAGAATTTGAGAGCGACTTTAATCACCATGACTATGGATTGATTATAGTTGACGAGAGTCACAACTTCCGCAATAGTGACACACAGAAATATAAGGCACTTGACAAACTGATAGACGACATAACCACTACGATGTTGGTTCAGCCTTACGTAGGATTACTGTCTGCTACACCTATGAACAACCGTCCAGCCGACTTAAAGAATCAGATATACCTTTTCCAACGTCAACCCAACCATTCCGACATCACAGGTGTCCCCGACGGCAAGCTCGATACATTCTTTGGTGAGATGCGCAAGATTTATGATGTAAATATCAAAATCAGCAATACTGATGAGGGCAAAGCCGCATTGGCCGAGATGAGTGACCGCATACGCCGACAAGTACTCGACCATATACTTGTTCGCCGCACACGCACGGATATAAAAAAACACTACGAAAATGATAGCGAGCAGCTACACTTTTCTGAAGTATGTGGACCGCATAAGTTGTCTTATGAGATGGACGAAGAGCTGGCCCAGCTCTTCCAAGACACTATGCATGCCATAGCACCAGAAGAAGGCGAAGATGATGACACTACCATTGGCTTCTATCGCTATTGTGCTATAGGTATGTTCAAGAACGGGGAGCATAAAAAACTATATGAAAAGCGTAACCTTACTGTCGAGTCAACCATGAAGCGACTGCAAAAGATCATGCGCATACTCCTCGTCAAACGACTGGAGAGTAGTAAGACCGCGTTCAAAGCTTCGCTCAACAACCTGCGTCATTACACACAGAATATGTTGGATATGCTTGACAAAGATCAGGTGTTTGTCTGTCCTGATATTGATGTGAATGGCGAATTTGCCAAAGCTAATTACAACTTTGCCAAAGCAACCGCTGCCATTGAGGAAAAGCGCATCAAGAAAGGCGGCAATAATCTTTGTTTTTCCGCATCTGATTTCAACGATGACTACAAAACAAAGTTGGAAAATGACCGCAAGATAATAGACTCACTTTATGAGCGTTGGAGTGCTAATGAAGACGACCCTAAGATGGATGCGTTTGTCGAGTCGCTCGACTCTGTGCTCTTCAATCCACAGACAAATACATCGGGAAAGCTCGTTATATTCACCGAGTCGGTTGACACGCAGAATGCCATTGCCAAGAAAGCTGGTAAAAAGCATAAAGTGCTGAAAGTGTCAGCCGAAAACAGAAACGAACTACAGGATACCATTAAGGCTAATTTCGATGCCAACGCCTCAGAACAACGCGACGACTATGACATCATCGTTACCACCGAAGTGCTTGCCGAAGGCGTGAACCTACATCGTGCCAACGTTATCCTTAACTACGACACACCTTGGAACGCCACACGATTGATGCAGCGCATCGGACGTGTCAATCGTATCGGTTCTGACGCCAATGAAGTGCATGTTTACAACTTTTTCCCGACCAATGAGAGCAATGGCGTGATTCATCTCATCGAGAATGCTTTTGCCAAGATTCAGTCGTTCCATCATATGCTCGGCGAAGACAGTAAGGTGTTCAGTGAGCGTGAGGAAATTCCAGAATTGGAATTCCATAAGTATGTGGATGGCGAGGAAAGCGAGCTTGGCAAATATATCAAGGAGCTGCGAGAATATCAAAAGAGTAATCCCGAGCGATATGCCCTCATAGCCGCTTTGCCATGCGAGAACCTTGGCGGAACAATAACCACAGCCACTCCGCCGCGTGTGGCTGGTGTCTTGATATATCAGAAGAAGAAAGGATTCACACCAGTGGAAGTGGATGAGGAAGACCACACTCACATCATATCACATCTGGAGATGATGCAGATGATGAAGTGTGAACCGTCGGCAACATATGCAGCACCATCTGTGTCTACAAAGCATATTCAACAGCTTGCTACAAACTGTTATCTAGCTGATTCTTCACGTAGCCTCACCAGTACTAATGCTGACAAGATGGTAGCAAAGGCTTTGGATATTATTAGTAAGTTGAAAGACAATCCGGGTATTTACGAGCACCTTTCAAAAGACAGCCAACGTGCTCTAAAGAACGCAAAGTATGCTGTAAAGAAAAAGAATAGCACTGTTATCCGCAGCCTACTACAGTTTGAAAGAGAACACTCGCTAAACCAGCAGTCGCTGTTTGGCATTGACTATGATATCAACTCATGGCTGGGAGGTACATTCGCACAAATAGTCAACTTGAATAAGACCGAATACGGAACAGTCATCGTGGCTATGACTACCATCAAGGAATAACAATATGAACAAAGACTTCTCACATATATTTGAACACGACTATCAAGGATTCGACAATTTCTGCCAAGAAGTGCTTCAGCCCATGTTTGGCAACCGCATAGAACTTATGTCTTGCTCAGAGGACTTCATTGCCACAACGGGAAGGTACGAACAGGCTGATGCTGCAAACATTCTAAGCATTCGAAAAGTAGCAGAGATAAATCCTGCAGAAGACCAAGATAACTTCGATGAGATTTATGTCTTTGACATCACCATGCGCGACAACTGCCGCATTGCGCAGAACCGTGTAGGCATTCAGCAACTTATCCGCTCTCAACTGATGCTCGACACCAAGCCTTCATGCTCTTCCACTATGAGAATCCTAAGGGCGGACGTTCGTGGCGATTCTCCTATTTCTATAAGTCGGCCACCGGCTCCATGGACCGCAAACGCTACACCTATGTCTTTGGTGAAGGACAGTCGTCAAAGACGGCCAACGAGCGTTTCAACCTTCTGTCCGATGCACTGCATGGCACTAAGACCGTCTATAATGCAGCTATCGAGGATGCCTTCTCCGTGGAGAAACTCTCCGATGAGTTCTTCTACAAGTATCTCGGTTTCTATGCTTCGTTTGTGAAATACATCACCGGTGAGCCAACTACTCAGGAGGAGGGCGACCATAAAATCACAGAACGTGCATTCCGCGAGACGCTCGCCAAGATGGATGCGCTAGGTCAGAATGACACTTACAACTTGTTCAACACTTCCTTTTCCCTTGCTTATCCCGACAAGGAAGCTAGAACTAAGGCTGTGCGCGACTATGTGAAGAAGATGATGGGCCGACTGGTGTTCCTGCATTTCCTGCAACGCAAAGGGTGGATGTGTGGCGACCGCAAGTTCATGCTGCATCTGTTGCAGAACACCGACCATAAAGACGACTTCCTCGACCGTGTGCTCGAGCCTCTGTTCTTCGCCGTGCTCAACACTCACTCCAAGGAACGCCGGCTGAAGGTGGAGAAGCACAATGCAAAAATAGCTGGCAATAAGAACAAAGTGGAATGGGACGTTACACTGATTGAGGCGTGGAGCAGCATTCCTTATCTCAATGGTGGACTCTTTGAGGAAGACCAGGCCGACGGTTGCCGCTGCATATTCCCCTACGAGTATTTCAATGCGCTGTTCGATTTCTTCTCGCAATACAACTTCACGGTCGACGAGAACGACCCTTCTGATGCAGAGGTAGGTGTCGACCCTGAGATGCTGAGCAAGATATTCGAGAGTCTGCTGGAGGATAATAAAGACAAGGGCGCATTCTATACGCCCAAGGAGATTGTCAGCTATATGTGCCGCTCGGCATTGAGCAGCTATCTGAAAGAGCCTCTGGCCTCACTCGGTGTGCAAGAATCTGCAGTAGATGCTTTCGTAAATAATCCGCAGGAGCATCACGACTTTACGGAAGAGCAACGCACTGTTCTTCTCGACTTTTTGCGCACTGTCCGCATCTGCGATCCCGCCATAGGCTCGGGCGCATTCCCCGTGGGCATGATGAATCTGCTCTATCAGTGTCGCCGCTCGTTGGAGGGCAGTGACGCGCGCACCGTAGATATCAAGACCGACATCATACAGCACAACATCTTTGGTGTGGATATAGAGCAAGGTGCTGTAGACATCGCTCGTTTGCGTTTCTGGCTGGCTCTTGTGGTGGACGAGGAGGAAGCACATGCACTCCCCAACCTCGACTATCGCATTGTGCGTGGCAACTCGCTGCTCACCACCTTCAACAATGAGTATATCAACCTTGGCGAGGATAAGTCAAGCAACCGCACCAAGCTGGCCAAACTAAAGAAGCAACTAGCCATTGCTCAGGGAGAATACTACAATCTCAGTGGCGAGGAGAAACTTCGGAAGGAGATTGAGATAAAACTCCTTCTGCTGGACATCATTGCCATGCGATTGGATATAGACATCAAAGTGGCAGACGAGGTGGCAGCCGACAATCCAACGCTTTTCGACGTGCCTCGCAATGCAAGGCAGACGAAAGCGCAGAAAAAGGCAATTGCGCTTGCTGAGCAGAAACGCAAGTCGCGCATTATATTAAAAGGCCTTCGTGACAAGCTTAATGGCAACAAACTGTCTCTCATAGAACGTGCACGAACAGACATCAACTTCTTTGACTGGGGCATTATCTTCTCTGATGTATTTGCAGAGAAGAAAGGGTTTGATGTGGTGATTGGGAATCCACCGTATGTTAAGATAGAGGCAATATCTCAAACCGATCGTGAGTTGTATGGCGATTTATACGAATGTTTTGTAAAAAGGACAGACCTCTTCGGGTTGTTCGTCGAAAGTGCAATGATGTCTTTATCATCTGCCGAAGGCTGTGTGACTTTTATCATACCATCAGTAATCCATAGCAATTTGTCGTATAAGAAATTACGCAACATCATGCTAAACAACCATTGGCTGAGCGAAGTATGTTATACCGGAGGAGATGTTTTCAATGCCCCTACTGTTGATACTACAATTCTTCGTATCAACAAACATGGTAATGATGAAATCGTATTGAAGAATGCACTTAACTTTAGCCAACCCAAAACGGCAGTTGTACCAGCAGATTTCTTTTCCAAATTCGATAACCTTATCAGCATAAGCGACATGTCGACTTACAGTATTGACAACAAACTGTTTGACACTTCACTTGATACGCTAGAAGAGCAATTTTCCGTTTTCCAAGGTGTAGTCACTGGTAAAAATCCAGCTTTTCTCTTTGATACAATGGAGGATGCGGAAGCCGCCTGCGTTGACAAATCTCTTTTGCATCCATTTTGTCATGGACGCGACATCGAGCGATATCTCGTGCGAAGTCGTGAGCGTCAAATGCTTTATATTGACAACACTGTAAACATAGATTCCTACGCGAATACAAAAACTTGGCTTGAGCGGTTCAGGGGAGATTTAGAATCTAGGCGAGAGGCAAAACGAGGTGTAATCCAATGGTGTGGCCTTCAATGGCCACGTGTCAAACAAGAATTGGATAAGGTTGAAAAAATATTCTTGCAGCGTACACGAAATGAAGCGCTAAAAGTCAGAATTGTTGCAACGATAGACAATCAGAGCATGTACTGCACAGAAGGCATATTGGTATTAATTCCTATAAAAGCTAACGGAATCTCCATGCGTAGTCTTTTAGCCATATTAAACTCTAAACTTATTAATTATCTCTTTGCAACCAAATTTTTGAACTTGGCTATTAAAGCCGAATATTTGAAACAGCTCCGCTTGCCGCATCTCTCTGGAAAAATTCAGAATAAGTTAGAAGATTTAGTAGACAATGTTATGAGTGCCAAGCAGTCCGACCCCTCCACCGACACCACCGCCTTAGAGGACGAGATAGACTTCATGGTGTATAAGCTCTATGGCCTGACCTACGACGAGGTGCTGGTGATAGACCCAGAGGTTCCCATCAGCCGTGAGCAATATGAAGCATAAAAATTCTAAAACATATCAATATGTCACGACTAAACGATTTATATAAGGCTATGGAGACCCTTCGCAAGGAAGGACTCCCTGTAGGCGAAGACTTAGAGCGTAAAGCCAACGAACTGGAGGAGGAAATCATCAAGAAAGAGATACTGCCAGTACTTACCAAAACCATTGAGCCCGCTTTGCAACCCGTAAAGCGCGAACTGGTATTGGTGGTGGACTATGTGCCTGGTCAGCCACTCAGCGTTCATCTCTCGCGTAAACGCAACTTTACGGCTGAAATTCCCGATGCCAAAGAGATTGTACTCGACCCAGAGGTGGAGCATGGGAATCGCAACACCCATCAAGAAGCGAAAATCAAGCGTGCGTCTGCCACCGACTTCTCTGTTAGATTCCCTGATGGAACAGTGATTGCTGAGAAGAAAGCAGTGGATACCTTCGTAAATGTGGTGAAGCGCATTGGCGTGGCTCAGGTGCGCCAGGTGGTAGAGGCCGAGAACCTTGTGTTCTGCAAGGTGCCTGTCATTTCCAACCGTCATGATAAAAAGTATGGTCGTTCACAGCACGACCTTGGTGGTGGCTGGCTACTCATCACCCACAGCAGCAACAAAACGAAAAAGAAATTCCTTGACCGCGTGTCGGAGGTGTTACGTTTAGATTTGAAAGTAGAAGTAAAAGAATGACATACGAAGAATTAGGGAAGTTGAAAGCAGAAGGCAAACTTATACGTGTTGGCACCGATAAAAGCGGCCATTGGAAAATTGTAAAATAAAATACTAAAGTTGCCCACCCTATGCTATAAAGCCATAGTTGGTTGATATTGAATTAAGAAGCGTTCAAACTCCAATTCAAATCTTCGTCAGAAAAGTTTAGACGACTTCAAAAACTGGGGCCTCTCCCCCTAACCCTCTCCCTGGTCGGGGAGAGGGTTAGGGGGAGAGGCTGTTAATTTGCAGTTTATCCCCTGCAATCTGTATTTGTTCGCATAAAATGCCACGTTCCTCATAAAGTTGCGTAACTTTGCCACACGAAATAAAAAAATAACATACAGATTATCAATGGTATTAAATTACATTTGGGTGGCCTTCTTTATGATAGCTTTCGTCATAGCTATCATAAAGTTAATATTTATGGGCGATGTGGAAGTATTCCCCGCCATAATGAACTCCACCTTCGACAGTTCAAAAACGGCTTTTGAAATTTCATTAGGTCTTACAGGCGTGTTGTCTCTCTGGTTGGGGATAATGAAAATCGGTGAGAAGGGTGGCGTGGTCAATGCTATGGCTCGTGTGCTTAGTCCCGTGTTTAACAAGCTCTTTCCCGAACTTCCCAAAGGACACCCCGTTTATGGCAATATCTTTATGAACATTGCAGCAAATATGTTAGGACTCGACAATGCTGCTACCCCCCTTGGACTAAAAGCTATGGAGGGGTTACAAGAGTTAAATCCGAAGAAAGACACCGCTTCGAATGCCATGATTATGTTCTTAGTGCTCAATACGTCAGGACTGACCCTCATTCCTGTAAGCATCATGGTATATCGTGCACAAATGGGGGCAGCGCAACCCACTGACATTTTTATTCCAATTCTAATCGCTACCTTCGTTTCCACCTTAGCAGGCATTATCGTCACCAGTCTCTTTCAGCGTATCAACTTACTGCAACCTGTTCTGTTAGCTACATTAGGAGGTATGTCGGCCGCTGTGGCCGCCATTATATGGGGCTTTAGCCGTTTAGATAGCACGATGATGAACCTTGTCGGCACAACAACGGCCAACGTACTACTGCTGACCATTATTATTAGTTTTATCTTGGCAGGGGTACGCAAGCGTATCAATGTCTATGATGCCTTCGTCGAAGGTGCTAAAGAAGGCTTTAGTACAGCAGTTCGCATTATTCCGTACTTAGTAGCCGTATTAGTGGGCATTGGCGTATTTCGCGCCTCAGGAGCTATGGACTGGCTCATCAATGGTGTCACATGGTTAGTAGGCCTCACAGGTTGTAATGCTGATTGGGTGGGAGCCTTACCCACGGCATTGATGAAGCCCCTTTCAGGCAGTGGTGCACGCGGCATGATGGTCGATGCGATGAACACCTATGGGGCTGATTCGTTTGTAGGCAGATTGAGTTGTATCTTCCAAGGTTCCACCGACACGACCTTCTACATTCTCGCTGTCTACTTTGGTTCGGTAGGCATAGCCAAAACGCGTCATGCCGTAGCCTGTGGCCTCTTATCCGACTTCGCAGGCATCATTGCCGCCATTGCCATTTGTTACCTATTCTTTGGATAAAGACAATAAGCAGGTCCTTACGTTTTAAGGTTATAAATAGCCAGTTTCACATTTTAAGGTTATAAGGTTATAAAGTTCTCAAGTTTCGGATTTAGTAAGGACGGGCTGAAAGCCCAATGGAGCACATAGCCCAGGGCAAGCGAAGCGACACCCTGGGT